>MWVT01000022.1_pt1 | contig 23793 bp, 20 predicted proteins | sample 1047201 | NCBI WGS metagenome assembly MWVT01 (sample SAMN06349988, study PRJNA376086) | soil metagenome | isolation source: TG5-1 sample Antarctic (ecotone) soil | place: Antarctica | collected 2015-01-13 | reverse complement strand
TGTCGTTCAACGAATCGGTAAATACTTCAGGACCTTCCTTGTGTCGTTTCCTTAGCTTCATACGGGTTTACTTTGTTGGTTCTTGAAGAATATCCAGGAAATCCGCGGAAGCCACTTCCATTTTATTGGTTGTCTTATCAATTTGCGTTTGCAAATAAGTATAGCCCAAATAGGCAATCAAACCAATGACCAAACCGGAAATAGAAGTAACCAATTTTGTATAAATACCACCGGCTATAGAACCGATTTCTAATTCTTTGGTAGAATTAATTTGAAAAAACAATTGCATCAAACCCGACAACGTTCCCACAAAACCAAATATGGGCGCAGCTCTTGAAATAACACCAAGCACATTCAGGTTTCTTTCCAGGTTATACATTTCCTGTTGCGCCACACTTTCCATGCTGGTATCAATAGCATCTATGGATTTGCCAATACGCTGAATGCCTTTTGTAATAATACGTGCAACAGGGTTGTTGGTGTTTTTCGAAAAACTTTTCGCAGCTGTTACATTGCCGGTTACAATATGATCGCGAATGATGTTCATAAAGTTTCCGTCTATGCGTGATGCTTGACGAATGGCAATAGTGCGTTCAGAAAAAACAAATATGGTTGCCAGCAACATTATCGCCAGCGGAACCATTACCCAACCTCCCATTACCAGTATTTCCCAAAATCCGAGTTTCCCGTCACTATTTAAATCTCCTTGTAAAACCGTGGCAACGGCAGTAGCAGTGGTATCAACAATTTGAAGCAGGTGTATCATATCCTATTTTCTTTGAGGTCGTAAATGTAGTATAAGGTATTGAATGTTGAATAACGTTCTATGCAAATAGATATTGTTGAAGAGGCCTCGCAGGTTTCTAATTACCTGCGAGGTGTTGCTATAAAGTAAAAATGTCACCTTTTATGTGGCATTCATAATTTCATCTTATTAACGAAATTGTTATTTACCCAACTGAATTGCTACTATAAAGCTCCTATTGCGTCGCACTCTTGTACTTTTCCAATTCTATTCAGCATTTTGTGAGTGTTGACAGTTTCTGCAAATACCTCTATACTGCAAGCCTCAGATCCCTCCTAAGGTCTGGAAGACAAAGCAGGAGTTTTTCTTTTATTAAAACTCAAATTTTTATAAGGTTGCAAAGTGCTTATCTAAAAATACTGAAAGCAATAAAAACTCTTTCTTCTGTCTTGCTTAGGTACGAAGCATCTGAATTCTGCATTATGAAACTTCAGATTTGCATTCATAAACACTATAGATTCAGGAGTTCCCGGGTCAAGCCCGGGATGACAGGAAGATTCTTTATTGCACTTAAGATCATTGCTGAATAAAACTTGCTAAAGACTGATAGCAAAATAATTATTGCGGCCTGTTCTGTTTATTATCATCATAATTACTAAAATCAGCACCCGCATGTTTTACCATCAGGGCCTGTATCTGCTTCATGGTTCTTTCCATTCCATCGGGGCTACCATCTAAAAAGATCACGTTACCTTTTCCATATTCAGCAAAATTCTTTATTGATTCTGTCCACATACTAAATAAGATGACGTTTGTATCCAGGTTGGCCTGCTTCATTTGTTCCGCGGCTTCGGACATACCGTGTGCAACTTCCTGGCGGAAAAGCGCCACACCCTGTCCACGTAAACGGGCAGCTTCTCTTTCCGCCTCCGCAGCAATTTTTATCGCATTACCATCTGCTTCTGCGGCTTTTGTTTTTGTAATTAACAAAGCTTGTCCTTCGTTTTCGGCCGCGGCTTTTAAGTTGTTAGATGCTACAACCTTGCTCATTGAATCGAGTATCACTTTATCAAAAGTGATACTCGTTATTTGCAAGTCTATTAATTGATACCCCCAATCTTCCAGCGAAACATCTAATTGCTCTTTTACGTATTCAACAATATCTTTTCTTGAACCCAAAATTTCGGCTTGTCTTTTAGAAGCAACCTAAGTTCGAACGGTTCCTTCTACCGTACGTATCAATGCCTGCATCATATCCCGTTCGCTGATAAACTTAAAAGCAACTTTTTTTATAGTGTCCTCATCGGCATTTTGTACAGAATATAAAAGCATGCTTTTAAAATACACATTAGCCTGGTCGGTGGTAATAGCCTGGAACTCTAATTCGGCAGAACGGTTCTGGTAAGAAACTTTGCGAAATACCTGCTCAAGTATGGGAATTTTAATATTCAAACCCGGACGTACAATGCGCTGGTATTTACCAAACATGGTTATTACACCAATGTAACCCTGGTTAATAGTAAACAATCCGCTGAAAACAATAAACAGCAATAATATCAGCCACCAGTAACTGAGGATCAATCCAATTAACCCGCTGGCGCCATTTTCCTGAAGTAAATACATATATTTTAGTTAGTAAGGGTTTAAAGATAAGCAACAGTTTTTTTATAGCGTTCTACTCTTTCAGATACAAAAAAATCTCCACTCTCCTGTTTCGTTGTCTCCCCGGAGCGGTATTGTTACTGGCCAAAGGTTTGCGGCTGCCCCAGCCTTTTGTATAAAATTTACTTTGCACAGAGCTTTGCAAAAAAGCAGTTACGGTTGAGGCTCGCTTCCACGATAATTCTTCATTAAATATTTCTTCGCCTTTTGTATCTGTGTGCCCATGTACTACAATAGAATCCATAGGCTTTTTATTGATGATCTTTATAAAGCTATCGAGTACCTGCGTGGACTGCCTGTTCAGCATAAAGCTATTCGTAGCAAAAAATACATCAGGAATTATTAAGGTATCAACTTTCAATGTTTTAGTAGGTATAAGCAATTGGTTAGGTGGTGGTTTTTTCCTGTAAAAAGTGATCGTTCTTGCCAGGTATTCATGACGTTCATCCTGAGCATAAATCTCTTTTTCGGTTTTTTTCCAATCAGCACACAATCTTTCATTGCCATCAACCGGGCGTAACGAAACATCATCAAACAATGCAAAAAAATTATTCTCTTTTTCTATTCCTGTTTCTGCACCAACACCAGTTTTTTTAAAATTGCCAATGGCGATAAAAACTTCTGTTCCATCAGCAATGTAATCTATGGTTATTCTTTGCCAGGCGGTGTCGGAAACTGCAGGTTTTCGCTTTGCATTTGTAAAATATAGTGACGCATTGATCTTATGATAAGCCTGCTTCTCAAATAAAAAATCGTAAGAAGAAAAATAAACACCCATACTATCTAAGATAGGATGCCCAGATTTTACAGAAAGCTGGAGGCGATAAGTTTTTCCTTTCTGCAAACCACAGAGCAGGCGGCTTCTTACAAAAGTCCGGGAAAGAGGTTTATTTGTATTTCCTGCAATTAATGCTATGTAATGAGCACCGGCATTGGCATTTGCGGGTTCGTTAAAATAATACACGAATGATGGCACTGTATATATCCATCCTTCTGGTGCACAGTTCACTTTGTATTCAACGCAAATATTTTCCTCTTCAAAACCGCCGTTCACCAAAAGTTCCTGTGCAGCAGTAGTAAAAGGAAATAAGAATATCAAAAAATAAACAATGCGCAATTATTAAATAACGTTTTTATGGTTTTGATGTTGTGCTTCCGGTGCTACTTTTCTCCTCCCAAATTTGCACTAAATGCACTATAGTTTCAACTGCTTTATTCATATCCTGCACAGAAATAAATTCTTTTTTTGAATGGATAGCGTGCATCCCTGTAAATAAATTGGGGCAAGGCAAACCCATAAATGACAAACGGCTGCCATCAGTACCACCACGTATGCTTTCCATGACAACTTCCAATCCCGACCGATTGATTGCCTCTTTTGCATATAGCACAATTTGCGGGTACTGGTCCAGCATTTCTTTCATGTTCCGGTATTGCTCCGTTACTTTAAAATCAAAGCTGGCGCCGGGATAGTTTTTTACAACCAGTTCAACAACGCTTTTTAACAAGGCTTCTTTCGTTTCCAAACCACTTGTAATAAAATCACGGATAAGAAAATCAATCGTGCATTTTTCAGCAATACCATCTACTCTAATTGGATGGACAAAGCCTTCTTTGCCCTCCGTTGTTTCCGGCGATAATTTGTTTTTTGGCAATTGCGCCAAAACTTCACCGGCGATCTTTAATGCATTTATAAGTTTCCCTTTTCCATAGCCAGGGTGTGTTATCACACCATGAATAATAATTTGCACAGCATCGGCGCTAAAAGTTTCATCTTCCAAAGAACCTCTTTCACCGCCATCCAATGTATAGGCAAAATCAGCTTCTAATTTTTTTATGTCCACTTTGTCAGTTCCTTTACCAACTTCTTCATCTGGTGTAAATAAAATTTTTATTGTTCCGTGTTTAACTTCGGCATGATGTACTAAATAATTTGCAGCATCCATAATTATTGCTACTCCAGCTTTATCATCAGAGCCCAATAAAGTAGTGCCGCTCGCTGTAATTAGATCATGCCCAATTAATTTATCGAGATAAGAAAAATCTGACTTGCGAAGCACAATGTTTTCATCATCCGGCAACAAGATATCCTGTCCCTGGTAGTTTTTATGCATAATAGGTTTCACTCCAGTGCCACTTGCATCTGGCGCTGTATCTACATGACTGCAAAAACAAATTACCGGCACTTGCTTATCTGTGTTAGATGGAATGGTTGCATACACATAACCCCATTCATCCATGTGAGCATCTTCAAGTCCTATTGCCTTTAATTCTTCTGCTAAAATTTTTGACAGGTCTTTTTGTTTCTCTGTTGTTGGATGCGAATTGGAAAGTGGATCACTTTGCGTGTCTATTTGTACATAACGCATAAAGCGTTCGGCAGCTGTGTAATTATATTCCATCAAAAAAAATATTGGCTTCTAAAATACTATTATTAGTGCGCAACCATTTTGCAAACTAATCGTAACTTGTTTGCCAACCAAAACTTCGACAATGAAAAAACTTTTTGTTGGTGCACTCGTTGGTGGCATCATTCTTTTTATCTGGCAATTTCTTTCGTGGAGCCTTATTAATTTACATAAACCTGCCCAACAATTTACTCCCAATCAAAATGTTGTAATGAGCACACTCAATGAAAACCTTGAGGAGGGTGGATATTTCATGCCAGGCTTGCAGGAAGGAGCAAGTATGGATGAATATAAAAAACTAATGGAAGATTCAAAAGGCAAGCCCTGGGCTACTATACAATATCATAAGTCCAACGATACAAATATGGCCAAAAATATGATCCTTGGCGTGGTCATCAATATCATAACCGTATGGCTTTTATGTTGGATACTGTCAAAAATGAAAGGGCCAACATTTGCTACCGTTCTTACTGCTTCGCTTTTTACAGGGTTGATCGTATTCTTTAATGTGCCTTATACCAATCACATTTGGTACCAGAGCTTTGATATCTGGGCGCATTTTATTGATGCGATCGTAAGCTGGGGATTATGTGGATTGTGGTTAGCCTGGTTGTTCAGCCGCAAACAAGCAGCAACAAGAATCAAGCTCACCAAACGTTCACAAGACGAAAGAGCCTGATAGCACATTGTTAAAATTAAAAAGCACCCAATATAAAAAATGGGTGCTTTTAATAGTTACTAAGCCAGCCATATGTGCGTGTAAGTCCTCCTTTCAGAAGGATTTATTTTGGCCCTTTTAAGGCATAATAATTCTTGATACCGGCGTGTTTTCTACCAATTCAATATCAAATATCAGGTCTTGGCCTGCCAAAGGATGATTGGCATCCAGCATTACAGTTTCATCTTTCACTTCAGTAATTACAACCGGCATCGATTGTCCCTGCCCGTCATTCATCATCAATTGCATGCCCACCTCGGGTTTCATCTCCGGCGGAAATTGTGTTTTCGGAAATTCAATCACGCGGTCTTCTTCTTTTTCGCCGTACGCATCGGTGGAAGCAATTTCAACCGTTTTCTTATCGCCAATATTCATTCCCTTCACACCATCATCAAAACCTTTTATCACCTGCCCGCTACCCACTGTAAACTCAAGGGGTTCGCGACCTTCAGAAGAATCGAAAGTTTCACCATTACGTAATTTTCCATGATAGTGCACTCTTACCTTATCACCATCTTTAACTTGCTGCATAATTTTTATTTTTATTAATCAACTAATGAAAAATCTTCATCTTATGTTGCATCGCACTCTTGTACGTTCAATTCAATATTCTGCAATCATTATTCTGCAATCATTCATTTCAATTAAAAATTGATACTAAATAAAACTTCTAAATAATTGAATAACGATTGGACCAGCAATCCTTACAACGAAAAAGAAAACGGGCAAGGTAATAATCTTTCACGTTTTGCTTACTATTTTTTCGTGAAATTTGGAACATGAATTCTATTTTAACTGTAGCAATTTTAAGTCTTGGCATGAGTGCCTGTGCCCAGCAAAAAAATACACAAACCATGTCCGGCAACACTTCTGCACAAACCATTATACCCGCTGCCGAACGTTTAACCGAATACTTACCACAATTAAAGGGGAAAAAAGTGGCGGTATTCGCAAACCAAACTTCTACTATTGGAGATAAGCATTTGGTAGATGTATTACAAAGCAATGGGGTTACAATTAAAGTTGTTTTCGGACCTGAACATGGTTTTCGCGGCACGGCCGATGCCGGTGAAAAAGTGGAAACCGCAATTGATAAAGCAACCGGCGTACAAGTAGTTTCTTTATATGGAAAAAAACGCAAGCCATCGAAAGAGGATCTGGAAGATATAGATGTGATGCTATTCGATATCCAGGATGTAGGCGTTCGTTTCTATACATATATTTCCTCCCTCCAGGATTATATGGAGACTGCTATTGAGCAAAACATTCCATTGATGGTGTTAGATCGTCCGAACCCTAACGGGCATTATGTTGACGGACCGGTGCTGGAAACAAAATACAAATCATTTATAGGTATGCAACCCGTGCCCGTTGTTTATGGAATGACCATTGGGGAATATGCAAAAATGTTGCTTGAAGAAGGTTGGCTAAGTAAAGAAGCCATGGGAGCATATACGCAAAATGTATTGGCTGCCACCTATCCACCGGGCGCAAAATATTTTGGATTAACTGTTATCCCAAATGCTAATTACACACATAAAAGCATGTACATTTTGCCGGTAAAACCGTCACCCAACCTGCCCGAAATACAATCTATTTACTGGTATCCCTCCACTTGTTTTTTTGAAGGCACTGTATTAAGCGAAGGAAGAGGCACCCATAAACCATTTCAAATTTTTGGACACCCTTCATTACCTAAAAATTTATATTCGTTTACGCCAAACCCCACTGAAGGAGCAAAGGCTTCTAAGTTATACGGACAGGTTTGTTATGGTTGGAACCTTAGCGACACTCCAGAGGAGGTTTTGAAAAAAACAGGAAGCCACATACAGTTAAGCTGGCTGCTCAATGCATATAAGTTGTTCCCGGAAAAAGATAAATTTTTTATTTTACCAAAATCAGGCAATGCAGATGAAAGTTTTTTTAATAAGCTTGCAGGCAATGCAATATTAATGCAACAAATAAAAAACGGAACATCTGAAGAAGCCATTCGCAAAAGTTGGGAACCGAAGTTGAATGAATTTAAAAACATTAGAAAAAAATATTTGCTATATCCTGATTTTGAAACCCCAAACCCCTAATGGAGCTTCGCAAGAGATTCTGATTATATAATTGTAATCTCTTGCATTTTTTTTCTATAGGAGAATAAAAACTGATGAATGAAAACTCAAATCTAAGTTCCACCTTCAGGGGGACAGGGGGTAAACACCTTCGAATTATATTCATGGGTACGCCTGAATTTGCTGTTGCTTCTTTAGAAGCATTGGCAAAAGCAGGTTGCAACATTGTTGGTGTAATAACGGCTCCCGATAAGCCGGCAGGACGCGGCATGCAGCTACAACAAAGTGCGGTAAAAAAATATGCTGTACAACACAATCTGCACGTTCTTCAGCCGGAAAAATTAAAAGACCCAAAATTTTTAGAAGAATTAAAAGCATTAAAAGCAGACCTGCAAATTGTTGTTGCATTCCGAATGTTGCCTGAAGTGGTTTGGAATATGCCGCCAATGGGAACTACTAATGTGCACGGTTCGCTGTTGCCGCAGTATCGTGGCGCTGCGCCTATTAACTGGGCCGTCATTAATGGAGAAAAAGAAACAGGTGTAACCACATTTAAATTGAAACACGAAATAGATACCGGCGATATTTTATTGCAAGAAAAAATAAAGATTGAGGAAGATGAAACTGCGGGTGAATTACATGATAGGATGAAAGAACTGGGCGCTGAATTGTTGATTAAAACAATCCAGGGGTTAGCAGATGGAAGCCTCAAATACATATCCCAATCAGAAATCAGAAATCAGAAATCAGAAATTCCAAAACATGCTCCAAAAATATTTACAGATACCTGCAAAATAAATTGGAACAAACCGGTTGCTGAAATATATAATTTGATACGTGGACTTGCTCCCTACCCTGCTGCATTTACGGAATTGAATGAAAAAAAATTAAAAATATACCATTGCAAAAAGGAATTAAATGCGCACACGATTTTACCTGGAAATTTCGACACCGATAAAAAAACTTATTTAAAATTTGCTTGTGCCGATGGATTTATCAATGTGAAAGAGCTGCAATTGGAAGGAAAAAAAAGAATGGAAGTTAGAGAATTTTTGAGAGGATACCGGTTTGTGTAAATAATGCTCTAAAATAATTATCAGTTATAAGATTTAAATTGGCGCACCATCTAAAATAAATATGGTTAGTTTATTTAAGTCCACTCATGCATATTTTTTTATTGTAAGCTTATTCATTTTTCTTCTAACTGCTATATTCAGCGAAGGCTATTACCATCCTGATGAACATTTTCAAATCCTGGAATACGCTAATTACAAGTTAGGGAATGTTCCTGCATCTGAGCTACCCTGGGAATTCAAAGAAAAAATTCGTCCGGCACTACACCCCGCCATAGCCTACGTGTTTTTTAAATTTTTAAAATTCAGCGGCATTCATAATCCTTTTACTTATGCATTGCTGCTCAGAATTATTACTGCTTTAATTGCATGGTTTGTAATTTGCAAAACAAGCTTGCTGTTAACCCAAGATTTTACCTCCGAAACCGGGAAAAAAATATTTCTTTTTATTGCTCTTTTTTTATGGTTCATTCCTTCTATCAGTGTCAGGTTTTCTTCCGAAAGCTATTCAGGCCTTAGTTTTCTTGCGGCTATTTATTTCATACTGCGGAACAACGACACTATTTCAAAAAAGAAATTTTCTAAACTTTTTTTTGCGGGAGTCTTTTTGGGGCTGTCATTTTTCTTTCGTTTTCAAATTGGTTTTGCCTTGCTAGGGTTGGGTTTATGGATTATATTTATAAAAAAAGAGCACTGGAAAAATTTGTTCATTTTACTTATTGGAGGGGCTTGTTCAATTATTTTTTGCCTATATATTGATTATTGGTTTTATGGTGAAGTCGTATTAACACCTATAAATTATTTTTTTTCTAATATTATTGAGAATAAAGCTGCCGACTGGGGGATATCTCCCTGGTGGCATTATTTTAAACTGTTTATCCTCCAGGCAATCCCTCCTATCTCAATTTTTTTATTGGTATTTTTTTTCATCGGCTTGTTCAAAAAACTTCTTTCAATTTTCGCCTGGTGTATGGTTCCTTTTTTAATAGCACATTTTGCAGTTGGTCATAAAGAAATGCGTTTTTTGTTTCCCATGTTAATTCCATTTATTTATTTGACAACTATAGGTATCCATTCATTCATTCTTAACCACAGGTATAAAAAAACATTGCGTTTTTTATTTGTACTTTCTGTTATCGTTAATGCACCGGTATTATTACTGAAGATGTTAACACCTGCACAGGAAGTGATTCCCTATTATAAATTTTTATACAATTACTCCTTAAACAAGCCAATAGACCTGGTGTGCATTGAAAAAGATGCTTATGAAATTTTAGATCTTAAAGTAAATTTTTATAAATCGCCATGGGTAAAATCCATCGTTTTAAAAGATCAACAGGAGATTATAAATTACCTTAATGTAAATAAACCAGATTCCTTATTGCTGCTGGAACGAATACTAATAAATGACCAAACAATTACAGGTTATGAACAGCAACGTATTTACACTGTTTTTCCCGAATGGATACTAAAGCATAATTATAATAACTGGGTGGGCAGAAGTAGAATATGGAGTATTAAAAAACTTAGAAGAATTGAATGAGCATTTGAAAAGCTAATAAAATAGCTTCAATTTTTTTTATCAGGTTGATTATTTAAATGCATTTTTCAATAATTCACTTTCACTATAAATTTTTCTGTGTCGCTTACATTTAAAACGTTGGCGGCAGCATTGCTGATGCGCACATCTAATCCTTTGTTCTGGCTGATGCCGCTCATAGCGCCTAAAACTTTTGCATATACGGCTTTGCTGTTGCTGGGATTAACCACCCGTACAATTGTGCCGGGTTCCACACCATCCATTAGTGCATAATATTTGGCATCCTGCCAGCCACTGGCGGTTTTAAAAATTCCCGCGGTTGCAGTTTCTTCTTTACCTGCAGAAGCCGACCTTGATTGTTGCTCGAAATCCGTTTTAAAATAACCACCTTTACCATCGCTGACTGCCGGTTGCTTTGTTTGTTCAGTTGCGTTTGACCGTAGGGGCTCTGCTGCTTTTGTAACAACAGGTTTGCTTTCCTCTTTCTTTGGCTGCTCAATAACTTCAGGCTCTTTTGGCGCTGTTGCAGCAACAGAAGTGGTGCTTTCAAGTCCGGTTGCATTTATAAATCCTACAATTAATTTTTGTCCCGGATCAATTTTATCGCTGCCCAGGTTGTTCCATTTTCGCAAATCAGCCATTAACACTTTCCCATTGTTTGTGCTTACACGATATAAACCTTCGCCCTCGCCAACAACATAGTAAACCGGCGTGCCTTTGTTTGCTGATTGGGAAAAATTTGCAGCATTTAAAGGGACCATGATGGTTTGCCCTATTGCCAGTCCGCTGTTGAGATCAATATTATTGAAAGGCGCAATTTCCTTTGGGGAGATGTTGTATAAACGCCCAATGGAATAAAAGTTTTCTTTAGCCGCAACTGTATGATTTAAATAAAGTCCTTTTTCATTACTCTTTACGAGCAACTCGGCTTGTGAAATGCCTTGCAATGAGCAAAAGCAGATGAGTAAAGCAATTATAGTTTTTTTCATAGTAATTAAGATTAGCTTCTACAAATATGAAAATTATTTTTCAAAAGAAGAAGGATTATTGGACTTCAAAATACGGAATTCTTTAGGATAATAGTTGTTTATGCGATTAGGGAGTGCATTAATCCAACCTAAAATATAATTTTGATAGGTAACTAATCCCCAACCTTTTACATCAGCGTTTACACTTAGTTCGCCTCGTTGCAAGTAGCGGATTGCATTATCCAAATCAAGATCTGTTGTTGTAATATCTGCCGATACAAGCGGGCTCATAGCAAGTGCATGATCCGGTATTAACTTGTCTCTTATTAATTCGCCTATGTTTGTTCCGGCATATTGAATGTACAAAGCCCATTGAATGAGTAAAAAATCGTTAATTAAACGTTGGCGCCACGCGAATAAAAAATTTTCGTATTTCAAAAAAGCAACTCCGTTTGTTTTTCCTATCCAGGGACGGATGGTTTCTTTTTCTTTTGCAGAAACCCCGTTTGGTTTTCCTGCTTTATACTTTTTTGCAGTTGCTATTTCTTTCTTTTTGAAACAAGTAATAAAAAACCCTTCGCCTTTTAATTTATCAGGAAAAAATCGGTAGCCTGTTGCGTTGTTTTTATTGGAATACGTTTCTACTATACCCCACTCTTTTTCAGTTTTTAATGAAATGCTTTCCATGTTCATTTCATCAATCAGCCAATCCATAATGTCTTCATCTTCTTCCGCTGAATAAGAACAGGTAGAATAAATTAAAACACCATTTTCTTTTAATGCCGGCAATGCATCAGCTAATATCCGTTGTTGCCGGACACAGCATAATTGTACATTCGCCAAGCTCCATTCGTTGATAGCTTCAGCATCTTTGCGAAACAATCCACTGCCACTGCAAGGTGCATCAACAACAAGTACATCAAAAAAACCGGCAAGCTTTTGAAAATGTTGAGGATCATTATTCGTAACAATTACATTACCGCTCCCCCACTTAATAATATTTTGTTTTAAAACACCGGCACGAGGTTTAATTATTTCGTTGCTTACTAATAAACTCTCTACAGAAATAAGTGATAGAATGTGTGTTGATTTTCCTCCCGGCGATGCACATAGGTCAAGAACTTTTATCTTTTGAGAAAGGTCAACTGTTTGCTGCAGTGCCTGTTCTAAAAACATACTGGAAGCTTCCTGCACATAATAGCAACCGGCATGAAACAAAGGATCGAATGTGAAAGAGGGACGCTTATTTAAATAATAACCGTTTTGTGACCAGGGAACCTTATCGGAATTTGAAAACTGAGAATTGAGAATTGAGAATTTTGCTGGGTTAACCCGAATTGAAGTGACTTGAAAACCGGAATTATGAACATCTGTAAAAGCTTTTCTGTCAAAGCCTTCAACTCCTTCCAATGAATTTAAAAATGCATCCGGTAATCGTTGCACAAAAATTATTAAAGCAAAGTTTAAAATGTTTTTTTCAATAAATTGAGAGCCTGCTGCACTTCTCCATTATAGGCATTGATGGTTTTTGCTGCTACATCAATACTTTCCTGGGCTTCCTTCCAATTACGTTGCTCTATGGCTTCGCGTATGGAAGGCAAGGTTTTAACCCCATAACCAGTGTAAAAGCCAGGTGCATACACCTGGTGTTTATACCAGGGGCGTCTTGGTAAACCATCTGGCTGCGTTAAACTACGTTCGGCTTTGTATAGAATTTCGTTCAGTTGTGTTTGTGTTTGTGCAGGAAGATTAGTTGCCTCTTTATATAGCTTCTGCAATTCTTCGGAATTCTGTTTTAGCTGCGCCAAAGAATTTTCAAAAGCACTAAAGTTTAAAAAAGGAACTGTTTCTTTTGGTTTGGGAATTACCAGTTTTTTTATGGGATCGTTTGCAACAGCAAACATTTTATCATTGATCAATTTGTTTTGCACTTCTGTTTCACTGCGTGAATCATCGAGCAATGTTTTTACTTCCGATGTATAGCCTGCAATTGTTTTATAAAAGCTGTTGATATCTAATGGCAAAACATCAGCATTGGCAATGCGCATGGTAAAACGTCCGGCAGTTTTAGCTAACGCAATACCATAGGCAAAACCAGGGTCACCAAATTTTGTATAATGATCGTAGCTATCATAAACTGAATGATAAACACCTGCAGGGTCTTCGCCCCCGTAACCTAAATGAATAGAAGCAATACCCATGTGTTGTAAAAAGGGCGACCAGTCAGAACCTGCACCTAATGCTTCTAACTTAATATTTTTATCGCCTAATAATTTTGCACGTTTTGCTTTATCTGCATCAAGCAAATCTTTTGCATACCGCCTTTCTTTTACAGTTACACCTGTTTGTGGGTCTTTTACATCGTCAATCACTTCGTTAAAAAAGGGTTCCAGGCTATGTGATCCTGCGGCACCAATAAACCCCCTGCCATTACCATCGGAATTAATATAAATAACCGTTTTTTTCTTCAGCTCTTCCCTGTTATCTTCAGCCCATTCTGTTGAGCCGAGTAAACCTTGTTCCTCGCCATCCCACGCACAATAAATAATAGTACGTTTTGGCTTATATCCTTTTTTTGCTAATTCGCCGATAGACCTGGCTTCTTCCATTTCCGCCACCATTCCACTCAAAGGATCTTCTGCTCCGTTTACCCAGGCATCGTGATGATTACCCCTAATAATCCACTGATGGGGAAATTCAGAGCCGGTCAATACTGCAATAACGTTATAGATTGGTTTTACATCCCAGTTGAACTCCAGTTTTAAATGTACTTTTTCTTTGCCGGGTCCAACATGATAGGTTATAGGCAATGTGCCTCTCCAGGAAGGGGGCGCCACTTGTCCGTCTAAGGATTGCAAAAGTGGCAAAGCATCTTCATACGAAATAGGAAGAACCGGAATTTTCATGATTGTTTTTGCTTCGCTTCGCGCCAAACGTTTTGCATCTTTGGTAGCGGCAATATTTGGCGTCAGTGGATCGCCGGGAGAAACTGGCATGTCCAATACAGAACCACGTTGTGCGCCTGCTTTCGGACGAAAAGCTCCTTCCGGATATACATCACCCTGCGTGTACCCATCATCAGCAGGGTCGGAATAAATGATACATCCAATTGCTCCATGTTCATAGGCAACCTTTGGCTTGATGCCTCTCCATGAGCCACCATATTTTGCTATTACAATTTTCCCTTTCACACTAACTCCCAATTTTTCCAATTCCTCATAATCCGCAGGAACACCCCTGTTTACAAACACCAGTTCCGCAGTTACGTCACCATCTGCAGAATAAGCATTATACGTAGGCAGCTGTTCCGATTTTTGTCCGGATGTTTTGTCTTCAGGCAGCGAAGGCTCTTCTAATTTTGCTTTGTACGGTTTAGTCCCCAGTAATTCTAAAACCCTTGTTTTTGGTGTAGGAAATAAAACATAGTAGGTGCTGATCTCGGTCTGATATCCCCATTGCTTAAATAAACCGGACATGTATTCTGCATTGGCTTTGTCGTGTGGCGAACCAACATGATGTGGATGCGAAGACATAAACTTCATCCATGTATCAAGATTTTGTGCACTGAGCTGTGCATCAAACTGCTTTTCCCATGCTATTTGCTTTGCGGCATTTGCATCTGTAAAACCCATTAATTTTTGGGCAGAAGTAATTGTTATAAATAAGAATGAGGTCGCAAAAAGGTAAATTATTTTTCTTGTCATTACCTGGATTTATTTTTTTAATTAGAGGTTTTTTATTTCGCTTATCAGGTCCTGCAACACTTTCTTCGCATCGCCAAACAACATAGATGTTTTTGGTTGAAAGAAAAGATCATTCTCAATTCCTGCATACCCTGGTTTCATGCTGCGCTTATTTACAATAACAGTTTTTGCAAGTTCTACATCTAAAATGGGCATACCATAGATCGGTGAATTTGTATCAGTTTTTGCAGCAGGATTTACTACATCGTTCGCACCTAATATTAACACAACATCGGTAGTGGGAAAATCTTCATTGGCTTGTTCCATTTCCTGCAATTTTTCATAAGCCACATCAGCTTCAGCAAGTAATACGTTCATGTGCCCCGGCATGCGACCTGCCACCGGGTGAATAGCATATTTTACTTCCACACCTTTTTCATTCAGCAATTTTTCCAACTCGTGACAAGCATGCTGTGCCTGGGCTACAGCCAACCCATAACCAGGAACAATAATTACTTTATTTGCGTAAGCCATTACCACTGCGGCATCGTTCAGGTTTATTTCTTTATGAAGGCCTTGTTCTTTTGATCCAATAGAATCGCTGGTTTTAGAGCCGCCAAACGATCCAATCAAAACGTTTTTTAAAGAGCGGTTCATAGCTTTGCACATCAGAATAGTCAACAGGGTTCCTGCTGCACCAACTAAAATTCCTCCGGTTAACATCACTTTATTATCATACAAAAAACCACCGCAGGCCGCAGCAACGCCGGTAAATGAATTAAGTAATGAAATAACAACGGGCATATCGGCGCCACCAATGGGTAATACAAAAAACACCCCATACAAAAGCGATAGGAAAAGAATCACATAAAATGTAACATAGATTGAAGCAGTGAACTGGATATTAAATCCGGGGCGAAATGTAATTCTTTCGCCGGTATTAACCAGGTCGCCGGAATTTAGAGCGAATGAATTCCCTATTTTGTTTAGTAGAATTATTGACAGCCCGATTATAGCCACAAGAATAACCAGGTTAACAATGTGCTGGCCTTTAAACGAATAGTCATTGATCTTTCCATTTAACTTACCCCACGCAATAGCACTGCCGGCAAAAGAAATAGAGCCAATTATGAGCCCCAAAAAAATAGTAATAAGTGTACCTGTAGGAACCGGAAGCTCAAATGTAGCAGCATCCACAGCACCGTTCGATTCAAATGCTTCAAATATTTGAAAAGAAAATCCTGAACTTGCAAAATGATGAAATTCAACAATAGAAATTAATGCTGCGCAGGCGCCACCCATGCCGTTGAACAAACTTACCATTTCGGGCATTGCAGTCATCTTCACTCTTCGTGCAGCCAATGTACCTACAATTCCTCCAACTAAAAGACCACCGAAGATCCATCCGTAATTATGCAGTCGTTCTCCTGTTGCTTCATCTTCGTACAAAAAAATAGTTCCTAAAATGGCAAGGCTCATACCAGCGGCTGCAATCAGGTTACCCCTTCTGGCCGACTCGGGGTGAGACAACATTTTTAAACCCAAAATAAAAGTAACAGATGCAATCAGATAGATGACGATCAATAATTCCATGTGCTATTTCTTCTTTTTTGATTTAAACATTTCCAGCATGCGATCCGTTACAACAAAACCACCAACAACATTCAGCATTCCTAATACAACAGCCAAAAAGCCAAGAATAAGCGCTAAATAATTATCGGTTTCTGCACGGCCCATAACAATAATAGCCCCAATTACTACCACGCCGTGAATTGCGTTGGCCCCACTCATTAGCGGTGTATGCAATACACTCGGTACCCGGCCAATAATTTCAATGCCGACAAATATCATCAGTATAACAATGTATAAAGTTTGCTGATGAAGTGAAAACCATGTTGCTATATTTTCCATAAGTAAACCCCAACCCCAAAAGGAGCTTTTATTTTAAAATTTCTTTTTATTATCGTTCTGCAATACTACTATCATGCTTTTGTTGCGTCGCACACTTGTACATGTTGTAATTCTATTGAGCAATTAAAGAACAGCCACGAAGGCACAAAGACACTAAGCAGCACAAAGCTTTGTGTAACTTTTTGTCTTAGAGTCTTTGCGGCAAAATGCTCAATAGCAAACCACCTGATAAACGGAGCGCCGCAACAGTTGCCCGATAGTAGCAATGAAGCTGACTTAATAATAATTCTATTTTATATTAAAGAACTCGCTAAAAACTAATTCTTAATAATACTTTTCACTCTTTCATTTACTACTTCGCCGCCATGTGTAATGCAACATCCTTTCACAAGATCGTCTTCCCAATTTAAATTAATAACACCCTCTTTATTAATAATAAGATTTAAGAAATTTAAAATGTTTTTACTGTATAATTTGCTGGCATCGCTTGGCATGGTTGCTGGCAGGTTGCTGTTTCCAACAATACTCACACCATTATGCACAACCGTTTCGTTGTTTTTTGTAAACGGAGTATTGCCCCCCGTTGCTGCTGCAATGTCAATGATAACAGAGCCGTTGCGCATCTTGTTCAGCATTTCTTCGGGGATTAAAATTGGTGCTTTTTTTCCCGGAATTTGTGCTGTAGTAATTACGATATCCGCTTTTGCAATACTTTCGCCAATGCGTTGTTGCTGCCGCTGTTTATAGTCTTCGGTTTGTTCTACCGCATAGCCACCCGCTGTTGATGCATCGGCAGCGCCATCTACTTCTACAAACTTTGCACCGAGGCTCATTACTTCTTCTTTTACAGCTGGTCGTGTGTCAAATACTTCAACCACCGCACCAATTCTACGGGCAGTTGCAATTGCCTGCAGGCCTGCAACACCGGCCCCTAATATCAATACTTTTGCCGGGGCAATGGTTCCCGCAGCTGTCATGAACATTGGCAGGTAACGTGGGTATAAACCGGCAGCCAGAATTACTGCTTTGTACCCTGCCATGTTTGCTTGCGAACTTAAAACATCCATGCTCTGCGCACGGGTTGTGCGGGGCAAAAGATCTAAGCTAAATACACTTAGATTTTTTTCTACCGCTTTTTGTACAAAGCCGTTATTATATAATGGTTGATAAACTCCAATTAAAATTTTTGAAGAAATTTCTGTTTCTGGTGTTTGAATAGATAAAATAATATCGGCAGTAGTTGCAATTTCGGGCGCGGAAGAAATTTGGGCTCCGGCAGCTTCATAATCATTATCGGCTGCAAAAGCTTTCGCGCCTGCATTTTTTTCTACAAAAACCGTAATCCCTTTTTTTGTAAGCGCTGTTACTGCCTCCGGTAAAAGCGATACTCTTGTTTCATCCTGTGGTTCTTTCAGCACACCAATAATCATAGTTGCTTGTTTGGGTAGCGGCAAGATAAAACTTTTTCGCTGTTGCATGGAACTACGTTTTCTATTTGTTTCGCAATTTGCTTTGTCTTCTTTTTTACCTCATCCCCTTCCCTTCTCCTTCAGGAGAATGTTGCCTCTGTTGCAAGTTTTCCTACTCTGCTTTATCATTTTAATAATTAAGCAACAGCTTTTTTCTAAAAGCGGATAGTGAAATGTTGCCTTTCCTTAAATTCATCGCGGAAGAAAACAAATCCTAAAAAGAAAATGTCAATAGTGCAGCGAACAGCGGGATGCTGCTGAATTTCGGCCCATGCCTTTTCCATTTCGGCGCTCCAGTGAATATCATCGAAAATGAGAATGGTATTATTATCTGCTTTGCTTAAGAACTGTTGAAAATAGTTGATGGTAGGTTGATAGCGATGGTTGCCGTCCACAAAGGCTATGTTGACAGATGGCAGTTGTTGGATGACAGATGGCAGCACGTCGTTGAAATGACCATGGAGTGATTGAATGTTTTGCAGATTTAATTGTTGAAAGTTTTTTTGTGCCAGATGTTGTATGGCGGCACTGCCTTCAATGGTAATAACTTTTGCATTTGGTGCTGCCGTTGCTAAATAAGCAGTAGTAACACCCAAAGAAGTACCTAATTCTACAATTGTTTTCGGGCTGTATTTTTTTACAAGTCGGTAGAGCAATTGGCTATATTTTTTTGGTTTTACAACTGTCCGTGCTAATTGAGCTATAGTACGCTCCTTTTTATTGCTGATTCGGGAACCGGCACCCAGTTCTTCGATTACTAATTGTTTCTTTTGCTTTTTTAATTCATTTCTTAATTGTTCTATAGTATCAGACGGTGCATATTCCTGCCTGTTATTCAACACATCTAAAATAAAATTGAAAACAAAAGGCGAATGCATTCCATGGCCTTTGGCATTGGAAGCAGTATAGTAGTAGTTAAGATATTTAAATGCAAGTTGAACCGAGTTGTACACAGGTCAAAAGTAGAGTGAAGAAAAGAAATGGACAATGAAAACTACTTGCGCTCCCAAACCTGGAAGGAATGATCATAAATATTTTTTTCATCTTTTTTACAATGATGGTCTTTGCTTAACAACCATTGTTCTTCATTGACAATAGGAAAATAAACATCTCCTTCAAATTGGTGATAAATACGGGTTAAATAAATGCGATGCGCTTTTTCAAAAGCAGAATTAAATATTTCTGCCCCGCCAATAACAAATATTTCTTTCACATCATAAGACTTTGCAAGTTTAATTGCTTCATCAATAGAATAAACAACATCCACACCTGTTTGTTGCCAGTTTTTATTGCGGGTGATGACTATGCTTTTGCGGCCGGGTAAGGCTTTACCAATTGATTCAAAAGTTTTCCTGCCCATTAATATAGGCATGGCCCAGGTTAGATTTTTAAAATACTTTAGATCGTTTGGTAGATGCCAGGGGAGCTGATTGTTTTTTCCAATAACATTATTTTCATCGGCGGCAACTAATAAACTTAAGCAAAATTCTTTGGTAGTTTTATTGTTACTTAAATTATCTTTCATAATTTCTTTAAGGTTTAGCTCTGTTGATATTTCATAGAAAAGCTGGCCTTGTGCGGTTGCAAAGCCCTTCCTTCGGGAGGGTTTGGGTGGGCTTTAAACTGCAACCGGTGCTTTAATAGCAGGATGAAATTGATAGTTTTCCAGTGTAAAATCTTCGAAACGAAATTCGAAAATATCTTTTATAGCCGGGTTTAGATTCATTGTTGGCAAAGAAAAAGGCTGTCGGGATAATTGCGTATGAACCTGTTCTAAATGATTATTATAAATGTGTACGTCGCCAAACGTATGAATAAATTCGCCGGGCTCCAGGTCACAAACCTGGGCTATCATCATAGTTAATAGAGCATAGGAAGCGATGTTAAAAGGAACACCTAAAAATACATCTGCACTACGCTGGTAAAGCTGGCAGCTTAATGTGCGTTTGCCTTCTCCCTCTCCTGTTGGAGAGGGCTGGGGTGAGGTATAAAATTGAAACAATGCATGGCAGGGCATTAACGCCATCTTAGGCAAGTCGGCAACATTCCATGAGCTGATGATCATCCTGCGGCTATCAGGATTAATTTTTATTTGATGAATGACATCCTTTACCTGGTCAAACGTTTCTCCGTTTGCACCTTGCCAGCTACGCCATTGCTTACCATAAACAGGCCCCAACTCTCCGTTAGTATCAGCCCATTCATTCCAAATGCTGACACCTTTTTCATTTAAATAAGCTGTATTTGTTTCACCACGTAAAAACCAAAGCAGTTCATGTACAATACTTTTTAGATGAAGTTTTTTTGTAGTCACCAGGGGAAAGCCATCCTGCAGGTTAAAACGCATTTGGTAGCCAAAAGTGCTGATGGTACCTGTGCCGGTGCGATCACTTTTTTGAACGCCGTTATCTATTATATGTTGAAGAAGGTTTAAGTATTGTTGCATTGTCTGAAAATTGTCTGAACCATGATTTTTTGGATTTATAGGATTAGCAGGAAATTAGAATTTACTTCAAAACAATTTATATACTTAGCATTTATAAGAAAGATTGTGATGGAAGCAACTGCAAACTTTAAACTAAAAACTATAAACTTCTTTGTGGGCTGTGCCGGGCTCGAACCAGCGACCCTCACGTTGTCGACGTGATGCTCTAAACCAACTGAGCTAACAGCCCGGAAATAATTATAATTAAAAATTCTTATCCCACATTTTACATTCTTCATTCTCAATTCTCAATTCTTTTCTTAAATTTTACAATCAAGAGATGGCTCCCAATATTAATTCTTAATTTTTAATTTTAAATTCATCCTCTCCTTCTCTTTAACTCTTTTTTTATTAATCCTAGTTCCCTGCTTGTTTGCCCCCCTACCGATGTGTTTTCCTGCGCTCTCCGCATTAAGTAGGGAACCACATCTTTTATTGGGCCGAAAGGTAAGTATTTACTCACACTGCAGCCAGCTTTTGCAAGGTTATAAGTAATGTTATCACTCATGCCATACAACTGGCTAAAGTGTATGTGCGGGTGATCTAAAACAAAACCTCTCTCCTGCAATAATTGTGTAGCCAAAAGGTTGCTGTTCTCATTGTGTGAAGCTACAATCAACCCAATATTATCAAGGTGATCAATACAAAAACGAACGGCTTCATCATAATCTTTGTCAGCGCTTTCCTTATTGGGTTGTATGGGAGAAGTATAACCTTTTTCTTGTGCCCGTCTGCGTTCCTTTTCCATGTAGGCACCGCGAACGAGCTTTACCCCTAATAAAAAAATGCGCTCGCAAGCCGCCTCGTAGGACTGCATTAAAAACTTTAACCGGTCGTGCCGGTACAATTGAACTGTATTATAAATAACCAGTTTGTTTTGATTAAAATCCGCCATCATCAACATGGTCAGCGAATCCACCGGATCCTGTATCCAGGTTTCCTCCGCATCTACCAATATTCCTACTTTAGCTGTTGCACCCGCCTCACAAATCCTTTTCATACGGACATATACCTTGTTCCATTCTAACTGTTCATTAACATCCAGATGCTGTAAAGCCGCGTTGTAACTGGAGATCAATGAACCAGCATAGTGGAGGTGCATTAGTTTATCTATCTTTTCTAACAAACTAAAACGTGCAAAACCGGTTACTTTAATGCTTATAAAAGGAATATTTGGTTGGGTAGCCGCATATTCAATTACACGTATAAATTCCTGCTCGGTATGATCAAAAGCTGCCTCGCCTTCTTTTCCTTCCACACCATAATCCAATATCCCCTGAACATTTAATTGAGCCAGTTTCTTTGCAACTATAGAAATTTCTTCCAGCGTTTCGCCACCAACAAATTGTTTAAAAATAGTTTTGCGAATAATGCCTTTTACCGGTAAGCCTGCTTTAATGCTCCAGGGTGCCAGGCGGGTTCCTAATTTCACCAGGAAAGGTTTGCCCATCATATTAAAAAGCCAGTTCGCTTCTTTTAATTCTTTGCTGGTTTTATGTGCAAATGCAATTTCCGTATTGTCGAAAGAGATAGGGTTGGTCATGCGCGGCAAAAATAGGGAAGAAAAAAGTTCGTAAACATTCTGGTTTATGGTTTCTCGTTTCTCGTTTCTTACTTTGCAAGGTATTTGCGCAATTTTAAATAAGCCGTTGAAGAGTGCATCAAAAAAATAGTTTACAACCAAATAAACGACCCTTGACGAGAAACCCGAAACGAGAAACATTCATATAAACGAATCTCAACGAGAAACCAGATACGAGAAACTTCCCTATACCTTTGCACAAATTTTTCTGACATGCTGGTTCGTAAACCTTCTGAAAGCCTTACAATGATGACCGAGATAGTGTTACCAAACGACACTAATATATTTGGAAATCTTATGGGCGGCCGCCTAATGTATTGGATGGATATAGCTTCGGCAATTGCAGCACAAAGGCATTGTAATGCCCCGGTTGTAACCGCTTCGGTTGATAATATCTCTTTTGAAAACCCAATAAAATTGGGCAATACTGTGCATATTGAGGCCAAAGTCAGCCGTGCTTTTAATTCATCAATGGAAGTGCATATAAAAGTATGGGGCGAAGATTTTACGCAGCAATATAAATACAAAAGCAACGAAGCCTATTATACATTCGTAGCCCTTGACCCCAACCGGCGCCCACGTCCTGTACCGCAATTGGTGCCGGAAACAGAAGAAGATATAAAACTTTATGATGGAGCACTGCGTCGCCGGCAAATACGCCTGATACTCGGTGGCAAAATGAAACCTGATGATGCTGTGGAGCTGAAGGCACTGTTTATCAAATGATGAGTAGGGGAACCCGGCTACAGTGTTTTATTTTGTTACTGTTAAATCCTCTCGGTTTAAAAAAGCCACTCCCACCAAATGCAGCACATTGAAGAAAAAATAGAAAAAGCTGAATGAGCGGTTCTGGAAAATAAATCAAACTATACCTGATAGCCTAATACCTCCACGACTTTAAATCTGCACCTTTTGGGGCCCTCTTTTTTACTTCTTCGGCCCATTTAGGAATAAACATTCTGTTGTACCGCAACCGGCTGATATAATTAGGTTGCGTGTGATCGCCGTTCCAGCAATGTTCTGCCCGATTGCCATAATCCACTTCGCAATTGCATGCTGGCTGCTGAAGTTTTTTTAACATGTCTTCGGCCGTATAAACAGCATTGTTTAAATAATAATTATCCATGTCGCCCACATAAATATGTATTTTACCTTTCAACTGCTCACCTATTTTCGGCCAATCTCTTTTTATAATATGGGTAAGGTCGTAATGCTCTTTCCAATAGGCTGCAACTGAGGTGTCTATAGCTCCGGTATATTTATCATAGATTCTTTTAGGATACCCATCGCTACCCATGGGAGAATATACCGCTTCCCATATATCAAATTGATCTCCACTGCGGCTATTAGTTCCTAAAGCAAGTTCCCGGTGATTCATTTCCCTGACCATAGCACTAACATGCCCAAGATAATTACGATGGCCAGGCCGGGGTGTTTTTTTAAAATCACTCTCTACATAAAAAGCGTTTTTGTCATTGTATAAATCAAC
>MWVT01000021.1_pt1 | contig 24244 bp, 15 predicted proteins | sample 1047201 | NCBI WGS metagenome assembly MWVT01 (sample SAMN06349988, study PRJNA376086) | soil metagenome | isolation source: TG5-1 sample Antarctic (ecotone) soil | place: Antarctica | collected 2015-01-13 | reverse complement strand
CAGCGGCATTGGATACGGCATTATGACATCTTCTGCAGACTCAATTTTTTATCGCGCCTCAACCACTGATGGAGCGAACTTTCGGCTCAACCTCAATGGCTATTTAACTGCATTTCGCTTGAGTCCAGGTGTTGATTCGGGAATTATTGTACTTGATTCAGGTTACAATGAAATAGATGTTGTGCATGGTCAAAATGGATTGGTACCTACACAGCATGAGAATTTAGTTTTTCCTGATGGAACAAAATGGTTCACCTGTTATGACTGGCAGGGAGGATGGAATTTGTCTCAATATGGTGGCTCAGACAATGCACTAGTAAACGTTTCCTGGATACAAGGATTGGATGCGGATGACAATGTAATTTTCGAATGGAGGTCTGATGAACATTTTCAGGTGACCGATGCTACACCAGATATTCTATTGTCTACCTCCACTGTAGATCCGTGGCATATCAACTCCATATATAAGGATATTGATGGAAACTTTATTTGCTCATTTCGCAATATGGACCGCGTAGTAAAGATTGATGCGAACGATGGAGATGTTATTTGGCATTGGGGAGGAATTAATTCAACTTTAAACGAATTTACTACTACCAATGATCCTGATGGTGGGTTTAGTCATCAACATTGGGTTCACCGAATTGAAAATGGAAACATATTGATGTTCGATAATGGCAATTCACAAGCCGCTCCGCAGGTTTCAAAGCCAAAAGAATATACCCTGGATGAAACCTCCATGACAGCGAATCTGGTGTGGACTTACACACATCCATTAGTGAGTGGGTTTAACATGTATACAAAGAATCAGGGAAGTGCAATGCGCCTGCCTAATGGCAATACATTAATAGGCTACGGATTACCTAATATTCAAGGTTTACCCAATGGAACAGAAATAGATGTAAATAATGAAATTGTTTGGGAGTTTAGATTTAAAGATTCTACAGAATATACATACCGCCTCTATAAATTTGAATGGAGCCCCAGTGTAGGTGTTAATGATATTGATAAGAGTGAGACCAACCTGCAGATATTTCCCAATCCTAGTAATGGTTTATTTAACTTAAGTATCAATCTTCCCCAGGCTGCCGAAGTCAGTATTTCCATTGTAAATTTATTGGGAGAAGAAGTTTATTCAAGTATTGAAAATTATCATTCCGGAATGAATACATCTGCACTCGAACTAACCGAATTAAACAAAGGATTTTACTTTGTGCATATTTCATCAGGTGAGCTGAAAATGTCAGGTAGGATACTTATCCAGTAGAATCGTCTTAAATACTTTATACAGAGCCTCCACTTTACAGGAGGCTTTTGTATTTTGTCTCCCCGTGATCAGTTTAGCGTGATTCTTATATGATATTGTTAAGTTATTACCGTTTTGTCCGAATAATAAATGCTGTTGTTGCAGTGTTAATTCTTTCTTTTGCCACTTCGTGTGAAGAGAACCGAATATATGAAAAAAATATTAATATTGAAGAATATAGATGGGATAGTAAAACAGTTCCTTCATATCAGGTAGATATAAAAGATACATCGGTACTCTATAACCTTTATGTCAATGTCCGTCATGCAGAGCTATATCCCTTCCAAAATATATGGTTGGTTGTAGGCACAATTTACCCAGATGGCAAAAAAGCTTCTTCACGTGTTGAAATCATGCTTGCCAACAATGAGGGTAAATGGTACGGGGAGGGATTAGGTGACATATGGGATTACCGGGTTCAGATTCAGGAGAACGCATTCTTTAATCAACCCGGAAGTTATGTTTTTACTATTCAACAAAATATGCGGCAGGATCCGCTTCCCGGTATTATGGCAATAGGATTGCGAATAGAGAATAGCGGATTAAAAAAAGCTGGTCCAGCTACACCTTAATTGGTCAGTGCTCATCAATAAAGATGAACTGCATGTTATTTTAATCAATCAACGAAGCGCTGTTTAAAAATAAGCATGAAGTATTTTTGATCATCGTTTCCCGGCCATTATTTTTAAACTTTATATGCACTTTTTTCCCGAATCGCTGGAGCGCTATGTCGAAGAGCATACCACAACGGAGTCTGAGTTACTCCGGCAACTAAATCGTGAGACACAGGCTCGCATTTACATGCCGCAAATGCTTTCGGGTCATTTGCAAGGGCAATTGCTGCGCATGATCAGCCTCCTTGTACGGCCTAAAAACATTCTTGAAATAGGCACCTTCACAGGATATTCAGCCATTTGCATGAGTGAGGGTTTACAAGAGGATGGTATACTGTATACTATTGACATCAATGAAGAGCTTAAAGAAATGGCAGAACGATATTTTGAGCAGGCTGGTATTCGTGATAAAATAGATTATAGAATAGGAAATGCTACTGACATAATTCCAGAGCTGAATGTATCGTTTGATCTGGTATTTATTGATGCAGATAAAATCAACTATACTAAATATTATGAACTTGTATTTGACAGGGTGAACAGCGGCGGCGTAATACTTGCTGATAATGTGCTGTGGAGCGGGAAGATAATAGAACCTGTCAGAGACGATGAAACCAATGCCCTAATGGCTTTCAATGATAGGGTTCAGCAAGATCACAGAGTAGATAACGTTCTGATTACTCAACGCGACGGGCTGATGATGATTCGTAAGAAATAATTCAAATTCTTAACAACAGATTGATTACCAATGAGGACTGCAAGAAAGAAGATAGGATTCATATATTCATTTGTTGCCTTCACCCTATTATCATTGATGTCTAAATGGTTGATTGCGCAGACATATGATGAAACGGTAGAATCTTACATCACTCAATATAAAGACATAGCTATTGAAGAAATGTGGCGCACGGGAATACCTGCCAGCATCACACTTGCTCAGGGTATCATCGAAAGCAATGCAGGTAAAAGTCCGCTTGCTACTGATGCAAACAATCACTTCGGAATTAAATGTCACGATAGCTGGATAGGAGAATCCTATTCTTACGATGACGATAAAAAGAATGAATGCTTCAGGAAATATCCTTCGTCGCTGGAGTCATATAAAGACCATTCAGATTTCTTAAAAAACCGGGGTCGCTATGCAATTCTTTTTTCTTACGGGATTAATGATTACAAGGCTTGGGCAAAAGGCTTAAAAGCATGCGGGTACGCTACAAATCCACGTTATTCAAACATACTTGTAAAGTGTATTGATGATTACGATCTGCATCAATGGGATTTGAAAGAAGAAGAGCGACTTGTATGGTTCGCCTCTTTAAACAATGCAGATATAAAACCTGAAATAAAGGAATCAGGAAACCCGGAAGTGGTAAATGCATCTCCTTCAAGTTGTAATGCTGAAGAAAGAATTGCTATTTTCAATGACATTAAATCAGTGCTCTTATTGAATGATGAGTCCTTAAAAGATCTTGCAACAACATATGAAATAGGCATGAAAAGGCTTATGCGTTATAACGATATTATTGATGAAACGATGATACATGCTGGTGACCGTGTTTATCTTCAACCCAAGCGCCTGAGTGGTGATGCGGAATTCCATACCGTAGAGTCAGGAGAAACGATGCTCTCTATTGCCAGGGATCACGGCATACAACTGGATGAGCTTTATAAGAAAAACCAAATGCTGATGGGTAAGCAGCCTGAAATCGGAGAGGTGCTATATTTAAAAAAATTTAGAGACAACAAGCCCGCTTTAAGCAGCGAAGCTGATAATACATTGCCTTCCTTAAACACTAAACCTGATTTCAACATTACAACTCCTGAACTTTACATAGTTTCAAAAGGTGACACACTCTATTCTATTTCTAAGAAATATAATGTTAGCATTGAAGCCCTAAAAGAAATGAACAAGATGAAAACTACAACATTACAGGTTGGAGACAAGCTTGTGGTTTCACAATAGCTTCTAAATAATTGAGAGTAGCTTATATCTATTTTATTTTACCTTCTTTAACATCCTCCATTAATTGCCTGCATGTTTCCTCTACTGATTGTTTAATTGGCGTGAACCTGAAATTTGTGACGTTTTTGATTTTAGATGAATCATGATATTGTCGAAGCTGCGAGAGACGGGCTGTTTCTTTAGAAAATAAGGCTGGATAAGGTAGAAATTTACTGCAAAGTGATTCAAAGCGCCAAAGGAGTTCAGACAGCAGTGGTGGAACATTTATGTGTGGCGGCTTTTTTCCCTGACATTCGGCAATAAGAAAAAGAAAATCTTTATACGTCCAATCTTCCGCACTAATAATAAACCGTTCATTTTTAATCTCACTTTCCATCAGGTACACCATCAGTTTCACTACATCCTCCACAGCTACAAAACCACAACCGCCTGAAGTATAAAAAGGCATGCCTTGCCATATCTTAAGAAAAAAGGCTGGAGTACCTTCCAGCCAGTTACCACTACCAATGATAACTGCCGGATTTATTACAACTGCATTTAGTCCCTCTGCAACACCACGCCATACCTCCCTCTCACCAAGATATTTGCTGATGCCATAGTTTGAACTTACAGTATACTCACCTTCAATATTTTCATTTATGGGTAAATCGGCGGTATTTGCGGCAATAGCCGCAACCGAACTTACATGAAGCAGTTTGCGAATTTTATGATGAAGCGCTACGTTTACAACGTTGGCAGTTCCTTCAACATTTATCTCCCTTAATGAAGCTCGGTCTTTAGATTGAAAGGAAACTTTTGCGGCACAATGATAAACCTCGTTGCATCCCTCCATTCCATCTTCTAATAATGGCAGATTGAGAACATCACCCTCTACCCATTCTATTTTCTCAACGAAGGATTTTTCTAATAAAAGCAGTGTCTGCTTCCGCTTCAAGGCTCTTACATGTCTGCCCCTGGTTACCAATTCACGAAGCAGATGCATACCTAAGAAACCCGTTCCACCAGTAACAAAAATCATGAATGCTCTTTCTTCAGAAATAATAAAGCCCCGATAAGATTACTACTCCGGGGCTTTATTTCATTTCTTGTTAACTATACACTAACGGTAGCAAGCTTCTTTTGAGCCGACTGATAAATCTCTCCGCCCACAGAGTCTGCTGTGGCTCCTGTTACTGATGATAGCACATTAACCTCATTTCGTTGACGAAGCGCACCCATGAGGGAGATTAAAAGCGCTTCTTTGAATTTGATGGTTGCCGGATCAGGAACCACCAAGGGAACTGAGGAATGATAATTAATACGCTCAAGGAGGAACTTGTTAAATGCGCCCCCACCGGATACCAGCATTGAATGGGTTTCGTCTTTCGTAAGAAATTCCGTCGCATAAATGTTTTTAATATCTTTTCCAATCTGCAAAGCGATATGTTCAGTTGCTGTTCGCAGCTTGTCTTCTACCTGCATCCGGTATTTCTTAAAAATGGGAAGAAAAATTTTAGTAACCCATCCCCCGCCAATAGATTTAGGATACGGTTTCTCATAATACCATTGTGCGTTCAGTTCATTCAGTAAGTCGTGATTTACATTCCCGGACCGAGCAATGGAGCCATCTTTATCGAATTCAAGATCTATCTCAGATGCCAGCGCATTCAAAACCATGTTTGCACCACAAATGTCGAAACCAATTATTCTATTATCAAGTTTGCAGCTAATGTTGGCAATGCCGCCTATGTTAAGGCAGAACTTAAATTCACCAAATAATATCTTGTCACCTATCGGGGCAACAGGCGTTCCTTGCCCGCCTAATGCAACATCAATAGTTCGGAAGTTGCAAACTACGGGATAACCTGTTTCAGCCACTATTGCACCACCATCACCAATCTGGCTTGTCATCTGATTTTCAGGTTGATGGAAAACAGTTTGGCCATGCGAGGCAATGAAATCAATTTTTCCTTCAAGCATATTCTCCTGGATGAATTTTCGCGCTACTTCGCCAAGATAATGACCATAAAAGGTATCGGTTTTTAAATAGGTTACTGCATTTTGAAGTACAAGACTTTGCAGACGCAATCTCCACTTGGGAGGATAAGGAATACACTCGGCTTTTTCAATCTCATAGGTCCATTTCCCGTTATTTACTTCAAGGCGGCAATATGCTACGTCAACTCCGTCCATGGAACTGCCTGACATCATACCAAGAACATGATACGTTTCCATTTTTCACAAAAATTTAAATGATAAAAGATAAAAAATCTTAACCCAGCTATGTTAAGAGCGGTAAATGTATTAACAATAATTGAAGTTTGTATTACCAGTTATAAACTGAAAAATTGACATTCATCGGAGCAATGTAATTGATCCTTTCTCTGAGATTATACCTTCGTCATAGCTGATACCATATATTTTATATATATATGTTCCAATTTCACATGGTACTCCATCAGACAAGCCATTCCATCCCTCTTCGCTTCCATTCAGCTCATATACCTGCTGGCCCCAGCGATTAAAGATCTGTACTGAAACAATTTTTTTGATGCCTTTGGTGAAGAATAAAAAGTCATCGTTTAGACCATCGCCATTAGGGGTGAAGGCATTTGGAACAATGATTTGATGAATATGGGTTACATTCACGGTAACACTGTCTGATGCACTACAGCCGTTGCTGCCAGTGAGTTCTAAAACATAATTAATTGTATTAAGAGGATTGGCAACTGGATTGGAAATGAATGCATTACTTAAGAAGTCACCAGGTAACCAAATAAAATTTCCTTCTCCTGTTGCATTTAATTGTACTGATTCTCCTTGATTTATTGTCACATCTTCTCCTGCGTTTACATTGGGTTTTTCCAACACGGTTATAGTAATTGTATCTTCATCGAGGCACGAACCAATGTATGACTTTACAAAATAGGTAATTGATTCATCCGGTGTTGACACTGGATTTGAAATCGCCGAATTGCTTAAATAAGTATCAGGAGTCCACTGATAATAGACCGCATTATCAACAAACAAATTCAAAGATTCGCCTTCGCATATAAGTGTGTCATTGATAGTTGATGCAATCACCGTATCTGTTATCATCACGGTTACAGAATCTGTACTTACGCAACCATTGCTATTAGTAACTGATACGGTGTAAACCGTGGTGACATCCGGGGCAACTAACGGCTCAGCCGTAAAGGAATCGCTGATATTATAAGCAGGCGTCCACTGATAAACAATTCCATCTTCTGCATGCAGGGTAACACTGTCAATGTCACAAACAAAGGTATCGGGGCCCGCATTTATAATGGGCAAAGCATAAATTAATACAGGTTTCACAAGGGTTGCGGAGCATCCGTAATTGTTGTGAACTGTTAATGTGGTGTTGAAGGTTCCTGAGCTGTTATACGTGTGCAAAGGATTTTGGGAATCAATCGATGTACCATCACCAAAATCCCAATGCCATGAGGAAACTATACCGTCGAGAGGCAGGGAAAGATCAGTGAATGAAACAGGTGTATTCTCACACTCGCTTACGAAAGAGAAATCTGCCGTTACTCCTTTTCTGATTTCGACATACTTATAAGTAGTATCTCCGCAAAGACTCCCTGGCGATGCGACCAGCGTTACCTTATAAATGCCTGTATCGGGAAAAATATAAATAGGATTTTTTTCTGATGATAAATCTGTGTTAATTCCGGGAACACCAAAATCCCATGAATAATCATTGCTGCCAAAACTCTGATTGGAAAAAGTTACTGTATTGGTTCCACAGATGAGCAGCGTGTCATTTGAGGATAAGATATTTTGCGCAGTAAAGTCTGCCTGTATTAAGGCATTGCAAGTGGTCATGTTAAATTGAAAATCTCTTATGTCTTCGCTCAAAAAAATTCCATCACGATATTCCTTCACACAAACACCCACTACATATTGACCTAAATCGGTAGGATTTCCTGTAAGCAAACCGGTGACAGGATCAATCTTCATTGCAGGTGATCCCCCAATCTGATTATTTACATTATAAGGTGGTTTCCAGATTATGGGATCATAAGGAGGCGGAGGAGGGGGATTTGGTATTGGCAGAGCCGCATTTGCACCTTGAAACGGAGTACATAAAGAATAGACGAGAGAATCACCGTCTGGATCGGTAGCACTATGATCAAAGACCAATGGTTTGTCAACACATATTACTATAGGAGGATAATTATTGAAGCGAGGGCTGCTGTTGCATGCGGAAGTTGTTTGAGGAATATGTGCAGTAAATGTTGCTCCTGTATTTTCCGGATCTACAATATTTACAATGGTATTGTTTCGGCAGCAGCGCTGATATGCAAGATTGTACCCGCCTGGTATGGGGGAAAGGTTTACTGTGGTTTTATACACTGCCTGCTGCACGCAAACTCCGGGAGGCATCTGAATACATGGATCGCTTAAGTCAGCATTTATATAAGTGGCTCCGGGAAAATTAATAGAGAGCACTTGAATTAAAAGGCCTGATGAATTGAAAACTCCAATAACTGCCGGATTATCAAAAGGTGTTGTACTGTTGCAGTCGCGGTAGACCTTCAAAGTTATCTCATATTCAGAAAAACCATTGCAAGTATAATACAGCTCTCCTCCTATGATATGCCAACCCTTGGATTGGGTAAGGAAGTATAAAGAAAAAAGTAATGATTATAGCAAAAAACTTCATGGGATGCTCAGAACTTAATTCAAAATTAAGAAACCGAACCTGTTTCAACAAAGTTCATCTGATTTATACAATGAAAGCAGAAAAAAATTGATTATAGAAGAGTTCTCGCTGGTTTCAATGTATAGCCGATACTTCAATTTCTTCTATTTTTGCCGCCTTTATGCTCATGCGGTGACAGTTTGACCGGATGGGTTCGGTGGCAAACCATTTGATAACCTACTTCGTTTAACACAATTGCTCATGGAAAACAGAGAACAGAATCAGCAGTCAGATGAACACAATGATGAACAACGCCGGGAAAATTTTTCGGGAGAAGAAATATTAAATAAAATTGAAAGCGATGCAACGGAAGAACCCGAGGGTGAATTGAATTCTGAAGTAGATGCTGATGAAGGGAACGATTTCTTAAGCAAACTCGGCCTCTCAAGAAAAGATAAGCAAAAAAAAGAACTGGCTGAACTCAAGCAGAAAGCGGAAGAGGCTAACGACAGGTATTTACGGCTCTATGCTGAGTTCGACAATTATAAAAAGAGAAACCTCAAAGAACGACTTGAATTTACACGCACTGCAGGTATAGAAATCATCAGTGCTTTACTGCCTGTTGCTGATGATTTTTCCAGGGCGATGAAACAGATGGAAACGTCACAAGATATAAATGCCTTACAGGAAGGAGTGAAGCTTATTCAACAGAAGCTCAACAACATTCTTGAAGCTAAGGGATTAAAGCAGATGAAATCTGTGGGTGAAGCGTTTAATCCGGAATTGCATGAAGCCATTTCACAAGTAGTTGTACAGGATGAAGCCATGAGAGGAAAGGTGATTGATGAAATTGAGAGCGGCTATTATCTTAATGATAAAATCATCCGCCATGCAAAGGTGGTAGTAGGAAGTTAAAATTTAATAGTCTGATGAGAAAGTGTTTAAGTTGAAAAATTGTTCCCTTACATTCCAACCGTTTGGTGGTTGACAAGGAAACTCAACATGCCATATCCCGGGAGTTACCTAGCAGCTTATGGAAGGATTGAGGCCATTCCAGAGGAATCCCCTGAGCTTGTCGTAGGGAGTGGAGCATAAAAGACGTTCTTATTCATTTCAAAACAGCTTCTTATTAAGAATGTAATATAATAGTTGATAATTGAGTTAAAATGGCAACAAAGAGAGATTATTACGAGGTGCTTGGCGTAGGAAAGAACGCTGCCGCAGATGAGATCAAAAAAGCTTACCGAAAGGTGGCTATGCAATTCCATCCCGATCGTAACCCTGGAGATAAATCCGCGGAAGACAAGTTTAAAGAAGCCGCTGAAGCTTATGAGGTGCTTAGCGATGCGGAAAAAAAGAAACGCTATGATCAATATGGTCATGCTGGTATGAGTGGTAATGGTGGCTTTGGAGGAGGTGCAGGCGGTATGCGGATGGAAGACATCTTCACGAATTTTGGTGACATTTTCGGAGACATGCAGGGCAGTCCGTTCGAAGCATTCTTCGGCGGCGGAAGAGGTACAAGAGAAAGAACACGAGGCGTTCGGGGCGGAAATCTGCGTATAAAGGTACCGCTCACTTTACAGGAAATTGCTAAGGGAGCTCACAAATCACTAAAGGTTAAAAAACATGTGACCTGTGAAACATGCAGCGGAAGTGGTGCCAAAGACAACAGCTCATTTCACACCTGCTCAGCGTGTAAAGGAAGCGGAGTTATTCGACGCATACAAAATACCGTGCTCGGACAAATGTCAACTACCACCACTTGCCCAACTTGTAACGGAGAAGGCCAGGTAATTACCGCTAAATGCGGTACTTGCCATGGCGAAGGAAGAGTATATGGAGAAGATACCATTCAGGTTGATATACCCGCCGGTGTTGCAGAAGGCATGCAGCTCTCAATGAGTGGAAAGGGAAATGCAGGCGAGCGCGGAGGTAGCGCCGGAGATTTAATTATTGCCATTGAAGAAGAAGACCATGGTGACCTGAAGCGCGATGGAAACAACGTCATTTATGAATTATATATCTCTTTTGTTGATGCTGCTTTAGGGACGGGTGTTGATGTTCCGACTATAGATGGAAAGGCCCGCATAAAAATAAAACCCGGTACACAGGCCGGTGAAATCTTTCGTTTAAAAGGAAAAGGCTTACCAAATGTAAATGCATATGGTAGTGGCGACCAGCTTATTCATGTAAACGTATGGGTACCTAAAGAACTGAATAATGAAGAACGCACCCTGCTGGAAAAACTCAGAGATTCGCACAACTTCCAGCCTAATCCAGGGAAAAATGAAAAGAATTTTTTTGAGAAGATGAGGGATTATTTCGCATGAAGAGGCATTTCCACCAACTGCAAAATTCGGAATTATACCTTAGAAAGCTGAGAATGTTGTAGCTCAAGCAGCGCCTTCATCGGATTTACCAGCCTGGCATATCTGTCTTTCCAAAAGTAATGGTTCATTAATCTCACAGGCCAGGGCAGCGACTGATCAAGAATTTTATTTTCCTCTTCCGACAAAGAATCATGCAGCCAGGGAATCATAAAAGATAAATAGCGTACGGGAGCTTTCCGTTTTACTCTGTTCTCCATTCTTCTTTGTTCATTGACGGTGAAATGTGCAGTCATTTTTTCCAGAATATATTTTTCTTCTTTCATAATATGAGCCTGAAAAACTTTAACCAGCCCGTCTGTATTCAATTGTAATTCTCTGCATATTGAGGCTTCTCCGGCTGATCTCTTTAGTTCACCAATCAGACGCCTGATCTCATCAATTAAAAACTGAATACGGTTGTGCTCTACTTCCATCTCCTCAATAATTTCTGATGGCTGCTCCATCCTTTCTTCTACAGCACGAAAGAGTAAATCATCTTCAGCCGCATGGTGAGACTCCATCATGTTCCAAAAAAAATCATACCACCTGCTAAGAAGTTGCAATTCTTCAGGCGTCAGTTTCTCTATACGCAATGCTATATTGTTAAGCATATCAGCATCCCGCATAAGAGCTCTGTGGGCGTAAAAAGAACCGTGCATCACAAACTGGTTCATAGGGTGTGGTCAATACATTGAGACTTTTGCAAAAGTACCTAAAGCAATCTGCTATCCCAGATTATGTGAGTTTGCGGGCACTTTATGTTCAATCATGTGTTATCCACTTACAGCTTATCTTTGGACCCTTTTTATACCAGCATCAACGTTTGATCTTTTCATTCTATGTCGCGTATCACCCGCATCATTTTAATCTCCATTGCTTCTGTTTTTATCTTCTTTATCATAAAAAAAATTATTGCTCCTGAAGAGGCTGTTTCAAACGTACCACAGAAAAAAGGAGGGGGTCCTGTTTTAGCTGAATATAAAATCATTACCGACACCTCTCTTACCTATAAATTACAAACAACCGGCAGCATTCGTGCTAACGAGCAAGTTGACATTGTGAGCGAGCTTCCTGGTAAGATAACGGGCATCTATTTTAAAGAGGGCAGCAGCGTAAGAAAAGGCGCCCTGTTGTTTAAGCTGGATGATGCTGCCCTGCAAGCACAAAAAAATAAATTAGAGGTGTCTGCAACGCTTCCCTTAGAAAATGAGAGACGGATGAAAGTATTATTAGAGAAAGGAGGAACGAGCCAGCAGGAATATGACGAATCCCTGAACAACCTTCAAACCATACAAGCCGATTTAAACTTAATAAAAGTACAGCTTAGCAAAACTGAGATCCGTGCACCTTTTTCAGGAAGGGTGGGGCTGCGTAATGTAAGCGAAGGAGCCTACGTTTCAGCCAATACCGTCCTCACCTCTCTTCAGGATATTAGTAAAATGAAGATTGATTTTTCATTGCCCGAAAAATATGCAGCGATAATAAAGACAGGTCAGAATATATTATTCACTGTTGAGAATGATACTCAGCAGTTCTCAGCAACCATTTCTGCAACTGAACCTGCAGTGAATGTTTCAACACGTGCCTTGATTGTCAGAGCAATTACAGGAAATGGTGATGGCAAGTTGATTCCGGGAACGTCAACTCAAATTTCTATCGCTTTAAATGAATCTAATGCAACAATAATAGTTCCTACAAGTGCCTTAATACCTCAGTCAACCGGTTTCAGTGCTTATATAATTAAAAATGGAAAAGCCGTACCGCGTGTAATAAAAACCGGCTATCGCGATGAAAACAATGTTCAGGTGCTCGATGGTCTTCTTAGTGGTGACACGCTCATAACAACCAATATTTTAATGTTACGTCCTGAGGTTGCAGTAAAGCCGGTAGCTGGAAATAAAACATCAGGGAATAAAGTCTCCTCAGCATCATTAACGGAAAATAAAACTTATTAAAATATTATTAGGGAGAGGAGTTTGACATTACAATAAAGTTTACATAAAAATGAGCAGTCTTAGTTCCACCTCCATAGATCGTCCTGTACTCAGCATAGTGATGTCGCTGCTGCTTGTGCTGCTTGGAGTTGTTGGTTTTAATTTTTTAGGCATTCGCGAATATCCTGCTGTAGATCCTCCTACAGTGACAGTTACGACTTCATACACAGGAGCAAATGCTGATATTATAGAATCGCAAATCACTGAACCCCTTGAAGAAGCGCTCAACGGTATTGAAGGCATTCGTACGATCTCATCCACTTCAAGAGAACAGTCGAGTGTAATTAATGTTGAGTTCAACCTTGATGCGGATTTAGAGGCGGCATCTAATGATGTCCGTGACAGGGTGTCCAGGGCTATCAGGCTTCTACCGAGGGATGTAGATCCGCCTGTGGTAGAGAAATCGGATGCTAACTCTGAGCCGATAATATTTATGACACTGCGCAGCGACAGCCGCGACATTATGCAGGTTAATGACCTTGCCACCAATGTCATCAAAGAACGGATACAGACCATTGAGGGAGTGAGCAGTGTTCGCATTTTCGGAGAGAAGAAATATTCAATGCGGCTCTGGCTCGATCCTGCTAAGATGACCGCTTATGGAATTACACCTGTTGATGTACAGAATGCTGTTGACAGAGAAAATGTAGAGTTGCCTTCCGGAAGAATAGAAGGAAATGAAACGGAGCTTTCAATTAGAACCATAGGAAGACTTACTACACCAGAAGAGTTTAATAACCTGATCGTAAAGGAAGCAGATGGTACAATCATTCACTTGAAAGATGTTGGCAGCGCAATGCTTGGGCCAGAGAATGAGCGCAATGCCGTTAAGCGCAATCTTGTCCCGATGATTGGCATTGCCATTACTCCCCAACCGGGTGCAAATGCGGTTGCTATTGCTGATGAGTTTTACAAACGGCTGGCTCAGCTTAACAATGAAATTCCGCAGGATTATAAGCTTGAGATTGGCTATGACTTTACCACATTTATCCGCAATACCATTCATGAGGTGCAGGACACCTTACTGGTGGCGTTCCTGCTTGTTATCCTTATCATCTTCCTTTTTCTTCGCGACTGGCGCTCAACAATTATTCCGGTGGTTGCAATTCCAATCTCTATCATTGCCGCCTTCTTTATCATGTATGTTGCGGGCTTCTCGATCAATGTATTAACCCTTGTTGCAATCATCTTATCTATCGGATTGGTTTGTGACGATGCGATTGTAGTGCTTGAAAACATATACTCGAAAGTAGAGCAGGGTCAAAGTCCATTGAAGGCAGCAAGAGAGGGTTCTAAAGAAATCTTTTTCGCAGTCGTCTCCACCACACTTACACTGGCTGCTGTATTTTTTCCCATTATGTTTCTTACTGGCTTAACAGGAAGATTATTTCGTGAATTCGGAATTGTGGTTGCAGGCTCTGTATTGATTTCAGCTTTTGTCGCTCTCACATTATCCCCTATGATGAGCTCACGATTGCTCCGGCATCAGGACAGGCAGAACTGGTTTTATCGCAAAACAGAACCCTTCTTTGAATGGATGATCAACGGTTACCGAAGCTCATTGCATGCTTTTATGAAGCTTAGATGGATGGTATTTCCAATCCTCATTATCATCATTGTGATCATAGCTTTGCTGGTAAGATCTGTTCCCTCAGAATTGGCGCCCTATGAAGATCGTTCGAGCATTCGTATTTCAGTAATTGGGCCCGAAGGGTCGTCTTACGAGTTCACAGAGAAATATATGGACGAGGTATCTAAATATGTGAGCGACTCAATACCTGAAGCTGGTACCTCACTCAGTATTATAGCCCCCAGCTTTGGTGCCATTGGGGCCGTTAACACAGGCACGCAAAGCATTTACCTGACAACTCCAGCCGAGCGTGAACGTTCCGTCACTGATATTGTAGCCAAACTTTCACGCGATCTTAAAAATGTAACTGGAGTGCGTACCTTTCCAAGTATGCCTCCAACCATAGGCAGCAGGTTTGGCGGACAACCTTTGCAATATGTAATCCAGGCGCCTGATTTAAAATCTCTGCTCGAGGTGCTTCCAAAATTTTTAGAAGAAGCAAATAAAAACCCAAAACTTCAATTTGTTGACGCAGATCTAAAAGTAAATAAACCAGAATTAAACCTTACCATCAATCGAGAAAAGGCATCGGAGCTTGGTGTTTCCATTTCAGATGTAGCGAGAACCTTACAGCTTGCCTTGAGTGGGCAGCGGATGGGTTATTTTATTAAGGAAGGGAAACAATATCAGGTTATAGGCCAGCTTGAACGCACTGACCGCAACAACCCCGATGACCTTAAAAACATTTATGTGCTGGGTTCCAGCGGAGCAATGATTTCGCTTGATAACCTCATCACGGTAACAAACAACACGAGTCCTGCAGCCATCTATCGCTTTAACCGATATGTTTCTGCAACTATATCCTCCGGTTTGCCTCCGGGCTCATCATTAGGTGATGGCATTGATGCAATGGATGAGATTGCTAAAGAAGTTTTGCCCGATACTTTCACTACTGCATTAAAGGGTCAGGCCCGCGATTTTCAAGACAGCTCTTCCAGTCTGCTCTTTGCATTCCTGCTTGCTCTCATTATTATTTATTTAGTGCTTGCTGCCCAGTTTGAAAGTTTTCGCGACCCGATGATCATTTTGCTTACCGTACCTGCCGCCTTAGCGGGAGCACTGCTGAGCCTCTGGTATTTTGATCAGACTCAGAATATTTTCAGTCAGATCGGCATGATCATGCTCATTGGACTTATTACTAAAAACGGAATACTGATAGTAGAATTTGCAAACCAAAGAAAAGAGCATGGGTTGAAAAAGATAGACGCGGTGAAGGATGCTGCTGTCAGACGTTTCAGACCTATCATGATGACTACTTCCGCAACTATATTGGGTATTCTTCCGATAGCACTCTCATTGGGGACATCGGCAGAAAGCCGTCAATCACTGGGTATTGCCGTTGTTGGCGGGTTGATCTTCTCTACTTTTCTTACCCTGTATATTGTGCCAGCCATGTATTCCTATCTCTCCGTTGAAAGAAAAGCTGTACCCATAGTTAAGGCACCTGTTGAAAGAGAGGTGGTAGAAGTCTCCTAATGATGTTGACCATGAGGATGGTAGTGTTTTACCGGAGATTTCTAAGCTAACACGAAGTCCATTTCAAACAACAATTTTTGAATAAGCTAACTTATGATACTAAAAATTTTTAAGACCGGCTTGATTGTTTTCTGTTTGGCCACACCGATGTATGCTCAGCAGGTGCTCTCTCTTGATGATGCGCTGCAGATTGGATTACAGAACAATTACAGCGTACAAATTGCACGAAATGATGCTGCGATTTCTTCGAATAATGTCACTTTAGGAAATGCAGGATTTCTTCCGACAGTAGGCATGTCTGGAAGCTTGATTCAGAGCATTAATAACAGCGACCAGGTCTATTTTTCAGGCGATGAAGTTCAAAAAACGGGTGCAAAGAATACTACTGCTTCAGCAAATGCGGGCTTAAACTGGACATTATTTGATGGATTAAGCATGTTCATCACCCAGGATCAATTAAAGACCCTTGAGGTGAATGGCTATTTGCAAGCGAAGCAGCAGGTAGAAAATACGATGTCATTGATCATGGTAGCTTACTATACTATTTTACGCGATCAGTACCTGTTGAATGCGCTCAATGAACAGCTTACCATTTCTTCTTTCAGAAAAGAAATCACAGAAGTACGCTTCTCCGTGGGCAGCGCTTCTAAAATAGAAGTACTGAAAGCCACGGTAGATTTTAATGGGGATGAAACCTCGATGTTACAGCAGCAGGCACAACTGCAAAAGTCAAAGGTGCAGCTTAACGAATTACTTTCGCGGGATGTGAGTTCTGATTTCTCTGTAGATACTACTATCCAGCAACAATCCACCTTAACCTATGATAAACTTCGTGAAGACCTGCTGATGGGCAATCTTGACCTTAAACTATCTGATCAATATGTGAAGCTTGCTGATTTAAATGTAAAGCAGACAAATTCGCTACGCTACCCCTCACTTACATTTTCTACAGGCTATGATGTATTAAGGTCGAAGTCTGAATCAGGCTTTTTGCTCTCTAACAACAACAGCAGCTTTTATTATGGCTTAACAGCCGGCTTCAATATATTTGATGGGTTCAATATAAGCCGGCAGCACCAAAATGATAAGATCTCCCTTACTACAACACAATTACAAAAAGAGCAAACGATGCTTTCTTTGCAATCACAATTGAAACAAATGTATCTTGATTATGAGAATAATCTCAAGCTGCTCGGGTTGGAAGAACAAAATTTAAAGTATGCACAGGAAAATCTGAACATTGCAAGCGAAAGCTACCGCATTGGGCAGTTATCAGATTTAGAATTGCGTGAAATACAGAAAAACCTTATCGATGCAAAATTCAGATTGGCCGATGCGCTATATACATCTAAAATGCAGGAAACAGACCTGATGAGAATCACTGGAAATCTGGTGAAGTAAGAATTAAGAATAAGAATAAACAATTCGGGTTCTTACAGGACTGAGATTGTTTGTGATGCATTAGGCCTTTTCAAATATTATACAAATCTTAGTCTGCAGAAGTAACCCGGGAAATAAATATCTGAAATAGTTGATGCTGCACCATAATATTAAATGCAGCGATAGCAATTGATGCCCATAAATATCTTTTGCTAGCATATAGCATGTATAATAAAATCAGTAAAAAATTTACATTAAACAATAACCATTGTTGTATATGGATATAGCTGCCAAATGCGAGCCACACAATATTTGCCAGAACAAATACGCCTATGAAGTTTCTTAATTTATAATTTGTTTCCTGCTTTAATTTGTCAGCGAGAAAGGCAAAGAAAAAAGGAGTAGCTAATGTATATCGGTGCATACCGGCTGACATAGTTCTGCCACCATCAGTCCAGGTTGGATTGAAGAATATTATAAAGCACATGGTAACTACCAGGTAAGAGAGTGAGAGCGATAAAATTCTATTGGGCTCGATAATATTTCGAGATAACCATAAGAAACCCTTTCTTATCAAAATAATTAATGCAATCAGTGCGGTAAACATTGCCATTGCATTTAGCCATATCAGTCTATGGCCTTCAAAATCGCCGAATGGCAACACTGGCATTGCTAATTTGTGACCCCAATTAGAAGACTGCTGCTTAAAATATGCAAACCAAACTCCTGTTTCATAATATTGATACCATACAAAAACTGCTAAACCCGCAAGTAAAGGAAAAGCATAAGTAAAAAGATATCTGAAAAAGGATTTGTACCACTCGTTTCTATTATTTACCAACAGCTCCATTACAAGAAATGCAGGAATCAGGAAAACGACAGTTGACCTGCATAGCGCAGCTAAAAACAGACCTATCCAAATCAAATAAATCTTTTTATGAATAATGCCGTAAAGCGTTATTGCGACAAGTAGGAAATAAAGTGCTTCTGAATAAGGTACGAAAATAAAAAACAGAGAGGGTGTGCTTAACCATAGAATTGTATCATTTACAGAAAGTGAATACAGGTTTGACAAAATAGTGAAGCCGACAGCAAAAAAAATTATATTAAGTATCAGAATGCCAATAATGTTGTAATGAATAAGGCTCCACACAAGAGGGAATAAAAAGTAAAACCCAGAATTACTTGAAGCTCCTGCATTATCCTTATACCCTTCGGTTGCAATGGAAAGATACCAACCGGCATCCCAGGAAACAATATTTTCTAAGGTGGGGGAAATTGGAAATATGTGAATCTCTGAAAGAAATAACTGCACTATATAAAAAGAAGATGCATAGATTATAACAATAAAAAAAGTACTTACACCTTTTTTGTTTAGCATATTCAATGGAATAGCAAGTATGCAAATCTAATTTTTTAATTAGTCGCAGGAGTAGACGAATTCAATATACCTTCAGGCATCATTTGGCATTGTATTTTGGCCTGTATTGTTCTATTTGCTTATTGCAATGCGGAAGATGTATCAGCAATCGTGTAAAATCACTGTTAAAAATTTTTCTTATTACAGGAGCATACTTTATTAGCGGGGCTACGGTCTTTTTGCTGTACGCTTTGGTGCTCTTACTTGTAAATGTTAAATAACAAATCGTTCTATAGAATTTTTACGGAGTATTGCCAAAAATTTATCGCACCACAATCACTTTCTTTGCTGCTGAAGATTTTTTCCCTTTCACAACTAATAGATAATTTCCAGGGGGGATTGCTGATATATCCAGAGAAAAGGAATTATTAGCAGAGGCAGGATTTGCTTTTTCCATCACTTTTGTTCCCTTTGAATTATAAAGCATTGCAGCCATGGGAGCCTCTTCCTGAACATACCACTTTATTGAGAAATAATCTGAGGATGGATTAGGATAGACCGAAATCTCCATTGGTAATAAGGCATTCTCTACCGACGCCCCAATATCTGGCAGAGATGTTCTATAAACTCCATGTCCATGGGTAAAAGCATATAAAGAATGATCGGCGGGTGACATCACCAAATCGAAAACCATTACTGCTTCCGGCAACGCTTCAGCAAAAGAGGACCATGTTTGTCCGCCATCAACAGAAGAATACACAGTGAAATCACAGCCAGCGTAAATATTAGCAGGTTCTAAAGGATCAATGGCTAAGCAATGAAAAGGTAAGTCGGGAAGTTCTATGCTGACGTCGACCCATGTTGTTCCTGCATCTTCACTTTTGAAGATGTGTCCACCGGGTCCCCCATTAAAACCACTGAAAATTGCGTAAAGCTGGCTGCTGTTATCAGGATTTGCGGTGATTCTTCGGGGATATCGATTTGGAAGCCCGGCAGAAATGTCTGTGGTACTAAAGCCGCCATCCATACTGCGGTACATATGCATGGGATAATTTTCAGTTGGTGCCGTGGCAAAATAAACGGTATCAGAATTAGTTGCTGAGGCTTCAATCGACAAAATATGATTGCCATTATCAACCGGGTCAGGCAATGTTGCGAAAAAATTTTCGCCATCGATAGTTTTTAAAAGCGTGGTACTTCCAGCATATAACACATTTGTATTTGAGCGGCAAAGGGTAAAAGGTGCAAGAAAGGCTGCGGGATTTGCTCCTGTGGGATATGAAGGCGAATAATATATTTGGTCGAAGGTATTTACCCACTGATCCACTGTCTTGTAGATATTTAAATACTGATACGATCCGTATTCCACATTATCATTGTAAGGATCAATTGCATTGTAACTTCCATCCCCCCCAATAATTCCTTCCCAATAGCTGCTGCCTGTATAGCGAATGGTATTGTTGTCTTGCAGACCGGAAAGCACCAGGTCAGGATTTGAAGCAGATACGGAACCGATATAGTGCTGACTGGTAACGTAACCATCGGTACATGAAAAAAATGATTCTGAAAAATGATTGGAGCGGTACAATCCCCCATCTGTAACTATATATATTTTCTCCGCATCTAAGGGGTTCGAAATGATCTCATGAATGTCTGAATGCACCGGATAATTTAAGGATGAAAAACTGCTGCCTGAGTTGCTTGAAAGGAATACATCCACGCCACCTGCAAGCACTTTGGAGGGATCATCATATTTTATCAGCAATCCTTTGGCAAACCAGCCCTGATATGTTACAATTTCATCAGTGGATTTCAATGTCCAAGTCACTCCCCCATCTTCTGATTTGTATATTCCATAGGTACTGAATTCATTTGCTATCAGAGCCATTACAATATTGTGATCGCCCTTGTATAATGAAATAGTAATTCTACCATCGTTGCTGTAGGAAGAGGGAAGCCCATTTCCCGTGAGTAAAGTCCATGTCGTACCTCCATCAGATGTCTTATAAATTCCGGGTTCAGGCGATCCCTGGTTGCCTACTCCGGCATAAACGATGTTTGTATCTACCGGATCAACCTCCAGATCAGTCACCATCAGCTTATCTAATACATTATTCCAGGTGGTGCCTGCATCGGTTGATTTATATACTCCTTCCGTTGTAGCAGCGTAAAGGATATTTGTGTTTAAGGGATTGTATTGAATATCCCAAACGCCTCTGGTTTCCTGGTAAGTCCAGTCCAATGACAATGACCAGGTAACGCCAGCATCTATTGATTTCAAAATGCCAATTCCAAAGGAACCGCGTGTGGTGCGGTCATCTAAACCATTATCTGAAACATTATAAGCATATGTCTCACCCGTACCTATAAACATCTCCTGGCTGTTTGATGGGTTGATGACGACCGATCCCACACCAAGCACCGGAAAACCAGTAGGCACATACGTCCAGGCACTGATGCCAATGCCCCCTGAAGTTGATTTCCATAAGCCTCCGCTGGCAGAGCCTAGCCAAACCACAGAAGTATCTGATGGGTCTATGGCCACACTTATAGTTCGACCGCCAATATTCGTAGGTCCTACATTTTCCCATGCGGTTCTTGTACCACCTTCTTTTGCCAGCGCAAGCATCTCTTTATGTTTTATCCACGCTATGCTATAACCATCGGGAGGAATGTCTTTATTTGGAAAAGCATTCATCTTTGATAGGAAGGTCAATGCCCCAAATGCTTCGCCTTCATCTTCGCTTGGCTTAAAATGACTTTCAGATCTTACGGAGGAAATAAGTGGTCCCTTTATAAATAGAAATGGGATGGATAAGAGTATTGCAAGGGCGAAGAGAGTCAATGTAGTTTTCATAAGAAAATATTTCAGAGGGAAAAAGAAATGAAAGTTAAGAAAGATCAGGGTAATGATGATTAATGTGACATCGAACTTTGTGTACCTATGTGGAGAAACATTTCTGCCGGGTAATATCCTTGCATCTTTTGTTGCTATTTTTGCCTGTTGGGTAGCTTGGGCATTATCATTTTTAGGAGTAACACAATGCTACCGCTTAACATCATCGCATGACCGCCACTGCAGATACATTTCTTAATTACGCTCATAAAACTTCAGCGGACAAAGAGCTGCATCGCAAGCTCAATCACAACATTGGGAAATATTCCGATACGGTAAAAAAAGGAAAGCTTCAATATACCGAATTGGAGTTGGCGAAACAACGCTGCAAGAATCAAAAATGGAAAGCCATTGCAAACCTTGATAAATATTTGGTTGAGTTTGAAGCCAACATATCACGCCGGGGAGCACGTGTCGTGTGGGCTGAAAATAAAGATGAGGCGCTGGCTGAAATTGAATCGGTTTTAAAACGGGTGAATGCCCGATCCGTGGTGAAGTCGAAATCAATGACTACAGAGGAGGTGCATCTGAATGAATTTTTAGAAAAGATGAATGTGGAAGTTGTGGAGACAGATCTGGGCGAATACATTCAGCAGCTCGATGGTGAGCCGCCCTTTCACATTGTGACGCCAGCCATGCACAAATCAAAAGAGGATGTGGCCCGTGTATTTCATCACCACCTCGGTACCCCAGTTGATTCCACTCCTGAGGAGCTTACCATGGTGGCCCGTGAAAATCTAAGGCAAAAATATACTCAGGCAGATGTAGGCATCACAGGTGCGAATTTCATAATACCTGATCTTGGTGGCGTAGTGGTTACCGAAAATGAGGGCAACGCACGGCTGACGATTTCTTTTCCGAAAGTTCACATTGTTCTTGTAGGCATTGAAAAAGTGATTCCATCATATAATGATCTGCATCTTTTTCTTCCCTTGCTTGCCACCTTCGGAACCGGTCAGCAGCTAACGGTATACAATACAATTATCACCGGCCCACGTCAGGAAAATGAGGTAGATGGTCCGGAAGAGATGATCGTGATCTTGATGGACAATGGAAGAAGCGCCTTACTTGCAGAGGCCGAGCAGCGCGAAGCTTTGTACTGCATCCGCTGCGGCGCCTGCCTGAATGCCTGCCCCATCTACAAAAATATAGGTGGATTTGCATACGAAACAACCTATAGCGGGCCTATTGGCTCCGTGATAACTCCGCATCTGCGCGGCATGGAAAAATTCAGGCACTTGAGCTTTGCCTCATCGCTGTGCGGCAACTGTACTGAGGTGTGCCCTATGAAGATTAACCTTCACAACCTTCTTGTCTTTAACCGTCGTGATTCGGTTAAGCAGGGCAACTTCAACAGGTCAGAGAAATTTGGCTGGTTTGTTTGGAAACGAGCCATGCTTAACCGCTGGGTGATGAACACTGGTGGCGACAGCATGAAAAATTTTATGTTGAGCTTTCTTTTCAAGAAATCCTGGGGCACGCACCACAGCATGATCAAGGTAGCACCCAAATCCTTCAATCAATTATGGAAAGAGAAGTATCAGGGATGATCCTAAACCTATCAAATTCAATAGAGTTAACCGGCTTAAGAAAGTACAATAAGCATATGCATTATGCACCCCTGAAGCTGCAATGCAGCGCTTTGATTCTCACCGTCGGGGTGGCAGGACTCGAACCTGCGGCCTCCTGCTCCCAAAGCAGGCATACTGCCAACTGTACTACACCCCGATAAATAATAATTTGCGAAGGAAAGAAAATTAATCCATATTCTTAAATAACGAAGCCCCTCTATCGTTCTCAAGCTAACTGTTCCAGGTACTCTTCGGCAACTTTTAAATGATGATCTAACTTATCCTTATCCATTTTTAATGCAAGATTAGCAACCATCCTCGTACGGCTGTTGCTACTGAAATAATCCTTGTTTGCATAAATAAACCTCCAGTAAAGAGCGTCCCACACCTCACACCATTTCCCTCTTTTATAATCTCCCATTTTCAGTAGGTAATTTGATCCGCTCAGGTAAGGTTTTGTGCTCATCAAGCCACCATCAGCAAACTGGCTCATTCCATATACATTTGGTACCATCACCCAGTCATAAGCGTCAATATACCATTCCATAAACCATCTATAAACATGGTTGGGATTGATTTGACACAGCAGCATAAAATTACCCATAACCATCAGGCGCTCTATATGGTGTGAATATGCGTTGTTTATCAATTTGCCGATCACGGCATCAACCGGTTCTATTCCTGTAGTTGCATTGTAAAATGATGTGGGGAGGCTTTGGCTATGCTGCCAGAAATTACTTGTCCGTTGCTGTACTCCGGCCTTAACATAAACCCCACGCATAAACTCACGCCAGCCAATTACCTGCCTGATAAATCCTTCCAGAGACGACAAGGGAACAGGTTGATCTGCAGAAAATTCCAACACCCTGTCAATCACAATCTTTGGAGTGAGCAATCCGGTATTAAGCAGTGGGGTCAATATTGAATGAAAAAGAGTAGATTCTTTTTTCACCATGGCATCCTGAAAAGGACCGAAATGGATAAATCTCTCAAGCAGGAAATCGTCTAACCATTTCAATGCATCTTTGAAT
>MWVT01000020.1_pt1 | contig 24625 bp, 23 predicted proteins | sample 1047201 | NCBI WGS metagenome assembly MWVT01 (sample SAMN06349988, study PRJNA376086) | soil metagenome | isolation source: TG5-1 sample Antarctic (ecotone) soil | place: Antarctica | collected 2015-01-13 | reverse complement strand
CAACAGAACAGGTGATTATACCGAATCTAATGACAGGCTTACATTCATGACGGACCTTCAGAAATGTTTAAAACGTCTTGAGGAAAAAGGACATACCGACCAATTTAAAGTAGAAAAAAAACATCTGGTATCCCTAAAGGATACAAAGAAAAAATACAAGGCGAAAGATGTAAAAGCGGTGAATTTTTATCGCTTTGAAGGTATTTCTGATCCCGATGATATGTCCATTTTATTCGCAATAGAAACTTGTGATGGCAATAAAGGAACACTCGTAGATGCTTACGGACATTACTCCGACGATGATACAGGAGCATTTATGCAGGAAGTCGATATCAACAAAAAAGTGTCATCTCGTTTCACAGAGTGATTTCAATTTAAATACACTTTTTGGGGCAACGATCGGTTGCCTTTTTTTGTGCCTTTTACACGCTGTGATAATAAAGCCATAACCTTGTTAAAAACTTTCTGCACTGCATTTTCAGCAAACCTTTTGCTAAATGGATGCGTAACTTATTTATAAAACACCTTCAATGTCAATCTTAAAAAAATCACTGGCCTTACCTTTCGTGTTTGGAATTTTATTCTTCACTGCTTGCAAAAAAGACAAGGTGGGAGGAGATGAGGTAATAGATCCTTCAGCATCTGCCTCCGACAAAATAAAAGACTCAACGCTGCTTTATACAAGAGATCTTTACCTATGGTACAAACAAATACCCGCCACATTCAATGCAAGAAGCTATGACGATCCGGCTAAAATAATGATCGCCATCAGAAAGTACAGCATGGAGCCTGGCTTTGCGGAACCGGTGGACAAATGGAGTTTTGCAGTAAAGCAGGCAGAGTGGGATAAAGTAAGTTCAGGTATTGCTGGCGACTTTGGAATCAATGTGTTTTTCCGCACAGCAGATGATCTAAGAGTGAAAGCAGTAGAACCTAATTCAGCAGCCGGTAAGGCAGGTATTCGCAGAGGATGGCGCATAGTGAAAATTAATGGTTCTGAGAATATCACCACTGCCAATGTAAATTTTGTAGTTCAAAATGTTTTTGAAAGCAACTCGACAACATTCAGCTTCCAAAAGCCGGACAATAGCATTGTAAATATTACACTAAATGCTTCATCTTATAAAGAGCAACCTGTATTATTGGATACTATTTACAACGTCAACTCCAAAAAGATCGGGTATATGGTTTTCAATTCATTTCTGGGAGATACTACTCAGATATATAATTCTTTCTCCAGGATATTCAACGGCTTTACAGCCACAGGCATAAACGATTTGATTATTGACCTTAGATATAATGGTGGGGGTTATGTAAGTGTTGCCGAAAAATTAGGAGATTATATTGTGCCTCCCTCAGGTAATGGAAATGTAATGATGAAGCAGCAATTCAATGATAAATACACACAATACAACAGTGTAGATTATTTTAATAAAAAAGGTTCACTGAATCTGCCACGGGTGTTTTTTATTGTCAGCAGTAGTTCAGCTTCCGCCAGTGAATTACTTATCAATAACCTGAAACCTTATATGGATGTTATCTTATTAGGTGCATCCAAAACTTATGGCAAGCCTGTAGGCTTCTTCCCTATACCTGTAGCCGACTGGTATATATTTCCTGTTTCATTTAAAACTGTTAACAAGAATGGAGAGGGAAATTATTATGGTGGATTTAATTTGAATAACCAGGTGGCTGATGGTCTGGATAAAGACTGGGGAGATCTCAATGAGTCTTCACTCAAGAGTGCTGTGAGTTATATTTCAAGCGGAGTATTCGGTAGAGCAGGAAACACTGTTGATAGAACTTACAAAGAAATACCTGAAGTGAAAGCCGGTAATACGATCTTAGACGAACCTTCATTTAAAGGATCAATTGATACAAGACGATTGAAATAAAAATATTTTAAAACTTTAATAGCCGTCTCATTGTGAGGCGGCTATTTGAGTTTAGTTCATTAGCCACTGCGTTCAGATAAATAACTCCATCAGAAGTTTTTTCCATTCATAGAAGGCAAATGGTCATCAACAAATTTCAATTAATAAATTAATACCCGGGAACCATTAAGAAGAAGCCCGTGCCTTCATTTTTATTATATTTTAGCGAAGCTATTTTTTTCCCATTCATTACTATGTAATATATCATTTTCCCTTCTCCTTTTTTTGAATCATCTGTTTGATGGGAAAAATCACCCTTTGGCTCTTCATTGGGTAAGATATTAGTTATAGCTTCTATCATGGCCATGCAGGCATCATTATCAGAAAGTTCAGCTATATAGTTCGGCCACTTTTTAGGATCGCGAAAAAGATATTGCTTAATGCCCCTGGGAGGCGTCAAATTTTTAATTGCTATATAGTCCCACCCATCATCAGTTTTATATTTTTCCCCGGTGATCGCCTGATAAGGGCCATTAAAATCTACACTGTGGTTTACAAGTGTGAGCAAATGAATCGAATACTCCAGGGCAGTTTTAGTGTTATTTTCGGTTGCAGGAGCGGGCATCTGCGCAAGGGTTCCAAATGAACTAAGCGCAATAAATAATAGAATGATGACTACTTTCATTTTGTTTGACTTTTAAGTTGATGAGAATTTTCAATTTCTGCCACATGTTAATATGCAAAAACATTTCTGATAATTGTCAAACAAATATGAGGTATATATTATTTAAGTAAAATACCCTGTTGAGGGTATTTTTTTTCGAACTGATTAGTTAATTAAGTTTAAATATAGAAGAGGGGAATTGCTACAAAACTATATAGTGAATCAAACTCAGGATTTTTTGTTAGCTTTTTTTCTTTTCTTTTTGGTTGTTGAAAGTGGCATATTATCCTTTGCCACAGTACTATCTGAAGCTATCTTATTCTTTTGTATAAACACATCAGCTCTGGCAGCGTTTTCTAATCTTTGGGGATTTTTATGCTGCCTTTCAATATTTTCTTTAATGGTTTGTGAGTTGCCTTGCAAAGACATAAAGCCAAATGATAAAATGAATAATAATTTATTTTTCATAGTTCTTAGACGTCGAAATTAGAATGAAAGTTTGCAGGGCAAGCTAACATTTTCTTTTAATTAAGCAGTGTCTTAGCTTCTTTGGCCATACAAATGGACAGGTCAAGCAGCGTTTGTTTGTATTCCTCGGTTAAGGTATAATCAGCATGTACTTTATTATGTGTAAAACGAATGGTCCTTACTTTTTTTGTTGTAAGTCTTTGTAAATATGATTGAGTAACGGGAGTATTCCGCATGGTGAATTGAAAAAAACCTTCACAATTCATCGTTCCCGTATTTTTAAAATTCAATTTAGTTTTACCATCTTCCAAGATCATTGTAAGTGTAGATGCATCATCAAAGCATTTTGAAGTGCCTGTGTTGTTTAATGTAAATAGAAAATTGATTTCTTTTTTATCTGCATCAATAGTCATGCGCATATTTCCAAGCGATTTGAAGCCCGTAGATATTTTGTTTTCCTGGCTAAATGGGTCTTTTCCTTTCTTAACCTTACACTCTTGAGAAAAAGCCGATAAAGGGAAAACCATTAAAAAATAAAAAAGGTATTTCATATTGTATTGTAAATAAAGGGAAAAGTTTGTTGGCGCCATGTTAAGGTAAAGGGTAATGAAACCTTAAGTTTTTGGAGATGATTTTTCAGCTGACGGTGCAAACTTTATAATAAAAAAAGACTCGCTAAAATATTTAATTTAAATAAATTTTCTAACAATGTTATTATGAATCTGCGGGGCGAAACTGAGCATGAATAGAAACATTAAATTCAAAACCATAATTGTTAATAAAACAACGCCAAAAGAGTGAGCATTGAAATTTGTTATAGCAAGGAACATATAATTAATAATTCCATTATCATACCAATAATTGCTAAGAAAAGCATTATTAATAACAAACCTATTTAGAGTCTATGTCAGTGTCAACCGTACTTAACACTACCTTTGCAACTCGAATTTTCATGTATGACCGAAGAAAAAACTAATAATTTTTTAGAAGAGATCATTGAAAATGATTTGGCTTCAGGAAAGTATAAATCTATCATCACCCGTTTTCCTCCTGAACCTAATGGTTACCTGCACATAGGTCATGCTACAAGCATCTGCCTCAATTTTGGGCTTACAGAAAAATATCAAGGCTATACAAATCTTCGGTTTGACGATACGAATCCCGTAACTGAAGAAACAGAATACGTAGAAAGCATTAAAGAAGATATTAAGTGGTTAGGTTTTAAATGGAAACATGAATTTTATGCTTCTGATTATTTTGAACAGCTCTATGAATATGGCGTAAAGCTTATCAGGAAGGGGTTAGCTTACATGGATGATTCCACTGCCGAAGAAATTGCTGTATTGAAAGGTTCACCAACAGAGCCAGGAAGGGATGGGCCATTTCGCAACAGGACCATCGCTGAAAATCTGCAACTTTTTGAAGAAATGAAGGCCGGAAAATTTGCTGACGGAACCAAAGTTTTGCGTGCCCGCATAGATATGACACACCCAAACATGCTGATGCGTGATCCTATTTTATATCGTATTAAACATGCTCCTCATCACCGTACCGGAAACAAATGGTGCATATACCCTATGTATGATTTTGCACATGGTCAAAGTGATTCTATTGAACAGGTCACGCACTCTATTTGCACATTGGAGTTTGTTCCCCACCGCGAACTTTATGATTGGCTGATCGAAAGCCTGGAGATTTTTCCATCACATCAATATGAATTTGCCAGACGGAATCTTACTTATACCGTGATGAGTAAGCGTAAGCTTTTGCAACTGGTACAGGAAAAACATGTAGAAGGCTGGGACGATCCCCGTATGCCAACTATAAGTGGCATGCGTAGAAGAGGATATACGCCTGAGTCTCTCCGCGATTTTTGTGATAGGGTAGGTATTGCAAAAAGAGAAAACCTCATTGATGTGGGTTTACTTGAGTTTTGTGTACGTGAACATTTGAATAAAATAGCCTTGCGACGTATGGTAGTTTTCGATCCTTTGAAAATCGTGATTACTAATTACGCAGCAAACGCAAACATTGAAATGATGACAGGTGAAGATAATCCTGAGGATGAGAAAACCGGAAGCAGAGAAATTCCTTTTGGAAGAGAGATTTATATAGAGCGTGAAGATTTCATGGAGATACCTGCTAAAAAATACTTTAGACTATTTCCGGGGGGAATGGTTCGCCTGAAACATGCATATATTATCAGGTGTGATGAAGTATTAAAAGATGAAAGTGGTCATATAACAGAGTTATTGTGTTCGTATTTCCCCGAAAGTAAAAGCGGGAATGACTCATCAGGTCTTAATGTAAAAGGAACCTTGCATTGGGTGGAAGTTACCAACGCCATTACTGCAGAGGTTAGGATTTATGACAGACTTTTTAAAGTAGAAGATCCTTCAAAAGAAGAAGCGGATTTTAAAGAATATATAAATCCGGAATCTTTAAAAAGTGTGGAAACAGTGTATGCAGAACCGGCATTAAAAACAGCAAAATTTAATGAGCGATATCAGTTTTTAAGGAAGGGATATTTTACGCTGGATAATAAAGACACTTATCACCATTTGATCTTTAATAGAACCGTGACTTTAAAAGATACCTGGGCAAAAGAACAAAAGCGAATATAAAAGGATACAATAATTTACTCACGAAATAGATGTTCCTGATTTAATAAACACACCGGTGGCATAAATTTTTATACCTTTATTTAAAATAATTTTTTTATGAAAATGAGATCCTTCACACTCTTAATGGGTTTAAGTTCTGTATTACTTTTTTCATGTAATAATGATGAAACCACAACTACAACAACAGAAGATTCATCAACCATCACAACCTTAGATTCCGGAATTACCTCAACTGATATGGCACCTACAGGTACTCCGCTTATGGGCGAAGACAGCACATTTGCTATGGAGGCAGCCAGCGGTGGGATGATGGAAGTAGAAGCTGGAAATATGGCTCAACAAAATGCAAGCAGCCAGCGGGTAAAAGATTTTGCTGCCATGTTGGTTCGGGATCATACCCAGGCCAATAATGAACTAAAGGCACTGGCATCTTCACGTAATATGATGCTACCTGATTCGATGATGAAAAAGCACAGACAGCATATGACAGCAATGGGAAAAATGACCGGAAAAAGCTTTGATAAACATTATATAAGCATGATGGTTAATGACCATAATATGGATATCTCTAAGTTTGAAAAAACTTCTAATAGTGCTACTGACGCAGACCTTAAAGCATTCGCGGCGAAAACATTGCCGGTACTAAAAATGCATCTTGATTCAGCAAAGGCTATCAGTAAGAAAATGTAATTCGGTAAAACAGTTATTAAGCCTGTAGCTTCGGTTGCAGGCTTTTTTTTAATCAAATGCGGATCTTTTGAAGAATTTTATCTATTTATGCTCTCCAAAAACGCTTCTCAATACGTCTGAAATTTCGCCTAAAGTGCATTTATTCTCAACTGCCTCTATCACTGTAGGCATTAGATTTTCATTATCAACAGCTTTCGATCTGACAAGAGCAAGCGATTTTTGACAAGATTCACTATCACGTTGCGCTTTAAGATTTTTTAATTGTTCTGATTGCACATCCCGAATTCGATCATCAATACGGAAGCCCGGAATGGGTTGCTCTTTATCAATGGAAAACTTATTTACTCCTACAATAATTTTTTCACCGTTCTCTATTTTTCGCTGATAGAGATAAGCGCTTCTGGCTATTTCTTCCTGTATAAAACCTTGTTCTATAGCAGAAACACTTCCGCCCATTGCTTCTATTTTTCCCATTAATTCTAAAGCCTTTTGCTCTACTTCGTTTGTAAGATTTTCGACAAAATATGAACCTGCTAAAGGATCAGCGGTATCGGCAGCTCCACTTTCATAGGCTATTATTTGTTGCGTACGAAGCGCTATGCGTGCCGCTTCTTCAGTAGGCAGACTCATCGCCTCATCATATCCATTCGTATGCAGCGATTGCGTACCCCCTAATACTGCGGCTAAACTTTGTATCACTACTCTTGAAATATTATTGAGCGGTTGTTGTGCAGTCAATGTGCTGCCACCCGTTTGAGTATGAAAACGAAGCATCATTGCTTTGGGATCGGTCGCTCCAAGATCCTTCATTATCTGCGCCCACATTTTTCTTGCTGCCCGAAACTTGGCTACTTCCTCGAATAAGTTATTGTGCGCATTAAAAAAAAATGAAAGCCGCTTACCAAATACATTTATATCAAGCCCTTTTTCTATAGCTGCCTGGACATAGGCCTTGCCATTGCTCAATGTCAGGGCAATTTCCTGCACTGCTGTACTTCCCGCTTCCCGGATATGATAACCTGAAATGGAAATAGTATTCCAACGCGGCAATTCTGTGCTGCACCATTCAAATATATCTGTGATGATACGCATGGAAGGCTTGGGTGGAAATATATAAGTGCCTCGTGCTGCGTATTCTTTTAATATATCATTTTGAATAGTACCTGTAATTTTACCCAGGTCTGCTCCTTGTTTTTTGGCTTGTGCTACGTATAAAGCCAGTAAAATAAAGGCCGTTGCATTAATGGTCATAGAAGTGGAAATATCAGCCAACCTAATGCCATTGAAAAGTGTTTCCATGTCTTCTATGGAATCTATGGCTACACCTACTTTGCCCACTTCTCCTTCAGCGAGTGGGTGATCACTGTCATATCCTATTTGTGTGGGCAGATCAAAAGCCACACTTAAACCCATCACTCCCTGAGACAGCAAATAATGATAGCGTTTATTGCTTTCCTCTGCTGTACTGAAGCCTGCGTATTGACGCATCGTCCACATGCGGCCCCTATACATATCGGGTTGTACACCGCGGGTAAATGGAAATTCGCCAGGTAATAAGTTTAGTGGATAGCAGTGTACATCTGCAGAAGTGTACAACGGTTTTACTTCAATATCAGAATCGGTAAATATTTTTTTTAAACTCATAATGGAATAATAGGCCAGAGTTTTAGTTCATTAATTTTTTTGCTTCACTATTCAAAGCTTCTAATACCAGTGTATGCAATGCTTTTTCTTTTTGATTCATCATTACCTCGAGCAGGTGCTTGCTCAGATCGCTTGCTTTTGCCTCAGGGTCCAATACATTACTGATTTGATTAATGGTCAGGAGGTTTTGGTCTTTTAAATTTTGTACAGCATTCCATGCATTTTTACTTACATAGATCTGTTGCGTAGCATTATATTCAAATTCCTGTTTTATATTTTGGGATAATACCATCTGCATTTCTTTAGCGCTTAATTGAGGGTCAATTGTTCTGCTGATAAGATTGGGAAGCGAGATTCTTTCAGTGAGCATCACAAGGCGTTCATAAGCCTGTAGTTGCAATCCATTCGTTGATGATGAAGTGCCGGCCTCACCCTTCTGCTTCATGCCGGTGACTATGTAGCTCGCAATAGAAATGAACAAGGCAATCACAGCAACTATAAGACTCAAAGCAGATTGATCCATAACGGGCAAAATTAAAAGAAGATGTGAAGAATTGCGATTAAACTCTCTAAAGCCATTAACTTATAAATCCAGAGTTCTATTTTTGCAATATGGAAACATTGATCCTAAGTCCTGTAACATTTACTTCAGGCGCCATGGAAGAGATACAAAGATTGATTGAGGCTGAGGGATTTGATCAGTCGCAGGTATTGAGAGTGGGCGTAAAAGGTGGTGGTTGTTCAGGTCTTTCTTATATTATGGGTTTCGACGTATCGAAGGAAGATGATCAGCATTACGAATTTAATGGTATTCCTTTCGTAATGGAAAAAGCACACGAAATGTATTTACATGGCATGGAAATAGACTGGCAAAATGGGTTGAACAACCGGGGATTCACATTTAAAAATCCCAACGCATCCACTACATGCGGATGTGGGACTTCTTTTGCAGTTTAGTCTTTGACCTTGTAAAATTAATTTTTCCAAAAACCAGATATAGCTAATAAAAAAAAGCCCCAGTCAAGGGACTTTTTAAATGAATTTATGTATTCTTTACGACAATTGGTTTAATTGAGGATTTAGTTTTTTCTGGAGGTAATAAATTTCCGCTTCCCAATGCTTTTTCTCCACCAAGGTCAACCAATACAGGTGCAGCAACAAATACGGAAGAATAGATACCTACGATTACGCCGATCAACATCGCAAATGAGAATCCACGTGTCACTTCGCCGCCGAAAATAAAGAGAATCAATATAGTCAAAAACACCGTCAGAGATGTCATGATGGTACGGCTTAATGTATCATTGATCGCCCGGTTTATGATCACTTCTTTTGGCTGACCCACTAATTGACGGCTGTATTCACGGATCCTGTCAAATATCACCACGGTATCATTCATGGAAAAACCGATCACAGTTAATACTGCTGCAATGAAATGCTGATCAATCTCCAAAGGGAAAGGAACTATTTCACGCATAAACGAGAATACTGCTAATGTGACCAACACATCATGCAATAAGGCTGCAATAGTACCCAAAGAATATCTCCAATCGCGAAAACGAATGAAAATATAAATTGATATAATTAATATAGACCAAAAGGTTGCCCACTTGGCTCCTGATTTTAAATCATCTGAAATAGTAGGTAAAACCGTTGTTGAACCCAGCTTGTACTGCTTATCAAATTGTTGATAGGAAACACCGGCCGGCAAATGATTTTTTAGACCTTCGTATAATTTTCTTTCCACTATTGTATCCACACCAATGCGTGCATCTTCTATCAGGTAGGAGGTGGTGATGTCTAATTGATTGCTGCTTCCTATTGTTTTTATTACAGGATTTTCTCCGAGTGTTTTTGCAAGGTCATTACGTACTTGTTCTACATCCAGGTTTTTATCGAAACGAACGATATAACTACGGCCGCCTTTGAATTCTACTCCGTAATCGAAGCCGTGAATGAATGCACCTATTCCTAACGCTAAAACCAATAAAGAAATGCCGTAAGCGATTTTTCTTTTTTCAATGAATTTAAAATTTGCATGCTTAAAAATGCTTCGTGAAATAGGAGTGAAGTATTCCAAATGCTTTTTCTTACTGGTAAACCAATCAGTGACCCAGCGGCTAACGAGGATACCACAAAAAAGAGATAAAAGAATACCGATGATCTGTGTGGTCGCAAATCCTTTTACCGGGCCTAAGCCAAATGAGAAAAGGATGATTGCGGTTAAGAGTATAGTAATGTGACCATCAAGCACGGGTGGTAAAGAGCGCCTGTAGCCTTCATTGATAGCTGCTACATAAGACTTGCCTCTGGTCAGCTCCTCCTTGATTCTTTCGTAAATCAACACGTTGGTATCTACTGCCATGCCGATGGTAAGTACCAGACCTGCGATACCGGGAGCGGTCAGTGTAGCGCCTAAACCTGTCAACACACCAACAGTAAACAGAAGGTTTAAAATAAGTGCAATATTGGCGATCCATCCACTTGTATTGTAATAGACCAACATCAATAAAAAAATGACGAGAAAAGATATTGCAAAGGCTGTGATTCCTCCTTTGATAGCGTCTTTACCCAGCGTAGGTCCTACCACTTGCTCCTGAACGATCTTAGCAGGTGCAGGCAGTTTACCTGCTTTTAAAATGTTTGCCAGGTCAGTTGATTCTTCGGCAGAAAATGCACCGGAAATACTGGAACTACCGCCGGAAATTTTTTCATTCACACGAGGCGCTGAGTACACAGAATTATCCAATACAATGGCAATGAAACGCTTCGCATTTTTTTCTGTAAGTGCTTCCCATGCCCGTGCTCCGGCAGGGTTCATTTTCATGGTTACCTCAGGCTGACCTGTTGTAGGATTGAAATCAGAACGTGCCTCTGAAACAGCTTCACCTTCTAAAGGCGCTTTATCCCTGCCATAAGTTTTGATGGCATACAAAGAAACAAAAGTTGATTTTTTATTTTCCTGCATATCCGGAATACCGAACATGAATGAGACATCAGCAGGAAATGCTGATCTCAATGCAGGATTTTCAAGATAAGTACGTACAATCGAAGTATCATTGATCATTACATACCCAAGCATTCCATTATCCACAGCCTGGCCATTTGCAGGATCAACAGAAAATTGTATGTATTGCCATAGAGATTTGCGGGTAGCTGCAGATTGTCCACTCGTATCGGTTGTTGTTTTTAAATCTGCTATGTCACCCTTGCTGGTATCTTTTCCTTTTGCTGAATCTGTTTTCGTTCCGGCAATGGAAGCCGTGTCTTTTATAGCAGTGGTATCTGTTGCCTTACCACCCATTAAAATATTAAAAGCTTCATCTGCTTTTTGTACTGAAGCTCCTAGTTCACTGATATTATAAACCTCCCAAAACTGAAGGTTCGCAGACGATTGTAAATACTTGCGTACTCTTTCCTGGTCCTGAATGCCTGGCAATTCGACTGTAATGATTCCTTTATTGCGGTCAGGATTAATATTTGGTTGGGCTACGCCAAATTGATCAATACGGGTACGCAAAACCCGGAATGTACGATCAAAGGCTGAATAGGCTTCTTCCTTGATCTCTGTTACTACCTTATCATCAGTGTCAGTCACTTTTATCTGGTCCTGGCCTGGAATAGCAAATAAAGAAGCTAAGCGCCCCGAAGGATTTAGCTTTTTATATTCGTCGGCAAAGAGTGTTACAAAATCCGCATTGCTATTTTTTTTTCTTGCACTTGCATTTTCCAATGCTTTATTGAATGACGGATCTTTAGAATTGTTAGTCATTGAACGAAGCAAACCGGAAAGTTCTACTTCCATGGTCACATTGATTCCACCCTGAAGGTCAAGACCGAGGTTCAATTCATTTTCCTTTGCCTGCTGGTAACTTATAGCACCCTGTATTCCATAATGTACAGTTTGTCCTTTTGTGCTATCGAGCAATCTCTTGAGCCTGTCTCTGTAAGCCTGTTCTTTTTGGGCAGAGGTTCCATCTTTCACCTGAAAGTTGGCATAACTCTTTGCTTTTGCCTCCATCTTTTTTTCGTGACTACGCACTACCCAGGTAAATGAAAGTTCGTAGATTGAATATATAATAAGCAGGATAGTGAAAAAGCGGACTAAGCCTTTTAGTTGCATAAATAAATAATTTTAAAAAGACCTTTTTCCCTTAGGTTTTAGTAAGATAGGGGAAGGGCTTTTTTTTAGAGTGGGCAAAGATAGCTTTTTCAGCCTAATTTCAAGGCTTACTGCAGGTGTAAAACTCTTGATTGTTAAAGTCCTTCAAAGCTTCTTTTCAGAACATGAAAACAACTCTTTTATTTTATATTTCCCTGGTGTTGATTTTGTTTTCAGGATGCAAGCCTGTACAAACAACGCAGACCCTTCCGACACCAAAGCCAATAAATATTATCCAAGTGAGTGATTCCAATAAAGATGCTTTTTTGACAAGCCTAATGGCAAGCCATCCTTTGTTCTTCGATAGCATTATAAAGGATAAAAAAAAGTATAAAGTGGAGATCATCTATACACAGATAGATAGGGTAAGAGGAAATCAGGCCCAGTTTACTGATTTTTATTTCAATTTAGATTCTACAGGTTACTACTACCCGGCCTCTACCATTAAATTACCCATTGCTGCACTTACACTTCAGAAATTAAATGAATTGAATATTCCCGCCTTGAATAAGTACACTACGATGATTACTGAGGCGCAAAGTGCAGGGCAAACCGCAGTATATAATGATCCTACCAGTCCCGACGGCAGGCCAACTATCGCCAATTACATCAAAAAGATTTTATTGGTAAGTGATAATGATGCATCAAATCGCTTGTACGAATTTTTAGGTCAGGCTTATATTAATAATGCATTACAAAAAATGGGTTATGACAGTGCTCAAATCCTCCATCGGTTAAGTGTATCATTGAATGAGGCCCAAAACAGAACTACCAATCCTGTGAAATTTTATAATACTGAAAATAAAATTTTATGGGAACAGCCTGAAATAAAAAGTGAACTTATTTACCACAAACGCAATGAAAAGTTAGGCAAAGGATATATAAGTGATGACCAACTCATAAACAAACCATTTGATTTTTCAGGAAAAAACAAATTGATACTTTCTGATCTTCATTCCATTTTGCGCAGCATCATTTTTCCTGAATCAGTACCGCGACAAAAGCGTTTTGATCTAACCAAAGAGGATTATAAATTTTTGTATAAGCACATGTCCATGATGCCTCGTGAATCAAAATATCCTCAGTACGATAGCTCATACTCTGATGCATATGTAAAATTTTTATTGTTCGGGGCTAAAGGATCAATAGGGGATTCACCTATTCGCATATTCAATAAGGTTGGGGAGGCCTATGGCTTTCTTACAGATGCTGCATATATAATTGACTTTAAAAGTGGAATTGAATTCATGTTGAGTGCTTCTATTTATTGTAACAGTGATGAAGTGTTCAATGATGATAGGTATGATTATGATACGCTCGGTTTTCCATTCATGAAAAATCTCGGGTCAGTCATTTATCAATATGAACTAAAGCGTAAAAGGAAAAACATTCCTGATCTGTCTGCCTTTAAATTTAATTACGCGGAATAGAAGTCCTTATTTTTGGCAATCACAAAATCAATACATGGAGTTATCATCTTTATTGACAAGATTCAGTGAGCCTGAGACTTTGAAAATGGCCAGGCTGGGAAGAGAGTTGCGCAGTCAGGGTATTGATATTGTTGACTTAAGCCTTGGTGAGCCGGATTTCGATACCCCACAGCATATAAAAGATGCTGCAAAAAAAGCAATAGATGAAAACTGGAGTCATTATACTCCTGTATCCGGTTACCTTGATCTTCGCGAAGCCATTTGTCAAAAGTTTCAAAAAGATAATCATTTGCATTATACTCCTGAGAACATTGTGGTATCAACGGGAGCCAAACAAAGTCTTGCAAATGCTATTTTAAGTATTATAGATGAAGGCGATGAAGTAATCATACCTACTCCGTTTTGGGTTACCTATGCTGCCCTGGTTGACTTGGCAAAGGGTAAAGTAAAATTGCTAAAATCAACGTTAGCCAATGAATACAAAATCACTCCGGCGCAATTAGAGTCAGCCATTTCACCAAATACAAAGTTGTTTATTTTTTCATCACCCTGCAATCCGAGTGGTGCAGTGTACAGCCGGTCTGAGATTGAAGGTTTGGCCGATGTGTTTACAAAACACCCTGATGTTATTATTATTTCAGATGAAATTTATGAATATATAAATTATGCTGGTAGTCATGAAAGCATTGCACAATTTGATGAGTTGAAAAAGAGAACCATCGTTATCAACGGGTTGAGTAAAGGCTTTGCTATGACGGGATGGCGATTGGGGTACCTCGCAGCACCCGTGCAAATAGCGAAAGCCTGCGAGAAATTACAAGGTCAGTTCACAAGCGGCACCAATGCGGTTACACAAAGAGCAGCTATCACGGCATTGACAACTCCTTTGGATGCAACTTTTGAAATGGTAAAAGAATTTAGGCGAAGAAAAGAACGTGTGATGGAATGGATGCAAAAACTTGAGCATTTTGAATCTGCCGAGCCCGACGGAGCTTTTTATGCTTTCCCCCGCGTACAGTATTATTTTGGTAAAAGTGATGGATCAGAGATGATTAAAGATGCTGATGACCTTGCAATGTATTTGTTGAATAAAGGACATGTTTCTACTGTTACAGGTTCAGCTTTTGGCGATCCGGACTGTTTACGTATTTCTTTTGCGAATAATATGGAGAAAATTGAGGAAGGTTTTAAACGAATAGAATCGGCACTTTCCAAACTGAGGTGATCTTAATTTTCTACTTCCGATTTATTCTTTGCCAATGTAAGCAAATGCTCATGAAGTTTGATTACTTGCGGAATCAGTAAATGTTTTTCATCATTGTTGATTAAGAAATCGCATAATCGCATTTTGATCTTTTCATCTATCTGGCTATTCATTCGTGCTATTATAGCTTCCCCGCCTGATCCATCCCTCTCCATCGCCCTGCTTATGCGTAAATACTCTGGTGCCTGTACACCTATTACATAATCGAGGCTTCCCGCTGAGCCTGATTCAAAAATCAAGGCAGCTTCCTTTATTATATATGGAGCTTTTTGAACCCGCATCCATTCTTCGGCATGGGCAATAGTAGCAGGATGTACAAGACTGTTGAGCAGTTCCAGTTTTTCTTTATTTTCAAATACAATAGCTGCCAATTGTGATCTGTTCAGTCTCCCATCAGTGTAAATGGAATCGCCGAAATGTTCTTTCATTCTCTGTATCAAATTCTTGTCGGTATGGTAAAGGTTTTTTGAAGCTTCATCGGCATAGTAAACCGGAACGTTTAACAGCTCAAAAATTTTTGCCACTGTAGTTTTTCCGGAACCAATACCTCCTGTTAAACCGATTCTAAGTGTCATTTCAAGAATGATAAAAGTTGCAGAACAGAATCGTGCCTAAAGCAAATGAATTCTATTTTTTATCAGCAGTTACTGCTGTAGAAGTTGCACTTTTCTGAAGATTAGCAGTCCATTCCATAGAAATAGCGCTCTTTTCAATTTTAAGATAAGACCCAGGGTTTATTTCTAAACTGATAGTGCCATCGTCATTTACTTTATTGATGGTCCCGTGTATGCCTGCAATGGTCACTACCTTTTCACCCCTGTTTAGATTTTCAAGAAATCCCTTTTGCAGCTTTGCTTTCTTGGCCTGCGGACGAATGAAAAACAACCAGAAAACAACGATCATCAACCCTAAAAATATAAATTGGAATCCGCCAAAACCCGGTGCCTGCGCCTGTAATAAAAACATGATAAAATATTAAATGTGGTTTATTTCTTTTTTTGTACTTCTACCGCAAATGATAGTTGATGATTGGTACCACCCGTTGTATTTGCAGACACAAATACATCTTTTCTTTGCGACCCTTCGCGACCTTTACTGTCAAATTTTGCTTTTATTATTCCTTCACCGTTTGGAGCAATGGGCGCTTCCGGTTTTTCTGCAACCGTGCACCCACAACTCGCAGACGCATTTGAAACAATTAGTGGTTTGTTTCCTATGTTTTTAAAATGCCAGGTCACTTCAACCACAGCACCTTCCTGTACACTGCCCAGGTTTTGATGTACAGAATCTATCCATTGAACAATAGTGTAATTTGATGAATCATTTATTGCATTATTTTGAAGAGCAATATTAGCAGAATCATTATTTGGCCCAGCTATAGTTTTTGCATCATTACTGGTGCAAGCTATTAAGAGCGATGCTAAAGCAATAGAAAATATAAAGTATCTCATTTGTTTTTTTTTCGAATGCAAATGTAAATCAAAGAATCTAAGCTTTTTTAAACTCTCTTTTATGCATAGTTCCTTCTTTCATAAGGTCTTTATGAATGTTGTCCAGTATACCATTGATAAACTGGCCACTTTGCGCCGTACTGTAATCTTTTGCCAGGTCTATATATTCATTGATCGTTACTTTGGGAGGTATCGTTTCAAAAAATAGAAATTCAGCAATACCCATTTTCAAAAGGATCATATCTAATGCGGCAAGGCGTTCTGCATCCCAATTCTTCAATTTTGGGAGTATGAAACTTTCGAGATGATCGTTTTTATCTAAAACGGTACTTAAAAGATCTCTCGCAAATTGCATCTTGTCTTTGCTGATGAATTGAGCAAAATCTATGGATCCTGGTCTGCCTAAATAATTTTTAATCATTTGTACCACCATTTCACCATCGTCATCCCAATTACTGAAGTGCTCCTCGATATGTGCAAGAAAGAGTTCATCGGGCAGAAGTAAATTTTCAAAAATAAATTCTACGATTGCTTTTTCTTCTTTTTTATCGCGGTAACGAGATGTTACATAAGCTTTATATTCATCTGTTTCTGCGAGTTTGGTATAAAACAGGCGTACCAATTCTTTGTCTAAACGATGTTCAGGTTTCCATTGATTCCATTCAGATTTAATTAGCACATCTTCCTTTATTTTCCAAAGCCATTCATTGCCTGCAATCTTTACGTTTACATGTAAATCTTCTTCAGATGGTAAATGTTTGCCGCTTCTTTTATATGCATCTTTTTCTGCATAAGCCGCTACTTGCTCAATAAAATAAATAAAATAGGTAATTAATTCTTTTGAGTTTTCGAAATGCTTTTGCAGTATTCTTTGGGCTTCTTCTGTTTTTGCATCTTTTTCAAAGGCACTAAGTGTGTATAATGTCTGCATCACCTTAATCCTTATATTCCTTCTGCTCACCATGATTTAAGAACTCTTTAAGCGGGCGAAGATATGATGTAAATGAAGTTGTGAAAGGTGATTTAAATATGAAATTTTAGTAAGCTTATTTTATTTGAATTTATAACTCTTGCGCACAAAGAAAGTTTTAATATAATTTTGTACTACTGCAGGCTGAGCTATCAATCTCATTTTTTTGAGGTAGGAAAGTCCGGACAGCATAGAGCAACGCATCCTGCTAACGGCAGGACTTTTCGCTTCGGTGAAAACGAGAAAGTGCCACAGAAAATAACCGTCTTGCATTTTTGCGGGATAAGGATGAAAACGTGGGGTAAGAGCCCACGGAGGTTATTGGCGACAATGACTTCGGGTAAACCTTGCGTGCTGAAATGCCATGTATAGGATCGCAGTAGGGTGGCTCGCCCGATGATCCAGGGTAGGCAGCTACAGGTGGGCAGCAATGTTCATCGCAGATAAATGATAGCACTCCATTAACCTTGTTAAAAACAAGTCATGAAGAACAGAATCCGGCTTACAGGCCTGCAGTATTTTTTTACATCTCCAATGAGTTAAAAGGTTGCGCCGCTATAAACTTCAAATTATGTAACCCCGGAAATAACACGCCTGTCAAATTTCTTTGAAAGTTCAACAAGTCTTGTTTTGCAATTTGGCTTTTTGCTTTGGCGAAAGCTGTTTAATAATAGTCGATATCTCTTCAAAAGGTATATTTACTTTTACTTCCATATGCAAATTTTTTTTTCTCTTACCTGGGGAATGGGGCAATTTTAACTAAACCCATTCTTACATTTTGGAAAGATGTCCCAGATACCCGCCTAGCTCCATCATCCAGGCAATGCCGAGGTGCACGATCAGTCCACCGAATATGCTGCGGGTGTTGTAGGTAACAACGCCCAGTATCAACCCACCAAAGAAAGAGGAAATACATTCTCCTAAGGGTTTACCGAAATGGATGGTGCAATAGAAAAGTGCCATTGGCAATATAGCATCTTTACCAGCCCATTTTACAAATGCAAGTACAAGAAAACCACGAAAAAAAAGTTCTATACCAATAAAGTCGCTCCCATAAGAAAGCTCGTATAGAATTTTATACCATCCTTTATTCCCCTGTAAATTCAGGAATGCGATGTTGTGCAATTTTGGATACATGTTGAGAAAGTCAGTCTGAGTGGATGCTGCAGCGATTACAGGGATCATTATCAATAGCATGACGAAATAAGGTTTCGCATCAAACTGTTTTATTTCGAAGCCATAAAACTTTTGATCCTTATCAAAAAGCCTCCACACAATTAAAAGTGCCAGAATAATGATGATTAATTTAACAGGCCAGTAGAAAACATTATTCCAGTAAGTATTTTCAACTACTGTCGCAGAGAAATTGAAATTGGTGCTGTATGATATTTTCCAGGCAAAAATTGCCGGTGCTACGAATAGTAATATATTAAATGAACGATGACCGAAGTAAGTATTGCCGGATAATAAACTATTGGTTACATAAGCAAAAGAAAATGCGATCAAAAACACCAGAAACCATCCTGTATATTGAAATGGAAAAGTGAAAGCACTCAGCGTTTTATTTAAGCCGAAATAATAATTGATAAAAATGGCAGCAGTAATAAAAATACATGATAGCCATAACACACGCCGGTCAATGGTTTGCCAATAGTCCAATAAATATTTAAGTATTTCTTTCATAGTACTTCAAATAGTGAAATGCTATACGGTTATTTTTGGTACAAGTTAACAAGCTTGAATAGATATAAAATTTTATGAGTGTTGTGATCAGGATTGAATGTGGGCTTTTAATTCATAGTTTACATTTGTATCGTAAATTTTAAAAGATGGCTGAAGATTTAATTATCACTGCAGGTACAAGAGCAGATCAGTATGAATCATTGATTCCGCAGATACAAGGATTATTACATGGAGAAAAAGATGGCATTGCAAATCTCGCAAATGTGTCGGCTGCATTGAAAGAACAATTTGATTGGTTGTGGGTCGGGTTTTATTTAGTGAAGGATGATGAGCTGGTTCTGGGTCCATTTCAGGGTCCTGTAGCATGCACACGTATAAAAAGAGGAAGGGGGGTATGTGGTAGTAGTTGGATACAGAAAAAAACTTTGATCGTACCGGATGTAGAAAAGTTTCCGGGACATATTTCATGCAGCAGCCTTTCCCGTTCAGAGATTGTAATACCTATTATTAAGGATGATATCGTAATTGGTATATTGGATGTTGACAGTGAAGAATTGAGCACCTTTGACTCGACAGACAAGGAATATCTTGAAAAGATAATAAGCATTGTATTGGAAAACGGGCTTAATTTTTAAATAGTTCATTCTAATAGTTTTTTCATGAAGACAATAGGTTTGATAGGTGGTTTGAGTTGGGTTTCCACACTCGATTATTATAGAATAATTAATGAGGAGGTGAATAAATTGAGGGGCGGCGATGAGGCTGCCCGATTGATCTTATACTCTTTAAATTATGGAAAAATAAAAAAACTGTCTATTGCCGGAGATTGGAATGCTATTATAATTATGATTACTAACGCTGCCCAAAAGTTGGAAAAAGCCGGTGCAGATTGCCTTTTGATTTGTGCCAACACTATGCACAAAGTTGCAAATGAAGTGAAAGCTGCTATTTCAATACCGCTCATACATATTGCTGATGTAACTGCTGACGAAATTAAAATGTCAAACCTCGATGTAGTTGCGCTACTGGGCACTAAATACACGATGCAAATGGATTTCTATAAAGAAAAGTTGTCTGGCCATGGAATAAAAACGATCATCCCAAATGAACGGGATGTAGCAGTAGTTAATGATGCTATTTACCAGGAATTAGGCCGGGGGATTTTCCTTGAAAAAACTAAAAATGAATTTATTAGAATCATAAATGATTTGGGTGAAAGTGGAGCAAAGGGGGTGATATTGGGTTGTACGGAAATTCCGATATTGATTAAACAAAGTGATTGTAAGTTGCCTCTGTTTGATACTACGTTTTTGCATGCAAAGGCTGCGGTTAACTTTGCACTTGCATCTTAAATTGGAAATGGCACAAAATTTTCAATAATGAAAAAAACTTTTTATGAAAAGTAAAAATTCTCAGGATGGAAATGAAAAAGGCAAACATGAACATGCATTGCCTAATGAAATAAGTGATGAGCAAAGAAAGATAAATACGGCTGCTCATGAACAGGCTGAAAAAGACATTGACAATGACCCGGAATTTTCAGCGCATAGTCCTAATGATGATCTCGATGAAGGAGAATTGGCAAGATTAGGCGAAGACAATACTGATCCTCTTTAAGGTTTTTAAGAATTAAATTATTTTAGGAACTGTATTAATATTTTATTTATGGTCTGCTGTTTCAATTTAACATCCGAAGGCTGAAGCTTACTATAATAAAAGAAAAAGCACCGAAGTTTGTTTTATACCTGCCGAAGCATGTACTACTTACTAACCCGATGCTCTTCAAATCAAATTGCAAATGTTCTAATGAAAGAATTCTTTGCTTTTCGATTGTAAATCAAATATACATTTTGAAAATGCCCTTTTCCAAATATTTTCCCTAATCGTTATCCACTCATTTTGCACCTGGATATACACATTCACATAACCCAATTATATTCAATATATTCTATCTTAAAATAGAGTTATGTTCCAGAAACTTTATATTCGCAGTTATGACTATAGAACAAATTAATGATATAAGGGACCGCGTATCTGTCCTGAGGAGGTTTCTTTGACGTCGAACCCAGGGTTGAAAAAATAAATAATAATAAACAGCTTTCACTTTCACCGGGCTTTTGGGATGACAATGACCGGGCAACTTCTATACTTAAGGAAATAAAGGCAAACGAATTTTGGGTTGATCTTTTTAATAAGGTGAATAGTTCCGTTGAGGATTTTGCAGTCTTATTTGACTTCTGGAAAGAAGGTGAAGCCACTGAGTCCGAAGTAAAAGAAGCTTTTGACAAAGCTATCAGTCTGGTAGAGGAAGCAGAATTTAAAAGCACACTAAATGAGCCGGAAGATGAATTGCCAGGAGTACTCCAGATAAATTCAGGCGCCGGTGGTACAGAGAGCCAGGACTGGGCTGAAATACTTGCCCGTATGTATAGGATGTATGGGGAGAAGCAAGGCTGGAAAGTAACTGAACTTGACTGGCAGGCAGGTGATGGTGCCGGAATTAAAACATGTACTTTCCAATTTGATGGCCCATTTGCATATGGCTTTTTAAAAGCCGAAAGCGGTGTACACCGTTTAGTACGTATATCTCCTTTTGATAGTAATGCCCGCAGACATACATCATTTGCTTCAATTTTCGTGTATCCCCTTGTTGATGACAGCATCAACATCGAAGTCAATCCGGCAGATGTAAAAATGGAAACCTCCAGAAGTGGAGGGGCTGGTGGTCAGAATGTAAATAAAGTAGAAACCAAAGTACAGCTCACACATATTCCAACGGGGATAGTGGTAGTCTGTCAGCAAGATAGGAGTCAGTTAGGCAACAGAGAACTGGCAATGCAAATGCTTAAAAGCCGGTTGTATGAAGAAGAACTACGCAGGCGCCAGGCAGTAAAAGATGCTACCAATTCCACTAAGAAAAAAATAGAATGGGGCTCACAGATCCGTAGTTATGTCTTTCATCCTTATAAGATGATAAAAGATCACCGCACAGATTATGAAGTGGGCAATGTGCAACCTGTAATGGATGGCCATCTTGACGATTTCATCAAAGCTTATTTAATGTTGGAAAAAGAAAACAATTCGATAGCAGGCTAATTTATCTCTCTGGTATTACATGTTATATTGCCGGATTATTAATAACTATTTTCGCGTCTGTCAAAACATTTGGGGTTAGCTATTCAACACTAATTTTTGACATTATTTTTTTGTTCTCATTCAAATATAATTTATGAGTTTAGGTTATTTTTCTTATCCCTTACCGGTAAATGAACCTGTACATAACTATGCTCCCGGGAGTCCGGAACGTACTTCATTAAAAACAGCATTAAAGGAATTGAAATCAGAAGATTTGGATATACCAATGTATATAGGAGCTGAAGAAGTGCGCACAGGCAATACCCTTCCTATTCATCCCCCTCATGAAAGAGCACACACATTAGCACATTTTCATGTAGGCACTGAAGATCATGTTCACCAGGCTATAGATGCAGCTTTGGCGGCACGAGAATCCTGGGCTGCTTTAAGTTGGGAGAACCGTGCAAATATTTTTATCCGTGCAGCCGATCTTATATCCACCAAGTATCGCTACCACATGAACGGTACTACTATGCTAGGGCAAAGCAAAAATGTATTTCAGGCCGAGATAGATGCAGCATGCGAACTGATAGATTTCCTTCGGTTTAATGTTCACTTTTTAAGTGAGATATACAGGCAACAACCAATCAGTGCTACCGGCATGCATAACCGTATGGAGTGGCGTCCTCTGGAAGGATTTGTATTGGCAGTTACACCATTCAATTTCACTGCAATTGGTGGCAACCTGCCTACATCTGCAGCCATGTGTGGCAATGTAGTGGTGTGGAAACCTGCTAATACGCAAATATATTCGGCGCAGATGTTCATGCGCATTTTAAAAGAAGCGGGTTTACCAGATGGGGTTATTAATTTAATATACGTGGATGGACCAACCATTGGAAAAATTTGTTTAGCACACCGGGATTTTGCAGGTGTACACTTCACCGGTTCTACAGGAGTTTTCAATTCAATGTGGAAGACAATTGGTGAAAATATTTCAAATTATAAAAGTTATCCGCGGATAGTAGGGGAGACGGGTGGAAAAGATTTTGTGATTGCCCATCATTCGGCCGATCCTGGAGTAGTGGCCACTGCTTTATTGCGAGGGGGTTTTGAATACCAGGGACAAAAATGTTCTGCGGCTTCCCGGGCCTACATTCCATCTAATATGAGTGATGAAGTAAAACGATTATTAGTAGAAGGAGTTGAATCATTCAAGGTTGGAACAGTTGAAGACCTGGACAACTTTGTAAATGCGGTGATTGATGAAAAAAGCTTTGATCGGATAGCCGCATATATTGATGGGGTGAAAGATGATGCTTCTGCAGAAATTTTGGTTGGGGGTACTTATGATAAATCAAAAGGTTTTTTTATTCAGCCCACAATTATTGAAGCAAAAGATCCGAAATATATTACTATGTGCGAGGAAATTTTTGGGCCTGTATTGACCATATATGTTTATGATGAAAATGCATTTGAAGAAACCCTTGCATTGGTAGATCAAACCTCACCTTATGCATTGACAGGAGCTGTAATTGCACAGGACCGTTTTGCAGTGGAGTTAGCTACCAATAAACTAAGGCATGCTGCAGGTAATTTCTACATCAATGATAAGCCCTCTGGTGCAGTGGTTGGGCAGCAGCCTTTTGGTGGAGCCCGTGCTTCAGGCACAAATGACAAAGCGGGGTCTATGATCAATCTTTACAGATGGTTGAGTGCACGTACTATAAAAGAAACCTTTTTTCCACCTGTTGATTATCGTTATCCATTTATGCGGGGCGAAAGTGAAGGGATATGAAATAAGTAAATTTAATTAATACGAATTTTGCTTAAAAACAATTTATAGAACTTTGAATAATAAAATTGTTTTGTTTTCTTTGAGCTTCTATATAAAACATTATTATGAAAAAAACATTCTTACTTATTGGATTGATCACCATGTCTTATTTGGTGAAAGCTCAGCCAACTTTCGGTGTGCATGTAAATGGAATTTATGCAAGTGCAAAAGCTGAGAGCACTGAGGATGGTCAAACATTTAAACTTGATTATAAAGGCCGTGTTTCATGGAAAGTTGGTGTAGTGGCTGAAATACCAGTTTCTGAAACATTTAGTTTTATGCCACAGCTAAATTTCCTGAGCAAAGGAGGTAAATTAAAACAAACTGAATCGTTCAATGAAGCCGGTCTCAACTTTACTATTGATATCAGGGATGAGCTAAGTTTATCTTATATAGAGCTACCACTTAATTTAGTTTATAATCACTTAAGCGGTTTTTTTGTTGGTGCAGGCCCCTCAATAAGTTATGGGTTGGGGGGTAAAAGTAAATTTTCCTTTACAGAAACAGCCACTATATTAGGCGAAACTATTACAGATTCAGAATCCGGAACACTTAATGTAAAGTTTGATGGAGAAAGTAATGCTGCCGACGATGACAGACATCTGAATCGCTTTGAATTTGGAGCTACTATTCTGGCGGGGTATAAGTTGAGCAATGGAGCATTTATTAATCTTCATTACAATAAAGGATTTTCCAACATCAGTCCAGAGGCAAATAGTACTTTTAAAAACCAGTATTTTGGAATAGGGATTGGCTTTATGTTTGGTTCATCATCAGAATATTAATCTC
>MWVT01000019.1_pt1 | contig 24796 bp, 24 predicted proteins | sample 1047201 | NCBI WGS metagenome assembly MWVT01 (sample SAMN06349988, study PRJNA376086) | soil metagenome | isolation source: TG5-1 sample Antarctic (ecotone) soil | place: Antarctica | collected 2015-01-13 | reverse complement strand
GCATACATGCGGGCATGGTGATCGTTGCCGATGGTACAGACGATGCAGCAGCAAGGTTAAGTCGTGTGCTACGAAACGATCCGGGAATAGGTGTGATCAGGCATGCTGATGCGGGTTATACCACTGCTCAACAAGTTGCTAAGGATAATAACTTAGATATAATTGATAGATTGATGAAGTAGCGTCTCTCCCTGCAGGAGAGGAAATGAGCCTGCCTGCCGTTGACAGGGGTGAGGCTGCGAAAGATTTTTCGAGAAAGTTTGATTTGGATCTGGAAGAAAAGTTGAAATGATTTTTTGTTACCGGCATTTGTTTTTCATAGCATCGTCCCTTGTGTCACACTCTTGTACTTTTAATTACTTTATTCAGCTTTAATACAATTGTGCGATTCACTAAAGAAAATCCGATCAGCTTTACATTTTCAAATTAACAGGTAGATGGCTACACTCATTTCAAATATTGCATCGCTCGTGAACGTTCGGGAACACAACGAAATTTTACGTGGTGAAGAACTTAAGGAATTGCCTTGCACACAGAATGCATATTTGATTGTGGAAGGGGCAGTCATTGCAGATTTTGGGAAAATGGACGATCTGAAACATGACCCAAAATCTTTTGCTTTCCACTTCGATGCAGAAGGTCGTTTTATACTGCCTTCATGGTGCGATAGCCATACACACCTTGTGTTTGCAGGAAGCCGGGAAAATGAATTTGTAGATAGAATAAAAGGACTTTCCTATACAGACATCGCAGCAAAAGGCGGCGGTATATTGGCTTCTGCCAAAAAATTAAATGGTACTTCTGAAGATGATCTTTTCGCTCAATCTTATACTCGTTTACGAGAGCTAATGCAATTGGGAACCGGCGCTATTGAAATAAAAAGCGGTTATGGATTGACATTAGAAGGTGAACTAAAAATCTTGCGTGTGATACAGCGACTGAAAGCTGCAGTAAGTATTCCTGTGAAATCAACATTCTTAGGAGCACATGCTATTCCTGCCGAATTCAAAGACAACAGGGAAGGATATATAAAATTGATAATTGAAAAAATGCTACCCGCCATTGCAAAAGAAAACCTTGCAGATTATATTGATGTTTTTTGCGAAGAAGGTTTTTATTCTCCTGAAGAAACAGAAAGAATTTGTATGGCTGGAAAACAGTATGGTTTGAAAGCCAAAATACATGCAAATCAATTATCACTTTCGGGTGGTGTACAGTCTGGAGTGCGGGTGGGAGCTATTTCTGTGGATCATTTGGAAACAATGGATGAGGAAACGATAACAACGCTTGCTCAATCCGATACCATTGGAACCTTATTACCCACTGCCGCATTTTTTTTACGCATGCCACTTCAACCGGCAAGAAGTCTAATTGATGCAGGCTGCGCAATTGCATTGGCATCCGATTATAATCCCGTTCTTCACCTTCAGGTAATATGAACTTTGTGGTAGCGTTGAGTTGCATACAAATGCGCATGACCCCTGAAGAAGCCATTAATGCCGCAACAATTAATGGTGCTTATGCCATGGAATTGCAAAACGAAGTTGGTTCTCTTGCGATTGGTAAAAAAGCCAATCTGATTCTTACAAAACATATTCCCTCTTTGGCTTACCTTCCTTACTCATTCGGCACCAATTTAATTGAAAAGGTAATGGTGAATGGCGAATGGATTCAATAACATATCTATGCTTATAAGTTCTTTCATTCCATTTTTTTTGCTGATCAATACTTTTTGTTCAGCGCAGAAAAAGGCAGAAGATTGCAGTAGATTTAAAACAGGTACATTTCAATATCGTGATGACTCCAGCGGAATCATACAAATAAAACGTACAGCCACAGGACAAGTTGAAACGGAATTATCTACAAATACAGTAACTAAATTCAGGATCAAGTGGACAGGTGATTGCGAATACGAGATAAAAAAAATCTGGACGAATAGAAAATCTAAACCTAAAAATTATGGAGGTGTCACAAAGATTGTGATCACTAGAGTTTATGCTCAGCGTTATGATTATACATGCGCATGCAAATTTCTTGAGACTGGAAAATCTTTCAGCGGAACAATTGTAAAAATTGAATAGTTGAAACAGAATAATTGATCATGCTTTAGTTTACAATAAGTTTTTTCAAATCATGCAAATTCCACATTTCAAAGCCTATTCAAAGAACGATCTTCTATCACTTACCAGGCTCCGCCGCTTCGAAACAAAATTGGGTGAACAGATACAAATTTTACCGGGAGAACCTACAGGAGAATCATTGAATAACATTAATGCCAAATACATATTATTCGGAATACCCGAGGATATAGGAGTACAAGCCAATGAAGGTATTGCAGGCACTGGCACAGCATGGCTTTCTTTTTTGCAATCGTTCCTGAATATTCAAAGCAATGACTTTTTGAATGGTAATAATTTGGCTGTTATCGGTCATTTTGATTTTGGTGATCTGCAATATCTGATTGATAAGAATGCACATGGTAATGAAGAAAAATTGAAGGCTTACCGCCATGCCGTTACCATGATAGATGAGGAAGTGGAAAAATTAGTGAAAACAATTGTTACCAGTGGGAAGATACCAATAGTGATCGGGGGTGGCCATAACAATGCCTATCCTCTGCTGAAGGGCGCTGCCAAAGGATTACATCAGTTACAAAAAATTCAGTTAGCTCAGATCAATTGCATTAACCTCGATGCCCATGCTGATTATCGGCCTGCTGAAGGGCGACATAGCGGCAATGCTTTCCGCTATGCCGAAGATGATGGCTTTCTTCAAAAATATTGCGTTATAGGACTTCAGGAAAATTACCTGCAACAAAATGTATGGATTGATATCGTAAATAACCCCTTCTTCGATTGCATCACATTTGAAGATATTTTTATTCACGAAAAAAGAAGTTTTCACCAGGCAGTTTCACATGCTATACAATTCACAGACGACAATTATTCGGGTATTGAACTTGACCTCGATGTAGTGGAAAATATATTAAGCAGTGCACTTACACCCAGTGGCATATCTGCCATGCAGGCAAGGCAGTATGTGAACCTTTGTGCTGCACACGCAAAGGTTGCGTACCTGCATATCTGCGAAGGCGCAGTACAATTGTCTAATACTAACTCGGATGAAACAACAGGGAAATTAATTTCTTTCCTTGTTTCCGATTTTGTGAAAATGAATTCATGTGAATAGGCTTAGAGCGCTTCCATCATCATCAGCTTTTCAAAAACTTTTTCATAGTCCTTAGTACAGATTTTCACATCCTGAATTATCTGGTTATAATCTTGCTCTACCTTTTTAAAAGCTGCAGTATCATTATAAGTTTCAGGAGCACCGAGTTTCGATTCAAGTTCTGACTTCTGTGCATTTAATTGAGCAAGCTTATTTTCAGCCTGTTGAAATATTTTTTGCAGTTTGAGCACTTCTTTTTGCGCCTCTTTATCAAAAACAACATTACCGGAAGGATTATTAACTTTTGTAAGGTGTTGCGTGTTTTTCTGACTTTTTACTTCAATATTTTTATTATCAGTTTTTAAAAGTTTGGCATCCGGCTTTTCTTTAGCGCTCATTCTTTCTTTCCATGCCACCCACTCCTCATATCCTCCTTTAAATTCCTTGATCTTGTGGTCTTCTATCTCCCAGATCTTATTAGCTGTTTTAGAAATAAAATACCTGTCGTGACTGACCAATACAAAGGTGCCTTCATAGCGGTTCAAAGCATCAATCAATAATTCATTTGAATGAATGTCAAGGTGATTGGTAGGTTCATCAAGCAGCAAAAAATTTGCTTTGCTTGTAATGGTTTTTGCCAATGCCACCCTGGCTTTTTCTCCACCGCTCAATACTTTTATTTTCTTGTCAACATCATCTCCACTGAATAAAAAGCAGCCCATTAAAGTCCGGAGTTCTAATTCTGTTTTTTTGGCACCGGCATCTTTCATTTCGTCCAATATGGTATGGTTCAAATTCAACGCTTCCAATTGGTGCTGTGCATAAAAAGCTTCTTCTACATTATGGCCCCATTTCCGTTCTCCGGTCACAGGTTCTGTACCGGCAATAATCCGGAGTAAGGTTGATTTACCTTTTCCATTGGCACCGATCAATGCTATTTTATCTCCGCGATCTATTTCTGCCGTTGCATGATCAAGAATTTCAACATCTTTAAAATGCTTGCTTATATTTTTTAATTCTACCAACACCCGTCCCGGTGTTTTTTCAACACTGAAATTGATGCGGATATTGGGCCTTTCGATTTCTACATTTTCAATGCGCTCCAATCTGTCGAGTCTTTTCACGATGCTTTGTGCAGCCGCTGCTTTTGAAGCCTTTGCCTTAAATCTTTCTACAAATCTTTCCTGTTGACGAATATAATCCTGCTGGTTTTCAAAAGCTCTTTGCTGCAATTCTACTCTTTGAACTTTTTCGGTTTCGTAAAAACTATAGTTACCATTATAGATATTTAATTCTTTTTGATATAGCTCTACAACCTTTTTTACCATCCGGTCAAGAAAATATTTATCGTGACTTACCATTACTACAGCTCCTTTATAATGCTGCAGGTATTTTTCAAGCCATTCGATAGAGGGAAGATCAAGGTGGTTGGTAGGTTCATCGAGTAATAACAGGTCAGGTTGTTGCAAGATCATTTTTGCCAACAGCACCCGCATGCGCCAGCCTCCACTGAATTGCCTGTATGGTTTTTGAAGATCAGCAGTACTGAATCCCAAACCCTGTAATACCTCTTCAGTTTGATGTTCTACATTATAGCCCCCGGCTTCTTCAAACTCGTGCAGCTTGTCGCTGTATAAATGCAATAGCTCTTCAGTTTCGGAACTTTCTAATTGTTTGGTTAGCGTTTCTAATTCCTTTTCAATAGCCATAGCCTTATCAAAAGCATGCTTAGCCACCTGTAATATAGATTCAGAAGTATCAAAGCTTAGCAGGTCCTGATGCAGGTAACCAATAGTTGTATTACGTCCACGTTCTACCGTGCCTTCAGAAGGGAGTAGCTCTCCAACAAATACTTTTAATAAAGTTGATTTTCCGGTACCGTTATAGCCCACAAGTCCAATACGGTCATTAGGATGAATATGCCAGGTAGCATTGCGCACAATAGTTCGGGCACCAAATTCAAATGTTACATTTTGCAGACCTGCGAGCATATCATATTGTTAAATAGGCTGCAAAAATATCATTCCTGCTCACAATGGATTGCAAAAGGTTTTGAGCAATTACCTTTGCTTCAAAAATCAGCTCACACCATGAAGAAGATCGCTCTGTTAGTTATATTATCTATTGCAGGGGTCTTTACTTATTATTTTTTTTATTCAAAAAAAGACAAAACAAAAGATACACCGGTAAAACAACAACCTGCAACTGTGAGTAAATACAGTAGTGAGTTCAACAATTCTATAGAAAAGGTTTTGAAAAATTATTATACACTTTCAGAGGCGTTGGTAAATTGGGATACAGTACAGGTGAACATGCAGGCCGCTGCTCTTCAAACAAGTATTGCACAGGTCAGGTTTGACGATCTAAAAAAGGACACCATTATTCATCAAACAGCAACAAGCTATGTTGATGGGTTTAATACGGATCTAAAAACCATAAGCGACAATCCTGACATCACTGCTAAAAGGCAGGCTTTTTATGCATTTTCTCAAAATTTTTACGACCTCTTACGAACCGTGCAATATAACAGCAGCACTGTTTTTATGCAGGAGTGTCCAATGGCATTCAATGATACTGAACCTGGTATTTGGCTAAGCGCTCAAAGAGAAATACGAAATCCTTATCTGGGTACAAAGCATCCCAAGTATAAAAGTGGAATGCTTGAATGCGGTGAAACGAAAGACAGTTTGAATTTTAAGGATCAATAATTTAATAAATGAAAGTTGCTTTTTTATTGCTGGCTACATTATTTCAGACTTTGCTTTTCGCACAAAATAAATTCACCATCAATGGATATGTGCGTGATAGTGCCACAGGAGAAACGGTCATAGGAGCTACAGTCTCCATACCTTCTATTTCCAAAGCTATCTCTACAAATCAATATGGGTATTATTCCGTCACACTTGAAAAAGGTGATTATGAATTAACATTTTCACATGTTTCTTATTTCGCTCTTTCAATTCCGGTTGCTTTGAATCAAAACCACGAAATGAATGTATTGCTCAATTCCAAAGCATCTTCAATAGATGAAGTAGTGGTTTACAGCCGCAGAAAAGATGCAAATGTGAAAAATGCACAAATGGGTAAAATTGATTTATCCATAAACCAGATCAAAAGTATTCCTGCTTTTATGGGGGAAGTAGACATACTCAAAACAATACAATTATTACCGGGCGTAAGAAATGCAGGTGAGGGCAATGCTGGTTTTTATGTGCGTGGTGGAGGCCCCGATCAAAATTTGATAATTCTGGACGATGCGGTAGTTTATAACTCCGGTCACCTCTTTGGTTTCTTCTCCATATTTAATTCGGACGCGATTAAAAACGTAACACTCATAAAAGGTGGAATGCCACCCCAGTATGGTGGACGTCTTTCTTCAGTGCTTGATATCTCTATGAAAGATGGTAACAGCAATGAGTTTGGTGCGGAAGGTGGAATTGGGCTTATAGCATCCCGTTTATCTATACAAGGGCCGCTGATCAATGATAAATCATCCTTTATCCTATCAGGCCGCCGCACCTATATTGATGCTGTGGCAAAACCATTTATAAAGAAAGAAAGTGATTTCAATGGTTCCGGGTATTATTTCTACGATCTGAATGCTAAAGTGAATTATCGCTTTTCAGAAAAAGACCGGCTCTTTTTGAGCGGCTATTTAGGGAGAGATGTATTCACTTTTGCAAATAAAAAACGATCATTCCGGGCAGATATTCCCTGGGGCAATTCAACTGCAACGCTGAGGTGGAACCATGTTTTTGGCCCTAAACTTTTTGCAAATACCACGGTAGTTTATAATGATTACAACTTTAAGTTTGGTGCTGCTCAAAATAATTTTGAGATCGCATTGGCTTCGGGCATAAGAGATGGAAATGCAAAAGTTGATTTTGATTATTATCGTTCACCACAACATAAAATAAAGTTTGGTGTGCAATCTACCTACCACAAATTTGTTCCCAATGTGGTCACCGGGCGCCAGGATTCTGTAGTGTTTAATCCTGTAAATGAGGATACAAAATATGCACTTGAAAGTGCAGCCTATGTACAGGACGATTGGGATGTCAGTGATAAGGTGAAAATAAATTATGGCCTGCGCTGGACATCGTTTTCTCAAATGGGACCATATACCCGATATATAAGAGATGAAAATGAGAACAAGATTGATAGCATGAATTATAAAAGTTTTCAAACACTTCAAAATTATAACGGCCTGGAACCCAGGCTCACCCTTCGTTACACACTCAATGAAACTACATCTTTAAAGGCTTCTGTAACCCGCAACCTACAATTCATTCACCTCGTAAGTAATGCGGGTACTACATTGCCAACTGACCTATGGGTGCCTAGTACCTTCAGGGTTCAGCCGCAAAAGAGCTGGTTGTATGCAACAGGATTGTTTAAAAATTTTGAGAACAATAAATACGAAACTTCTATTGAACTGTATTATAAAAACATGCAGAACCAAATAGAATATAAAGAAGGATATACACCCACATTGAGTGATCCCGAAGAGGACTTTGTATTTGGTAAAGGATGGAGCTATGGTTCTGAATTATTCATCAATAAAGTAAGAGGAAAACTTACAGGATGGATTGGATATACTTTATCGTGGACCTGGAGAAAATTTCCGCAACTGAACGATGGCTTGAAATTTCCTGCAAAGTATGACCGGCGACACGACCTCTCAGTTGTTGGCACTTATGAGTTTAATCCTAAATGGAAAGTGGGAGGCATATTCGTATACGGCACAGGTAATGCTACTTCTTTGCCCATCAGTTTTTATCTAGTAGAAGGAGTACTTACACAAGAGTTCAGCAAGATAAATCAATACCGTTTGGCGCCTTATCACCGTTTAGATTTATCAGCAACCTATACACCAAAGCAGAAAAAAGTAAGGAGGGTGCAAAGTAATTGGGTGTTTGGTGTGTACAATGTCTATAGCCGGCTTAATCCATATTTTGTTTATTTCGATCAGAGTGGAAGTCCTTACGATGGAAGCTTAAAGATAGAGGCAAGACAGGTTTCTTTGTTTCCAATATTGCCATCTGTCACATGGAATTTTAAGTTTTAGATTTGATGCAATGACTCGTATTGGCGGAAATAATTTATAAAATCCTTTTCGATCAATACTGAAAAGACAAGCCTTTTCCTTACAATATTTAGCTGTGCGCTCAGATCAATTTCTAAGATATCTACAGCCATGATTTTGAGTTAGAATCAAATACAGGAAGACAACCATCATAATCTGAACTACATTCAGCTATTTTTAATTTGATTAAATAAACCGTTTACCTTTTCATCTCAAAAGCACTTCAATGAAAAAAATATTTTTACTGCTCACCTTGCATTCGCTTGTTCTTTTTTCGTTTGCACAAACCAAAAACGATGCAGATGTAATACAACAAATAAAAATGCAAGGACAGGAAAATTCTAAAGTAATGGAACTTGCCTTTTATCTAACAGATGTAAATGGTCCCCGGCTTACTGGATCGCCGGGATACCTTAGTGCAGCGAATTGGGCAAAGAAAACACTTGCAGGCTGGGGATTGAAAAATGCAGAATTAGAAGCATGGGGTGAGTTTGGAAAGGGCTGGCAACAAGAACGCAGTTATATAGCAATGACCAAACCATATTATCAGCCGTTTATAGCTGTACCCCGCGCCTGGACAGGAAGTACGCCGGGCACAGGCATGTATAAAGGCGAAGTGATTTTAATAAAAGCAAAAGATTCTTTAGAACTGATGCAGTATGCAGGCAGGCTAAACAATAAAATAGTAATGCTTTCAGTGACGGATACACTTAGGCCTTCTTTCGAACCTGATGCCAGGAGGCATGCAGACTCAACACTTGAAAAAATGGCAACCGCAATACCAAGAGAAGCAGCACGAAACTCAACGCCGGGAAATCGCTCCCCTAATCAAAATCTTGCCACTATGCAGGCTTTTCAACGGACTTTGACAAGGATTATGAATTCAGAAAAACCTGCATTGGTTTTAAGTATGAATGGCCGTGGTAACGATGGAACCATATTCGTAAGTGGTGGCGGACAATATGGAAAAGATGCGCCGGAAGCTCCTGCTAGCCTGATGGTATCCAGCGATGATTATTTGCGAATGCAGCGACTAATAAATTCGGGTGTAAAAGTGGAGTTGGAAGCTGAAGTAAAAACAAAATTTTTTATATCAGATCTTAAAGGATATAATGTGGTAGCGGACATACCGGGTACAGATCCAAAGCTAAAAGATGAAGTCGTCATGTTGGGTGGTCACCTCGACTCATGGCATGGCGCTACCGGAGCTACTGATAATGCTGCGGGCTGTGCAGTAATGATGGAAGCTGTGCGTATTTTAAAAACATTAGGTGTAAAGCCGCGACGTACCATACGCATAGCCTTATGGAGTGGAGAAGAGCAAGGTTTACACGGGTCAAGAAATTATGTAAAAAATCATTTAGCCGATCCGGTTACCATGCAGCTTAAACCGGATCATGGAAAAATATCTGCTTATTACAATCTCGATAATGGCGGTGGAAAAATAAGAGGAATTTATTTGCAGGGCAATGATGCTGTAAAAGCAATCTTTTCTCAATGGCTGGAACCATTTAAAGAAATGGGCGCAGGAATAGTGACTATAAACAATACAGGGTCTACTGATCATGTGCCATTCGATGCTGTTGGCATTCCCGGATTTCAATTTATACAGGACCCTTTGGAATATAATACACGTACCCACCATACCAATATGGATACTTATGATCACCTGGTGCCTGCTGACCTGCAACAAGCTGCAATGGTAGTTGCTGCATTCGTTTACAATACTGCTATGCGGGACGAAAAGTTGCCAAGGAAAGAATTGCCTAAAGCAAGAGAAACCCCATTGAGAGAATTTTAAAATGCCTTTTTCTCTGCAGCATCTGCATCGTAAATGAATCGCACCATGGCACTTTTTTGCTCAGTGGAAGTGAGGTATAAGCGATAGCGTTTTGTACCTGCAGTTACCATCAGCAGAGCTGTGTTTGGAGGAATCTTTCCAAGATTTTCTGCAACCATTTCTATTTCCTGGAAAGTATTTTGGAGATCTATTTTAATGAAGGCAGTGGTAGGCTTCACACCTAAGCCTTCGTGTGAAAGAATATTTTTTTTGTTGACAAATACAGAAATAGTATCACCATCTATTTCAGCATTATCATAAAAATCCAGGCGAATAGTGCCTGTGTCCACTTCTATTTCAGGGATTTCCTTAAATGCAGATTCTTTCACACGGGTCAATACCAATTGTCCAGGCTGACAATCAGTACTTGTATTCATTACTTTACCATTCCATTGTCCACTCAACATTTCCTTATCCCCTGAGCGGCTATACCATAAATCATAATTTTTAATGCATGGTGTACAGTCGGCAGGAATTTTAAAAGTTTGGACCCTTCCTTCATTTAGCGATAATTTCTTTGCGACTCTGTCATACTTTCCTTTGAATTTCTTTTTTACATAATTAGTGACATCGGAATAATGATAGGATGCGCCATTAGTACTATCTCCGGTTATTTGTATTTGTAATTCTATATAATATACCGGGAAGCAACCCCCGGATCGTTGGGTCAAAGTCCCCTTCCAAATGCCATCAATGTCTTGAGCAAAAGAGCTTAAAGAGCAACAAAACAATATAAAATAAAAGAGGAAAGTTTTCTTCACAATAGATTAAAAATATGCTGAATTTTCAGTGAGCATGAAAAAGATAGACGAACGGTCAGGGATTGGACTTCTGATATCGAAACCGAACCATTGCATTTTTTTGTTCTGTAGATGTTATGCGTACTTCATAACGTTTATCTCCGTCGTGCACTACCATCAGGGATGTATTGGGTGGAATGCGACCCAAATTTTCAGCTACCATTACCAATACATGATCAGGATTACCTGCATCCATTTTTAAATTGATAGATAAAGGAGCAGTTGACAAACGCTTATTGGAAAGTACCACCTGGTTGTTGTGATACACTGAAATGGTGTCGTCATCTATTTCACCATTGTCATAAAGCCGTACAGTCACTTCATCATTATGTACAGTAAAAGTTTTAATGAGTTCGTTTTCACGTGACCTTGTCTGCACTGGAATGCGCATAGTCTGCACAGGTACATCTTTTTTTACTTCATTTTTTACGACTGGCTTATCAGCAGTTTTTATTTCTGTGGTTTTTGGTTTTTGCACCGCTACGTCCTTCTTTGCTGTTGGTACTGGTTTTTTGGCAATAGGCTTAGAAGTGGAGGTAGTAACTGGTTTTTTTACCGGTACATTAGATTTTGTAGTTGATGTTTTTGATGGGGCTGTTTTTTTTACGGGTGTTTTTACTGTTGCTTTTACTGGTGGTGTTTTTTTCCGTACGAGAGGTTTTTCCCGAAGAAAAGGTTCTACATAAAAATCTGAACTCTCTGCCCGACGTAAAGTAACTCTACCTCCGCCACAATCTCCCCATACGCCATTATTTTCAGGGTTTTCACGGTCTTCTTCTTTTCCTAAATAGGTGCCTTCAAGCAATTCCATCTTGCCTTTTTTGGAATAGGTAAATGTGTAATTCATTAAGCAAGTGCCGCCACCACCGAGGTTTCGTACTTCAGTAGTACGTAATTCCTGTATGTGAAAAGATTTATTGGCTTTAGCAAAATTGCCGGTCATAGTTGCCTTTCCATAAAATCTTTTATCAAGATAGGAATAAGATACCCCACGCACAAACTGTGCTTTGTTTTGTTCTACCTGGAATTCAAGACGATATTTTTCTCCCCCTTCTGTAACAAACTCCCCCTGCCAAATGCCGGTGACATTTTGAGCAGAAAGGCAACTAAAGCATAGCATGAAAAAAAGGGAAAATAAATTTCTATACATATGTACGTGCATGGCAGGTGAAATTAAATATTTACTATAGTTGCAAGGTTCAGTAGTATAGCAAGAGTTTGTTAATTTTGCCGCTCTTCAGGTAAAACCAAATGATCAATATAACATTTCCGGATGGAGCGCAAAGACAATATGAGAAGGGGATTACTGCTCTCGATATTTCAAAATCTATTTCAGAAGGTCTGGCAAGAAAAGTTTTGGCTGCGGAAATAAACGGTAAAGTCTGGGATGCAACACGAGCTATAGAAGCCAACTCATTAATAAAGTTGTTGACATGGGAGGATGATGGTGGAAAAAATACTTTCTGGCACTCCTCTGCTCACCTCATGGCTGAAGCAATAGAATCCCTATTTCCAGGTGTAAAATTTTGGGTAGGCCCACCTGTTGATAATGGTTTTTATTATGATGTGGACTTAGGAGAGAGAACACTCACCGAAGATGATCTTCGCAAGATCGAAAGTAAAATGGTGGAGTTAGCAAAACAAAATAATGCTTACTTACGCAAAGAAATTTCTAAGGGTGAAGCAGTAAAATATTTTGAAGAAAAAGGAGATGAATACAAACTTGATTTGTTGCAGGGATTACAGGATGGCGAAATTACTTTGTACACACAAGGAAGTTTTACAGACTTGTGCCGTGGTCCACATATTCCGCACACAGGGTTTATAAAAGCGATCAAACTTACAAATATTGCAGGCGCCTATTGGAAAGGGGATGAACGCAATAAGCAACTCACACGCATTTACGGAGTTACATTTCCTGCACAAAAACAGTTGGATGAATACCTGGTGCTGCTTGAAGAAGCAAAGAAAAGAGATCACAGAAAATTAGGCAAAGAGCTTAGCATCTTTACAATGGATGAAGATGTGGGACAGGGTTTGATCATGTGGTTGCCAAATGGCACAATCATTATTGAGGAACTGGAAAAACTTGCAAAGGAAACAGAAAATGCAGCGGGTTATAAAAGAGTGGTAACACCGCACATTGCTAAAGAAAGCCTGTACATCACCAGCGGTCATTTACCTTATTATGCAGATAGTATGTATCCGCCAATGGAAATGGATGGAGAAAAATATTTTCTCAAATCTATGAACTGTCCGCACCACCATAAAATTTTTGCGGCAGAACCAAAAAGCTATCGTGATCTTCCATACCGGATTGCAGAATACGGAACTGTATATAGGTACGAGCAAAGTGGTGAGTTGTTTGGTTTGATGCGTGTACGTTGCCTGCACATGAATGACGCACATATTTATTGTACCAATGAACAATTCAACCAGGAATTCAGGGCGGTGAATGATATGTACCAGAAATACTTTAAAATTTTTGGGATTGATAAATATGTAATGCGGCTGTCTTTGCATTCGCCGGAGAAACTGGGCATTAAATATGTAAATGAACCGCAACTTTGGATAGAAACGGAAGAAATGGTTCGAAGCGTTTTGATTGAATCAAATATTCCATATGTGGAAGTGCAGGATGAAGCTGCTTTTTACGGGCCTAAGATTGATGTGCAGATATACAGCGTGATTGGAAGAGAATTCACTTTGGCAACCAACCAGGTTGATTTTTCCCAGGGAAGAAGCTTTAAACTGGAATACACAAACCAAAACAATGATGCGGAAACACCTTTAATTATTCATCGTGCACCATTGGGCACGCATGAAAGATTCATTGGATTTCTTTTGGAACACTATGCCGGAAAGTTTCCTGTTTGGCTTGCACCGGTGCAGGTAAAGATCCTCCCGATATCGGATAAGTTTAATGATTACTCAAAATCTGTCTTAGACAAACTAAAAAAATTGGATATTCGTGCCGAAATTGATTACAGGAGTGAGAAGATTGGAAAAAAGATAAGGGATACAGAATTAATGCGTGTACCTTATATGCTGGTGGTAGGTGAGAAAGAGGTAAATGAAAATAAAGTGTCGGTACGCAGGCAGGGAAAGGGTGATTTGGGTTCTCGTTCTGTTGATGATTTCGTTAATGATATTGTAGTTGAGGTGAAGGAACGAAGGGGGGTTGATGGATGAAAGTTGATAGATGGTGGATGACAGATGGTAGATGATAGAAGGTTGTATTTATTGTCACCCTGAGGGACGAAGTGTTCCACCTTTAAAGATTTCTACTTTTCGTTTGAGATGCTTTCCCGAAATAAATTCGGGACAGGCTGTTCTTCAGCATAACAAAAAAAGTCAAACGCATAACATAAAACGTATAACTTCTAAACAACAAAAAAATTCTTAACACAAAAAATGTAAATGGCTTTACCAAACAAAGGGTTTAACAAAGGTGGTTTCAGAGGCAGATTTCCGGTTCGCAGAGAAGCAGAACATAGAATTAATCATCACATAAGAGTGCCGCAGGTGCGGCTCGTAGGCGACAATGTTGCTGTTGGCATTTATTCCACACAGGACGCTCAAAAAATGGCGCAGGAACAGGAACTTGATCTCGTGGAAATATCACCGCAGGTAGATCCGCCGGTATGTAAAATCATTGATTACAATAAATTTTTATACGATAAGAAGAAGAAAGAAAAAGAGATGAAGGCAAAGGCGAAAACAACGGAGATGAAAGAGATCCGGTTTACGCCCAATACTGATGATCATGATTTTGATTTTAAATCAAAGCATGCAGAAAACTTTTTGAAAGAAGGGAATAAAGTAAAAGCATACGTACAATTTAAAGGTAGGGCTATTCAGTTCAAAGACCGGGGTGAGTTACTGCTATTAAAATTTGCAGAACGACTTGCTGATTTTGGTTCACTGGAAAGCATGCCCAAACTGGAAGGCAAAAGAATGCTTGCCATCTTCACTCCAAAAGGAAAGAAAAAAGCAGAACCAAAAACTTCCTGATCACCGTTCATTCATTCATTATTAAAATGAATATTGATTCCATCCGGGAATTTTGCCTCAGCCTGCCATCGGTAACAGAAGATGTAAAATGGGATAATGATCTCGTGTTTTCTGTGGGAAGTAAAATGTTTTGTGTAGCGGGTTTGGAACCAACAACTTTCAAATGCGCATTCAAAGTAAGAGACGAAGAATTTGAGGAGATAAGTATTCAAGATGGTTTTATGCCTGCACCTTATATGGCGAGGGCAAAATGGGTATTGCTTACAGATCCTGCAAAATTAAATAAACAGCAATGGCAGCAATACATTACGCAAAGCTATGAACTTGTGAAAGCCAAACTTACCAGAAAGCTACGTCGCGAATTAGGTATTGATTAGTGGTCTTTCAAATTTATTTTTTACATTAGAATTCATTTTATACCCCAATGATGAAAAGCTTTTTCTTTTGCACATTACTATTCTGTTTTTCATTTTGCTTCGCACAGAAATCTAAAGCTAAACTTACAGAAACATCGGTGGTAAGAGATTCAAGTGGTATGGTTTATCCTTATGCCTTTTGGAAACAGATGCTCCTTTCTGGAAAGTATAAATCCAAGGCATTATACCCTGAAAATGAAAATTCAGATTTCTTAATAGTACCTCTATCGGATGATGAAATTGAAACAATGATGAAGACTTTGCCAAAGCCAAGGACTAGCCAGGTTTTTCGTGATGGAGCAAAATTTCCCGGATTCACCGAGACAGATATTAATGGCAATAAGTACAAAATAAAAGACCTTTTAGGAAAAGTAATTGTGATCAACTTTTGGTTTATCAACTGCCCTCCCTGTCGTACCGAAATACCCGAATTGAATGGGCTTGTAAAGATGCATGAAAACAATAAAGATGTCGTCTTCATTGGCATTGCCATGGACGATAAATATAGACTGAAAGAATTTTTAAAAACGAGTCCTTTCTATTATAACATTATAGAAAATGGCGGTTATCTCGCTAAGCAATATAATGTACAAAATTTTCCTACTCATGTAGTGATAGACGGTGAAGGCAAAGTAAGATTTCATACCATAGGACTTGCCAGGAATACTGTATATTGGATCAATAAAACGATTAAAGAATCTTTGAGTGAAATTCCTGCAACTGGTATTACAACTAAAATGGCAAACTAACGGAATTGAAGCCAGCCAGCAAGATTTGTCTCTTCAAATGTACATCAGGTTCAATGTTGACTTATAAACCGCATCCCTGCTTCATTTAAAACATAGACTCAATAATATCCAAAAAAGTAAAACAAATGCATTAATCGCGGATTATATTATCGAGTACTGACCATTGTTCATCCAGCACAACAGATATAAGATAATAGATTTCATCTGGGTTGCTTGGTTTGCTTATGAAATGCACTGCGCCCAATTCCCTTAGTTCCTGAGATTCTTTTACATCTCTTAAAGTAGTATAAATAATAATGGGAATATGTTTTAAACGGTTGTCCTTTTTGATTTCCACCAGGCATTTTCTGCCATCGATCCGGGGCATCCGCAGATCCAGGAAAATAACATGTGGCAATATAGATGCGGGATCTTGCAATAACGATAATGCATGTTGACCATCGTAGGCTATAGTACATTCAATAGACTCGTCTATTTCTTTTACAGATTCTATAAAAAAATCCCTGTCATCGGCATCATCATCAATGATCAACAGTCTGGATATTCGCTTCATATTGTACTCTGGTTCCAATGGAGGGGTTAAATGTATTTTTGAGGTTAAGTTAGAAAACGTACTATTTTGATATGTTTAATAAATTTATTTAGTATCAACAATTTCGCCAAATAAATTCAGGAGACTCACATAATTTTCTAAACTCCGTAGGTGTTTGCCCGGTCACTTTTTTAAACTGGAGGCAAAGATGCGAAACACTACTGTAATTCAATTCGTATGAAATCTCCGTGATGTTTACTCTTTCATACACAATCATTTCTTTTACCTTTTCTACACGTGTGACGATATAAAATCTTTCAATAGTACTATCCTCCATGTCTGAAAATATATTGGTCAGATAGGTATAATCACAATGAAGAGCTTCACTTAAATAGTGAGACAACTTAAGTTTCGTTGGCATATGGGCAGTGCTAAATAATTCTCTGATCAAAGTCTTAACCTTTTCAACGAGAATTTTTTTGCGGTCGTCCATCAATTCCAGATGATAATAGTTCAATGATTCGCTTAGCTTTATTTGTTGCTCTGTGCTGAGCGGGGCAACCAGGTTTACTTTTCCTAATTCTACACTTTGGTATTCAATCCCCAGTGCCTGCAATACTGATTCCACTGCCATTTTGCACCGGATGCATACCATATTTTTAATGTAGATAAGCATATTCTGTTAAGATTTTTTCTATATCTTATTTTAATCCTGAGTCCAGGCTTATATTGTTTATGAAAACAAAAATTATTGATTTATTGGAAGCACTATATAAAATGAAGCGCCTTTCCCTTCCATAGATTTAACGAAAATATCTCCTTTATGATTTTCTACAATCTTCTTGCATAAGGCTAAACCTACTCCCGTGCCTTCGAATGCTGACGAAGTATGGAGTCTCTCAAAAAGATGAAAAATTTGCTCTGCAAACGGCTGATCTATGCCAATTCCATTATCGGCAAAAATTATTTCTAAATAACTGAGTTCTTCACTAAGCTTACTATTTATACGCACATTTTCCGGTGAGAGCATTTTGAAAGTAATACGCACTTCCGGAGTAGTATCTCTCTTAATGAACTTTAATGCATTAGCCAGTAAGTTATAAAAAAGCTGATTCATCTGCAAAGGGATAGCCGTTATGGTTGGTAATGGTTTATCATAAACGATTTTTGCTGAAGTTTCGGAAATTAGTAAATCCAGGTCATTCAGTACGCTTTTGAAAAGATGATCCAGGTTTGTTTCAGAAAATTCTTTTACACCATGCGCCACATTTGAATATTCCAAAACCTCTTTTATTAATTGGGACATACGTGCGGCTGACTTATTTATTTTTTCCACCAGCTCTTTTCCCTCGTCAGGGAGTGTTTCCTTGTACCGTTTACTTAATAATGTAGTAAACGTTCTGATCTTCCGCAATGGCTCCTGCAGATCGTGGGAAGCGATGAATGCAAATTGCTGCAGGTTTTCATTGGAGTACTTTAATTCAGTATTCGCTTCCTTTAAGTCTTTTGTTTGCATCTCTACTTGCCGCACCAGTTCATCTGCAAAATGCTTTTGTGCTTTGTCAAGCAAATCTCTTTCAGTAATGTCGTGTATGGCCAATAAGATCAACTGCTCATGGTTGATTTCGGTTATTATTTGCCTGGCATTAAGTTCTAATACCTTTGGCTCTTTTGATGGGGAAACAACAGTGATTTTTAAACCTTGTAAGTAAGATTGTTCAGGAATTATTTTTTGAAAACGTTCCAGCAAGCCGGGTACATTCCAAAAACCATTTTGCCATTGAAAAAACATCTCTCCTTCCAATTCTTTTTCGTTTGCTTCAAATCTTTGATAGAAAGATTTATTTGCACTTTTAATGCGAAACTCATTGGTGAGTACGATTATGGGTTCGTGAAGTGTAGCTATAATGGCTTCGGCATATTTGCGGGAATAGATTATTTGTTCATTTCGCTCAATCAATTCACTATTCAGCACCGTTAATTCTTCGTTCGTACTTTGAATTTCTTCTTTGGTTGATTCGAGTTCTTCATTCAGCGTTTGTAATTCCTCACTGCCTGACAATAACTCTTCATTTGCACTTTGCAGTTCTTCGCTGGCAGCTTCGCAATTTTCTACTACGTTCCGCAATTCTTCATGGGCCTGAACCAGTTCTTTTTCCAATTGTTCAATACGATCTGAATGAAAATCTATGTCTTTATTGCCTGAAGTAACCTTTCTTTTTTTATTTGATATAGTAGTATTGGCTAGCGTAGGGGCATCCCAAAAAGAAACTAAAAAATAAGATTCAACAGTATTGATAAGGGGGATTACTTCTATGTTCACCCTGCGGTCACCTTTTTCCAGAGGTACACTTTCTTTGATAACGGATTTATTAGTTGTTCTGGCTTTATCAAAAGCGATACGTAATTCGTAAGCCAGGCCTTCTTTAGCCATCTTTAAAATGGAATGGCTGGCTTTACCGGGAGCAGCTTCCAGGAAATCGCCGGTCGCCCCCCTGAACTGAACGATATCGAGCTGCTCATTTACGATTACACCAACGGGCGCATACTTAAGCAATATGGCCTCATTAGCTGCCTTTTGAAAATCATCGTTAATTGTTTTATCTTTCTTCAGGTTCTCATCATTACTTTTAAATGCTTTTTCATTTTGTGCCGTTGCCACCGGCATGTATTTTACTAGAGTAGCTGATTTTTTAAAAAATTTTTCTTGTTTAGATAAGGGAATAAATTGCTCCGACAAAGAACTTGTGGATTCAGAATGTCCTAAAAAAAGTACACCCCTGGGGTTGAGTGCGTAATGAAATGTCGTCAAAGCTTTTTTCTGAAGATAAGGCTCCATATATATAAGCACATTGCGGCAACATATAAGATCCATTTTAGCAAAAGGGGGATCTTTCAGGAAGTTATGGTGTGCAAAGACGCACATTTCCCTTATCATTTTATTGAGCTGGTAGTCCCCGTTTATTTTAGTAAAATACCGGTTTATCTGTTCATCGGAAATCCCGGCCATATCTCTTTTATTATAGAGACATGTTCTGGCTTTATTAATGGATTGCTCTGAAATATCAGATGCAAAAATTTGAATAGATGGAGACACTTTATCCTGAAAATACTGGTGAAGGCAAATAGCTACAGAATAAGCCTCTTCACCGGTAGAGCATCCTGCTACCCACACACGGAGAGGATCTTTTCCAGTTTTATCTTTCAATAAATCAGGAAGAATTTTTTGGCCTAAAACTTCAAATGATTTTGCATCTCTGAAAAATGCAGTTACAGGAATCAAAATGTCTTTTAATAAGGCATCCTGCTCTGATTTATTTTCAAAAAGAAAATCCTGGTATTCCTTTATATATTCTAATTTATTGATTGACTTACGCCTTAAAATGCGCCGGCGGATTGTGCTTTGTTTATAGTAGGAAAAATCAACCCCGTATTTTGCTTTAAGCAATCCTATTACCTGCTTAAAAAAAACATCTTCGTTTAGTTCTTCGGTATCAAAATCAGTTTCATCCATTTTAAAATTATGCGACAATTCGATCAAATGAGCCGGAATGTCGCGGGGAGGAAGAATAAAATCCACGACTTCAGAATTGATTGCGCTTTGCGGCATAGCAAAATAAGCGGATGAAGCTTCATCCTGTGCTATGGTAATGCCACCCTGATCTTTTATTGTTTTCAATCCTATAGTACCGTCCGTACCTGTTCCTGATAACACGCAGCCGATTGCAAAATTTTGATGTATTTCGGCAAGAGAAGAAAAAAACACATCAATAGTATTAAGTCTTTGACCTTTTGATAGAGGGTCGAGGTGAAGTGCCCCGTCATTTGCAGTCAGGTAGCGATTAGAAGGGATGATGTAGATATGGTTGGGCAGCACTTTTATTTTATCAATAATTTCAACTACAGGTAATTTTGTGGCTTTTTGGAGTATTTCAGTGAGCATGCTTTCATGCTGAGGCGCCAGGTGCTGTACTAAAATGTAGGCCATCCCGGAATTTTCGGGAATGGCTTTTACCAATTCCTTAAACGCATCTAAACCACCGGCAGATGCGCCTACGCCTACTACAGGAAAAAGGTTTTTGGAAAGTATTTTGGTTGGTGGGTTTTTTTCTAGAGACATAATAAGTTAAGTGCTTCCGGGGGGGAATCTTAAAATTTCACATATCAATAATAAGACAATTAGTTCAAAAACATCTTCAATGAAAATAAGAATTAATGTGGGAATTATAATAATAATTTGAAAATAGTATGTCAGTTTCAATACTCCTGAATTTAGATTTGCAATGGTTTTTCAAAGGATATTGGATTTTAAACCGAACTGGATTTCTATCCGGCTCTTTTTTAAAAAAAAACGTGTTTGCTATTTTTTTAACCCCCTCTGCGCTTCTAATTAGGTTCTTTAAAAACAATCCAATGTTATTAATGAGAACAGGTTTTATCAGTTAGTGGAATTATATAAAAGATTCAAAATATTATGTAGTAGCCAAACCATTGATCTTATAAAAACCCCACTTGTAAAAAGGAAAGAAATCTTAAGTAAGATAATGCATGAAACAGGATTAAATTGTTTTTAGTGAAAGCATTGAACAGGATGGGATAGGATTCGTTAACACAGTAAGCTATCCCGGGGGAAAAGTAAATACATGGGTGTATATGAAAACTAATTTGAAACGGCGCTATGTAATAGGGGGTTGGCCAAAATCAGGAAATCGAAGAGCTTAATCATTGCATTTCGGATATCAGGAAATATTGGATACATTAGATATAAATGACAGAATCGATAGTATTAGCACTTAAAACACCGTATATACCAAACGGTTGGATTTTCAAAACGTAGATAACTGAGAAAACCCAAACATTTCGTGTACATTTGCATCCCGTTTGAAAAAACGGATATTGCTTAAAGAGGCTCCCAAAGTGTTTCCCTGTGGAAACCGCCTCAAGGGCTACATTTTAATTGCATGCAATAATGCCAAAGGTGAAAACCAATTCAAGCGCTAAAAAACGCTTTAAGGTAACCGGTACAGGAAAGATCACACATCAGAAATCCTTTAAACGACACATCCTTACCAAAAAATCAAAAAAACGTAAAAGAGCTATGCGAAAGGATGGTGAAGTTGCAAAATCGCACATGCATTTTGTACAGCGCCTACTGGGATTGAAATAAAGCCCTGAGTATTGAGTGATCTCGCATAACTACAAACTAAAAACTACAAACTCTAAACTTCTTAAAATATGCCTCGTTCCGTAAATGCCGTAGCCTCCAGAGCACGCCGCAAAAGAATTTTAAAACAAGCCAAAGGCTTTTATGGTAAACGCAAAAACGTTTATACCGTTGCCAAGAATATAGTAGAAAAAGGTATGACCTATAGTTATGTAGGTCGTAAACTTAAGAAAAGAGAATACCGCCGCCTATGGATTGCACGTATCAATGCTGCAGTGCGGGAAGAAGGACTTACCTATTCTCAGTTTATACATCTTTTGAATACGAAGAATATTGGTCTGGATCGTAAGATGCTGGCTGATCTTGCAATGAATAACCCGGAGAGTTTTAAAGCACTCATTGCCCAGGTAAAATAGACTTCGATTATGATTACAATTTTCAACCGTGTCGTTTGTATTAACGATGCGGTTTTCTTTTTGTATAAACCTATACTTTTGTAAACGCATACCAAGAGTTTACTGAACAACCCATTTTAGTTTAATGAATAATTCTTACCGCGGTCTCGTAGAGCAAACTTTCAATTTCCCGCAGGAAGGTTTTGAGTTAAAGGATGATTACCTGCAATTCAACGGCCTGGATATAAAAGCGCTTATTGATAAATATGGTACACCATTGAAATTGTCTTACCTGCCCAAGATCGGTATGCAGATCAATAAGGCAAAAGATATGTTTGCCAAAGCCATCAAAAAGCATAAGTATGAAGGACAATATTTTTACTGTTACTGTACCAAGAGTTCACACTTCAGTTTTGTAGTGGAAGAAGCTTTGCAACACGGAATACATCTGGAAACTTCGTATGCTTATGATATCGAGATCATCAAAAAACTCTATGAAAAAAAGCGTATTACAAAAGATGTTTTTATAATATGTAATGGATTTAAACAAAAAGGATACACCCGGCGTATAGCCGCTTTATTAAATGCAGGATTTAAAAATGTAATTCCGGTGTTAGATAATAAAGAAGAATTGCTGGCATACCAAAAGTCTGTGAAAGCACCTTTCAAACTGGGCATTCGGGTAGCTGCAGAGGAAGAACCCAATTTTCCGTTTTATACTTCGAGGCTTGGTATAAGGGCAAAAGATATTCTAGAATTTTATGTGGACCATATTGAAGGGTATGAGAATAAGTTTCAACTCAAGATGCTGCATATCTTTTTAAACAAAGGCATTAAAGATGACATTTATTACTGGTCTGAACTTAATAAAATCATTAACCTTTATTGCCAGTTAAAAAAGATTTGCCCGGAGCTGGATTCTATCAATATCGGCGGTGGATTTCCTATCAAACATTCTTTAGGCTTTGAATACGACTACCAGTTTATGATCACTGAGATAGTCGGCAATATTAAAGCAGCCTGCAAGCGAAACAAAGTACCCATGCCGGATATCTTTACTGAGTTTGGGAGTTATACTGTAGGAGAAAGCATGGCGCATATTTACAGCGTGATCGGTGAAAAAGCACAGAACGACCGCGAGACCTGGTATATGATTGATTCATCTTTTATTACTACACTACCGGATACTTGGGGCATTGGTGAACGGTTCCTCTTACTTCCAATCAATAAATGGGACCAGGAACCCCAAAGAGTTGTATTGGGTGGCATTACCTGCGACAGTCATGATTATTATGATTCTGAAGAACACATAAATGAAGTGTTTCTTCCTAAAACGAATGGTGATGAACCTTTGTATTTAGGCTTTTTTCATACCGGCGCTTATCAGGATCAGATCAGTGGATATGGCGGGATAAAGCATTGCCTTATACCATCACCCAAACATGTGATTATCGAGCGGGATAAAAATGGTAAGCTTGTTGACTGGCTTTATGCAAGAGAACAGTCGGCACAAAGCATGTTGAAGATATTGGGTTATATAAAATGAAAAACCCGCCGACGCGGGTTTAGAAGGTTTTTTTAGGAAATTTTATTGATTTTTTCTTCCAAGAATACGTTTTCTTGCTTCCTCATCATTCGCCCGTTGATCTCTTCTTTGGTCGTCGCTTACTGTTGGTCTGGAATCCCGTGGAGTATAACGGTTGTTGTTGTTTGAATAGTTTCTGTTGCTATTATAATAGCTTCTGTTTCCATTATAATAATTGCGGTCGTAACCATAATTATCTATGGATGAATAAGTATTTGAAGGATAAACATAAAAATATTTACCAGAATACCTATCACGTACAAGAATAGGGGCATTGTTGCTATAATAAGAATCTGTATTCCTGTATCTATCATTATAAGATCGGGTCTGGTAATCATCAGTGGTATCATGAATAGTAGAACAACCAACTAAAAATACCATCAACAAAGCCGTTCCGACCATTGATAATATTGAAGTCTTTTTCATATTTTTTAAGATTTATCTTAATTAATCAAAATCAAAACCAAAAACTCTTAAAATTCCATGTATGAAATGGATATTTACTCTTTTAACATTTTTCAGTCTTAAAGCTTTTTCCCAACCTGAATATGAACTGGTGAAGATTCCGATTAACAACCTGTTTGAAGGGATGAGACTTTCAGATACCGCCTTATTAAAAGCTGCTTTTGCCCCTTCAGCGATCTTACAAACTATTACCAAAAGCAAAGAAGGCAAAGTGGATGTTCGAACGGAGGTTATCAAAGATTTTATCACTTTTATTGCAAAACCGCACCCCGAAATTTATGACGAGCGTATACATTTTGAAGTCATCAGGATTGATGCAGATCTTGCCGTAGTATGGACACCATATAAATTTTTTGTAGGTAAAAAATTCAGCCATTGCGGTGTCAATTCTTTCCAGTTAATAAAACTTAATGGCAATTGGAAGATTCAATATCTGATAGACACACGCAGAAAAGAAGGTTGTGATAAAATAAAACCCCTCCGGTAGTCCGAAGGGATCAAAATAATCCACATATTGCCTCGTCCTGAAATAAGTTGACACAAAAACAGTGTTACCATTATGAATAAAGGACAATTCAGAGT
>MWVT01000018.1_pt1 | contig 24907 bp, 31 predicted proteins | sample 1047201 | NCBI WGS metagenome assembly MWVT01 (sample SAMN06349988, study PRJNA376086) | soil metagenome | isolation source: TG5-1 sample Antarctic (ecotone) soil | place: Antarctica | collected 2015-01-13 | reverse complement strand
GTATATGCAGATAATGCCGGCAATATTATGTACTTGTTCAATGGAAATGTTCCGGTAAGGGCGGAAGGTGACTGGAAGTTTTGGAATGGCATGGTAGATGGCACATCGTCAAAATATATCTGGAACAAAACACATGCTTATACGGACCTGCCGAAACTTTTTAACCCGGCTACGGGCTTTGTTCAAAATGCAAATGATCCGCCCTGGACAAGTACTTATCCTGTTGCTTTAGATCCAAAAAAATTTCCTGCTTATATGTCGCCATTAGATATGGGCTTACGTCCACAGCGTGCAGTAAATATGATAAAAGATGATGTTTCTATAAGTTTTGATGAACTGGTGGGATATAAATTAAATACCGAAATGGAAGCTGCTCACCGGTTTTTAGATGACCTCCTTACAGCCGTTGAACAGTTCCCTGATAGCCTCTCTGCTAAAGCCGCAATGGTTTTAAAAATGTGGGATAAATCGGCCAATGCAGAAAGCAAAGGTGCCGTTTTATTTGAGCAATGGTTTAATAAACTGAATAGGGATATGGTTGCTAAACCCTGGAATTTAGCAGAGCCTGTATCTACACCTGATGGTTTAAGAGATCCTAAAAAAGCAGTGGAATTATTAGTGCAGGCTGCAGGTGAAGTTTTGAAAAAATATGGTTCGCTTGATGTTGCTTATGGCGAGGTAAACAGGTTCAGAGCAAATAATGTTGACTACCCTGGAAATGGCGGAACAGATAGATTAGGTGTTTTTAGAACCATGTATTTTAGAGAAGACCAGGATAAGAAAAACAAGGCTTATCATGGAGATACGTATGTGGCAATAACAGAATTTGGCAAAAAAGTAAAAGCCAGTGTTTTATTGAGTTATGGCAATTCATCCCAACCCGGCAGCAAACATGCAGGCGATCAACTGCAGTTATTATCGCAAAAAAAAATGCGCCCGGCCTTGTTAGACAAAGCTGATGTTTTAAAAAATTTGGAGAAGAAGGAAGTGGTTAGCATTTCAAATAATTAATAATTGAAAGTGCCCGGAATAGAATAGTCACTTATAATTAATGATGTTTTCGTTGTAACAAGAATGCTGAAAGAATTTTACGCAGAGAAGGCTAAGAGGCAAAGGCGCAGGGTTGAATAAATCATTTTCCTTTGCGTCGCTGCTCCTTTGCTGCCTTTGCGTGAAACCAAATTACACAGCACATTTCTCATGATAATTGATCAACTGAATAGGTGATTTTTGAAAACGATAATCACCATATTTCTCTATTATTTCATCCAGCACTTCGTCAATCAATTCCGGCTCATTGAGTGTAACAAGACGTAATCGAAACTCTTTAATATTTGGAAGTCCTTTCAAATAATTTGTATAATGACGGCGCATTTCATTAATACCAACCACCTTGCCTTTCCAATTTACGGAAAGATGTAAATGCTGTTTGATAACATTTATGCGTTGTTGAATGGTAGGAGCAGATAAGTGTTCACCTGTTTGCATAAAATATTTTATTTCATTAAATATCCAGGGATAACCAATAGCAGCCCGTCCAATCATAATACCATCCACACCATACCGGTTTTTATATTCAACAGCTTTCTCCGGTGAATCAATATCACCATTTCCAAAAATGGGAATACGAATGCGGGGATTATTTTTAACTTTTGCAATATTCGTCCAGTCAGCGCTGCCTTTATATAATTGGCACCGGGTACGGCCATGAATAGCTAATGCTTTTATACCTGCATCCTGCAGTCGCTCGGCTACCTCTTCAATATTAATGGTGCTGTCATCCCAGCCCAAACGTGTTTTAACTGTTACGGGTAGTGTAGTAGAATTAACGACTGCCCTTGTCAAACGAACCATCAGATCGACATCTTTTAGAACACCTGCACCCGCTCCTTTACAAACCACTTTTTTTACAGGGCATCCAAAATTAATGTCGAGTAAATCGGGATTAACCGCCTCTACAATTTTAGCGCTGAGGGCCATAGCCTCTTCATCACCACCAAATATTTGAATGCCCACGGGACGTTCTTCCTCAAAAATATCGAGCTTTTTCCTGCTCTTCATAGCATCGCGAATCAATCCTTCACTGCTAATAAATTCAGTGTACATCAAATCCGCTCCTTCGGATTTGCAAACAGCACGAAAAGGTGGATCACTCACATCTTCCATGGGCGCCAGCAGCAATGGAAAATCACGCAATTCTATGTTACCTATTTTTATCAATGGGAAGTATAATGTTTTTATCAGGCCTTATCTTGCAGCCTCTTTTATAGGAATGCAAATCTACATTACAGAATCGAGCACTTATGCAAACATATCTTAAAACCCGGCCTGCGTGGATTCAATTGCTCTTGTTTTTGGGAATGTCATTTGGCATTATGATGGTGGTTTTTTTAATTGGGGGTATTATACTTTCTAAAATTACCGGCATTAGCCTGTTGCAAATGGGAAGTATAAATAACTGGGATACAAGTGATCCAAATATGCTGTTTATGCTCAGGGGTATGATGGCACTTCAGTTCTTGGGTTTATTTTTAATTCCTTCACTGTTATTTGCTTATTTTTCTGATCCGCATCCTTTAAGCTATTTGGGCTTAAAGAAACCAACCAAAACCATTTATTGGGTTTTGGGTATTGCTGCTATGCTGATCGCTATCCCTTTAGTAGAATATACTGGTGTATTGAACAAACAATTTCCATTTGGCGAAGGCACACAAAAATGGATGCAGAGTATGGAAGAGGAAGCTGCCAAAACAATACAATTTATGCTGGCAAAAAATACCCTTACAGATCTTATTCTTAACCTGATTTTCATTGCGCTGTTTGCCGGTGTAGGAGAAGAACTCTTTTTTCGGGGTGTATTGCAGCGCTTATTTATAAAAGCATTTAAAAGCCCCTGGGCCGGTATTATTGTAGCCGCATTTATCTTTTCTTTTTTTCACTTCCAGTTTTTTGGGTTTATCCCACGTTTTTTACTGGGCATTTTATTAGGTGCTGTTTTTTGGTACAGCGGAAGTTTATGGCCCGCCATTATTGCTCATTTTGTTTATGATGCTTTCTTTATTACCCTGGCCTATTTTCAACCCCAGTTAATTCAAAATACAGAAGCAACCCTGTTTGATCGATCAGGCCTGGCCATCATGGCGTTAGTAAGTGCTGCAATTGTTGCCGCTATTGTGTGGTGGATGAAAAAATTGACTGTCACTACTTATGAAAATGTCTATGCAGGTGATAAACCTAATACATCAGAAAAGGATTTTACTTTTTAGCATGGCATTTCAATGGCAAACATTCAGAACCAGGGTATTAACATCAATTGTTTTTGTAGCAGTGATGGCTTTAGGATTGTTTTGGAGCCGTTGGTCTTTTTTTATACTATTCAGTTTTATACATTTTGGTTGCTGGGTAGAGTATCAAGGTTTAGTTGCCCGTTTTAATAAAGATTATAGCCTCATTACTCCATTTCATAAATATGGAGTGATGCTTGGTGGCTGGTGCCTGATGCTTTATTTTACAAACAGTGAACTGCAGTTGTTTGGCATACGGTTAAATGAAGCAGGCTGGTGGGCGGGAATTATTTTATTGATTTTAATACCTCTGCTGATCTTTGTTGAAGCAAAAAATTTCTTTTTAAAAAACATAGGTTATTCATTTTTTGGCTTGCTTTATATTTCATTACCGCTTAGCTTAATGGTTGACCTGCGTAACCATTGGATAGAAGAAGATTACCAGTTAAGTATGACCGTTCCACTGTTGATCATTTTTACGTTGTGGGTCAATGATACCATGGCTTATATTGTTGGATCAGTAATAGGTAAAACACCGCTTACATCCATTTCGCCAAACAAAACCTGGGAAGGAACATTGGGAGGAATTATACTCGCAATAATTATCATGTGCCTTGTTGCGTATTTCTCCGGGAGGCTATCTATAGTTCATACTGCCCTCATTGCAGTTCTTGCAAGCATTGCAGGAACCTATGGTGATCTGTTTGAAAGTAAATTGAAACGAATGGCGGGGGTAAAAGACAGTGGCCATCTCATGCCCGGTTATGGCGGTTTTTTAGACCGGTTTGACTCGTTGCTTTTTGCCGTTACGGTTGTGTGGTTTTATGCGGCTTTTCTGTAAGTAGGTTTAACGTTTTGCAGATTTGCGATGGGCGGGCTTTTTAGCACAATCCGCCTGAGGCGGACGGAGAACTGAACTTTCTGTAACCACAAAACTGTCTCCGGAGCACGAAACCCCGCCTATTGCAAATGTGCTGTTAGCGGTTCGTTGTTCTTTTCTGTCCATCATTTTTTGTTGTATTTCTTGTCTTTCCATTTATTAGTCCTTGCTTGGCTGTCTGCGATAAGTTGTTTTACGAAAAATGTTGGTGTCATACTCAAATATTATTTTCTCTTATTTATTGCAAATATCAATGCTGAAGTAATAATACACATTACTAAAGCACCAATGATAAGTGAATTGTTTTTTTGTGAAATTCCAATAAAGAAGTCGCCAACCATCATTACTAAAAAGAAAATATATGCAATTGTCAGCATAGGAATTGATTTTTTAAATGTCGCAAAACCAAAGATAAAACCAAGGGCAAATTGTCGGGCAGCCCACATATAAATTAAGTAGTCAACGCCTTTTGCGTTAAGGTCAACTGTCTGCACAACCGATTGCGGTGAAAAGCATAATGATAAACTTACCATAAGTTCAAGTAATGCAAAAAGTCCTGATACTATAAGTATCCATTTTGGTAATGATTTTTGTCCTTCTGTCATAATTTAAGTTTGTTTTTTTACTTGTTTTTTGTCGTCTGTTTGATGTTTGCCCTGACGGTCGATACAATGACCGTTAACTCGTCGCTTGAGGCAACTAATGTAGCATAACATTTATAACCAAGCGCATTACAAATGCTAATGCCGGCCAGTAACATTCGTTATGAAAACCACGCACATAATCCCCAATCGCCTAATTTTGCCCTTTACAATTTCTACATGCGAATACATAAAGAAGGCTTTCAAACTATTATCATCAGTATTATTATTGTAGCTATCGTTAATTTACTAACTCTGTTTTTTGTCAGTGCCCGTTACCCAATAATTGGATGGATTGTTACTATTGGTACTGTAGGCCTGCTCATTTTTATTCTTTCTTTTTTTCGCATACCTAAGCGCATACATGCAGAAGGAGAAGAAAATATTGTGGCCCCTTGTGATGGAACTGTTGTAGTGATTGAAGAAGTAGAGGCTGATGAATATTTTAAAGACCGGCGTTTACAGCTTTCCATTTTTATGAGCCCGCTGAATGTGCATGTAAACCGTAACCCTGTGAGCGGTGAAGTGTTGTACAGCAAATATCATAAAGGAAAATACCTCGTGGCCTGGCATCCCAAATCATCTTTAGATAATGAACGGCATTCTGTAGTTTACAAAACGGGGGAAAAAGAACTACTGGTCAAGCAAATTGCAGGTGCTCTTGCCAAACGCATCGTAAATTATTTAAAACCCGGCGATCAGGTGGCGCAAGGAGCAGAAATGGGCTTTATTAAATTCGGCTCCAGGGTTGATCTTTTATTACCTACCGATACCAGGGTGGAAGTAAAGATCAACCAGAAAGTAAAGGGCGGTGTTACCGTTCTTGGAAAATGGTAAACTTAATATTGGGCTTTGGCTAATGGTTAAAGAATTTTAGTAACTTAGTAATGTAAATTTTTACCATGAAAAAATATATTCTTGTTGGCGTGGCTGCTCTCTTCACTACTGCTGCTGTTACAGCAACTGTACTTGAAACCAAAGAAAAGACCGCTGTAAAAAAAGAAGTGAAGAAAGTGGAAAAGAAGAAATCCTGTAATAAGGTAAAAACTTCCTGCTTCTTCAGCTAAAAAAATTAAGTCTTCCAGCCCGGGAGACTTTTTCATTAAAAGGCGTTGCTAAAAAAATCTGTGCAGTTAAAAGTGTAGGCTTCGGCATTGTTATGTTGAGCTTGCCGAAACATCAGCCTGACAACCGTTGATTTTTAAAAAATATTTTCTAATTCTTTCAAAGTCGTTACGGTAAAAGTTGGTTTTAAATCTTGCGGCCCATTGCTGAAATTTACATGCACCTGGTCCATGCCAACACCCATAGCGCCGACAATATCTACATCAAGTGTATCGCCAATCATAACGCTTTCACTAACCGTTGCACCAGCTTTAGCAAGCGCATATTCAAAAATTTCTTTTTGCGGTTTCAAACTGTTTGATCCTTCTGATGTAATAATTTCATTAAAAAAAATCTTCAGTCCGCTTGTTTGTAATTTACTGTGTTGCGTTTTTTCAAAGCCATTGGTGATAAGATGAAGCTGGTAACCTTTGCCTGTTAAATAGTGCAACACTTCTTTTGTATGGGGAAATAAGATAGTACGCGTAGGTAGCAATTGCAAAAAAAGATCGCCCATTTCCCTTGCAAGGGTTTCATCCGCAATACGAAAATCGAGAAGGGCAAGCCACATTCTTTTTAACCGCAGTTCGTCGTGTTTTATCTGGCCTTTGCGATATTTATCCCATAATTTTTCATTGTGCTGCAAATAATTTTTATGAAAGAGATCAAAATCGTAGATCCCTTTATCATGCAATTTTAATTCCCGATGCAAATGCTCCAGTGTCTCTCTTGCGTTAGCATCAAAATCCCAAAGCGTATGGTCAAGATCAAAAAAAATATGTTTGTACTTCTCATGTGACTGGCTGTTCATTCGATTTGAGATTTGAGATTGCAGATTCGCCGTGAAATAATATTACTTTGTAAATAAACAAAAATAAGATGAACGCAGTTATAACCGGGGCATCGAGAGGAATGGGTAAGGCGATTGCCAAAATTTTTGCAGTGCATGGGTATAATCTGTATTTAACTGCCCGCACAGAAAGTACCTTGTTGCAAACAGTTGAAGAATTAAAAACAGAATTTCCTAATATAAAAATTGATGCAAAAGCGTTTGACCTAAGCAATAAACAACAAGCACAATTATTTGGTCAGTGGATTGTAAACGAAGTGGATGTAGTTGATGTACTGGTTAACAATACAGGGACCTTCATCCCCGGTAATATATCGGATGAACCGGATGGGGCATTAGAAAACATGCTGGAGGTAAATCTATTCAGCGCTTATCATGTAACAAGGGCTGTACTGCCTAAAATGATAGCAAACAAAACAGGTCATATATTCACCACTTGTTCTATTGCCAGTTTAGCTGCCTATCCTAATGGAGGCGCTTATAGTATTTCAAAATATGCCTTGTTAGGTTTTACAAAAAATCTTAGAAAAGAATTGATGCCACATAATATAAAAGTCACCGCTATTATTCCCGGCGCAGTTTATACAGATTCATGGAAAGGCAGCGGCGTAAGTGAAGACCGCATTATGGAACCGGAAGATATTGCCACCTTGATTTATACTACCAGCCGATTATCGCCCCAGGCAACAGTTGAAGAAATTGTCATTCGTCCGCAATTGGGAGATCTGTAAGAAACGCACCTAAAACCTCCCGGGGGGAGGACTTCGCTGCGCACAAGGCCTGCTTTCGGGAAAGTAAACCTATCTCAATCATTCGCTTGCGTGCGAATGTTAAGCCCCTCCTTCGGAGGGGTTGGGGGAGGCTTCAGCATATTTATAACCCACCCCGCGAACGGAATAAAAATATACAGGATTGCGGCTGTCTTCTTCGAAGTATTTGCGAAAGTTTAAAATGAAGTTGTCAATGGTACGTGTTGTGGGGTAAACATTGTAGCCCCAAACCGATTGAAGTATTTTTTCTCTCGTTACTACCTCATTTTTATTTTCTATCAACAGCTTCAGTAACATGGTCTCTTTTTTACTCAGGGCAATTTTTTCGCCGCTTTTTATCATAGCTTCCTGTGCCTTAAAATTAAGTGTGTGCCCGCCGAATGAATAGCTATCTCCCACCGTTGATTTATCCTGTAATTTTTTGTTTTTCTGGATCAATTTTTTAACACGCAATAAAAGCTCTTCGAGGTTAAAGGGTTTAGTTAAATAATCATCAGCACCTTTTTTTAAACCAAGCACCTTGTCTTCGCTATTGTTCCTGGCACTTAATATTAAAATAGGTACTTCGTTGTTTGTTAGACGGATGTTCTGCGTTACATCAATACCATCAATTTCAGGCAGCATAATATCCATAATGATCAGATCAAAATATTCGTCCTCCACGGCTTTTAAGGCAGCGGCTCCGTCGTATGCCGAGCTGACTTCATAGCCCTCTAACTCTAAATTTAATTTAAGTGCTTCGTGCAGGTTTTCTTCATCCTCTACCAGTAAAACAGATAATTTTGACATTTGATTTAATGTTAAATACTTTTTATTTCGTTTTAAAAGTTACTGTAAAAATACTTCCACCCTTTTCATTATCTGTAATACTAATATCAGCTTTATGACTTTGTGCAATTTTTTTACAAATAAATAGCCCAAGTCCTGTGCCCTGTGTTTTGCGGGTTTGTTCATTCCCTGACCGGTAAAATTTTTCAAACACTTTTTTCTTTTCGTTTTCAGCTATACCTATTCCTTCATCAATAACTTGTAATTGCACCTTACGCTCATTTTTTTGTAACCGGCAAATAATCCCGGTTTGCTTGTCAGCGTACTTATTTGCATTTTCCAACAGGTTGCTGATTAACATCTTTAGTAAAAGTGGGTCGCCTTTTAATTCAACTTCTGGCGCAATTTCAGAAACAATGTTTTTTTCAGCATAGCGATTTTGAAATTGATAAATTACATCGGTTACCAAATCAGAAAAATTTAATTCTTCTTTGGAAGTTTTATATACATCACCATCTAACTGAGAAGAAATAAGGATATTGTTGATCAGCGTATCTAACCGCATTGTTTCCTGCACAGTCATTTGCAAAAGTTTTTTCTGTTTACCTTCTTCCAATTTATGCTTTTGCATGGTTTCTAAATTTAACCTGGCAACAGAAATGGGTGTTTTTAGCTCATGTGTTACTGCCATTACAAAATTCTGCTGCTGCATTTGTAATTTAAACCGGCGCTGCACTAACCTGTAAATATAAGCGGCTCCAAAAATAATGAGTAATAAAAAAGTTAGTCCTTCTGCAACGTATTTAACCGTTTCCCGCTTCCGCAACTTTTCAATTTTTGCCACCTCCTTACTGTATATCAAATTATTTTGCGAAGTGATGGCTAAACGATCTTTCCTAAGTTCGTGAATAGTTTTGTTCTGTTGCTCCAACGAAAAAAACCACCAGATCAATGCTGCAATAATATATAGAAAGAGGATCCAAAAAATAACAGTGGCGCGGCGCAATCCTTTTTTACTTTCCTGCACCATCTTTTAACTTTATTTTTTTTCAATACGCAAACCTACGTTCAATACACTCTCTAATGGGTCTTCCCGCATAATTTGCTCCACGCTAAATGTATAGTTTCCGGCTTTCTTAAAATAAAATTGGCGATTAAGTGGTGTTAAGGCGATACGATGTTCATACAGATCATCCATACCCGTACCCAGCCATCCTTTTTCGTTTGTAGCCAGCGGCATTTCATAGGGAGCTTTTGAAACGGTGCCGTCTGGAGATTTTGTGTAAAGGTTTAGCCATATATTATTGTAATTATATTTTTCATTATGACGAATAATAAAATATAACTGGTAAGCAGTAGTGGTATCATTTATAGAGAATGTAAATGAAGGCTTATAAGTTGAAGCCCATTTATTTTTAGGAATGGAAACAACTTTCTCGTAAAGATCAATGGTATCGCAGGACGCCAGCAGTAAACTAAAAAATAGCAGACATAAATAATAACTTTTCCATACGGGCTCGAAATTTGTAAAAAATATTTTGATCCGTTTGGGAAACATGTTACTTTTAAATTGGGTTAAACGTAATGACAGTCGCTGCAGGAAAACTTTCTTTACAAAACATTCAATACCTGTTCCTTTGCTTTTTCTAATTCATCTTTCATCAACACTACGCATTTTTGAATGGTGGCATCGTAGGCTTTTGCACCAGTCGTATTTATTTCCCGGCCGATCTCCTGTAAAATGAAGGAAAGTTTTTTCCCTTTCGATTCTTCCGCTTCATTTAATATAGTGGTAAAATAGTCGCAATGATTTTTTAATCTCACCTGTTCTTCCGTTATATCAATTTTTTCAATGTAATAGATAAGTTCCTGTTCCAACCTGTTGTCATCATAATGTTCCTTGCCCACATTTTCTTCGAGGAGTTTGGTAATGCCCTCGCGTATTTTTTGCTGCCGTAACGGTTCTAATTCCACGACAGTTTTTTGCTGCTGAAAAATATTATCAATACGTAATTCCAACTCTTGTTTTAGTGATCTTCCTTCATCCCGCCTGTGATCATTCAAATTATTTATAGCGTTTTGTAGAATTTTTTTGAATTGTTGCCATTCCTCATCTGTCAATGTTTCGCTTGACGGGGTTATGACTTCCGGAAGCTTAAGAATAGTACTTAGCAGGTCGCCTTTTTCTAAATTCAGGTCGGCAGCTAATTGCGAAAGCGGTTGGTAGTAAGCCTTTGCAAGGTCGGTATTAATAGTTATAGGTTTAGCATTACCGGTTTCTTTTAAACATATCATGCAATCGACCGATCCACGGCCAAGCCCCTCTGATAGCACCTTGCGAATATCAAATTCAAAAGGCTTTAAAAAGGCAGGCATTTTTAATTGTAGTTCAAATTGTTTTCCATTAAGCGATTTAATATCAACTAAAAAAGTTTTATCAACTACTGTGTCCTCTGCTCTGCCAAAGCCTGTCATTGATTTTAGCATTCGTGCTATATTTTTTTGATGTGCGTAAAGTTATTCTAATAGTGATTATAAATGTTGCGGGGAGGCATAAATAAAGAGCCCCCGATAAATCGGGGGCCAATATGAAGATGGGTTAGTAAGTAAGGAAATAAATTTCCTATCACAATATTAAAAAGATTTTTTGCTAACTAAAAAAAAATATAAACTTTTTTATCAACATTTTTTTTCTCTTCTTGTTAATACAATGAACCCATGAAGGTTTTTTTTATCAGTTGCTCCTCTTTTTCGAAGTGCTTTTCAAATTAAATTTTGCATTTCCTGATCAAAATATTTTTTATTTCATTCTCTCAATCCGTGATCATCTAAATACGCGTACACTCTTACTTCGTTTACCTTTAAGCTTAAATTTTTTTTATGCGTTTTGAGCGACCAGTATCTCTTATAGAAATAGCAAAAATTATTGACGCAAAAATTATCGGCAATGCAGAAGCAAATGCCACAGGAATTAATGAAATTCATAAAGTAGAAAAAGGGGATCTTGTTTTTGTTGACCATCCAAAATATTATAAAAAGTGCATCGACTCCGCTGCATCTTATATCATCATCAACGAGGAAACAACTTTTCCTTCAGAAAAAGCATTGCTTATGGTTGATCAGCCTTTTGAAGCTTACCAGGAAATTGTAAATTATTTTCGTCCTTTCACACCCTCTTTAAAAAATATCAGTGATACTGCCTCTATTGGCAAAGACTCCATCATCATGCCGGGTGCCTATGTTGGTAATCACGTTTCTATTGGCAGTAGTTGTATTATCCATCCTAATGTGGTTATCATGGATTATTGCGTAGTGGGCAATAATGTTATTGTACAAGCAGGAACGGTTATCGGCAGTGATGCTTTTTATTATAATAAAAAAACGGACCGTGAGGTGCATTATAAAAAAATGCTAAGCTGCGGTCGGGTACTAATAGAAAATGATGTAGACATAGGTGCCGGATGTACCATTGACCGCGGAGTTAGCAGTGATACCATTATTGGCACCGGAACAAAAATGGATAACCTGGTCCATATTGGCCATGATACAGTAATAGGAAAAAATTGTTTGTTTGCTGCACAAGTCGGTGTTGCGGGTGCCACAACGATCGGTGATAATGTAATTCTATGGGGGCAAGTAGGTGTAAGTAAAACGCTGAACATTGGCAACGGCGCAGAAGTTTATGCGCAAAGTGGTGTGCCTGCATCTATTGAAGGAGGAAAAAAATATTTTGGTACACCTGTTCAGGAGGCTGCGTTAAAAATGAAAGAACTTGTTTGGATTAAACGCATACCGGAATTGTGGCAGAAGATGATGGGATAGAAATCCGCCTCATCCCTACCCTTCTCCTCACGGAGAAGGGTTTTTCGTCAAAAAGATTGGAATTATTTTGTCATGAACTCCATAGTATATAGAAACATATAGAAATACACACATAGAAAAACTATGTGAAGGCCTTATGTGCCTATGTTTCTACTGTGGTTTAAAAATAAAAAGACCAGATTCAACTATTTCCCACCTCTGTATCAGCAGGTAGGTTTCCACTAATTTCAGTGAAGAACCATAAATTACCGGTTTAAAAATAGTTTTGAAAATTTTCTATTTCGTGCATTTCTATTTTAACGGCTTTGTTATATATTTTTTCACCTACTTGTTGCTTTGAGTAAGATATACCCACATCTGATAGGAGAAGCCTTTATTTCCTAAAAATTTAAATTCATAGATTTTATCACTCTAAGAAATATACCAGCTGCCTTGACCCCCGTTGAAAAACTAAGAGGGGTATATAAATAATCAAGATGGCTGGTATTAACCAATGACGTATCCTTTGGCTGAACAGGTTGGCTATTTCTGATACTAGTACAGCCGCTTAAAATAAAACCCATAATGGAGATACAGCATGTTCCTAATTCTTTATTGTAATACATGATGCTTGAAATTTTTTATACTTTTTTAAAATTGCAAATTCATGCTCATGCACAGGGTTTATTTTTTAGGATCATAATCAAAAGGCAGTTGATCGGCTAAATTTTTCCAACTCCAGTAACCCTGGTTCACCCAGCTTTTTTGTTCGAGGAAATAACCGTTTTCCATTATCAAAATAGCATCGGCCAAATTCACATAAGAAATTTGTGTTTTTACATTTGCAGGAAATTTCATTGCCTGCAGGTACTCCGGTTCGGGCCTTTCTTTTGTGTAGGTAATGCTCACTTTTACAGGAAAAAATAATTCAACATCTGCAGTAGAATCATCCACTAAATAGTAAGCTGTATCATAAGGATTCACAAGGCGGTCAAATTTTTTTGCGTCGGTAGAAGATAGCATATCAACCGTAAAACCTTCTGCACTTAACGTGCTATCATAATAGGAGCGTATAAAATGCAGGCGGGAACCGGTGTAGGCATTTTTTCTTGCCTCTGCCCATTGTTGTTGTTGCGCAGTGTCACCTTCCATGGGTAAATACAAACAGTTACCGCGGTAAGAAGAAATAAAATCTTTATTATAATAAACAAATGAATCCAATGCATATTGCAAAGTGTAGCCCAGGGCATTATTGGTAATGCGTAATGGTTCAGTGGCAAGTACTTTTAATTTATCAGATCTTTTGTAATAATAAAATTTCAACACTTCCGGATTTTGCAGTGTGGTTTGTTTTGCAAAAGGCGTCACGCCAATAAAATGTTCAATAAAAAAACTTCCATGTTTCGTCCAGCCATCCGTTACTTCATTACTGCTTCTTACCACTACTTCGCTCAAACTTTTGTCTTCTTTTTGCAGGGCTATTTCAACTGTTTTATCCTCATTCCCTTCTACATTCAGTCGCTGGCTTACATAACCGGTAAAAGAAATGACTAATTCGTATCCGCCTTTATTAAACGATAACTTGAAGCTTCCATCGTTTTTAGTAACCGCGCCAATGGTGGTATTTTGGGCAAATACAGATGCACCTTCCAAAGGTTGCCTGGTTTCTGCATCTATAACGTGACCATTTACAGAGCCTTGCGCTAAAGCGGTAAGTGTTATGAAAAAAATAGGAATAAAAAAGTAGACTTGCTTTTTCATTAGGATTAAAAATTATTATAGCTATAACGTTATTCGACCCGTTTTCATTGCCTCTTTATATTTCTCGCATGCATTATTAATAACCGTGCTTAGAGGAGTAAAAGAATATGTCGGGATGGCTTTTAACAGGGAACTATTATCAAACTCGGTTTTGCTGTGGGCCACCCTTGCAGACTCACGGGTTAGCAGTGGTTTATTTCTATTAAAAAGCGATTTAAAATATTCCAGGCGCCAGGCAATTTCTCCTAACATTGGTGTTGCCTCCCTCTTTGGTTTTTGCCTATCAAAATGTTCTGCAATCGTATTAATCAATTGCCTGAACGTCCAGTTTTCTGCATTTACAATAAAACGTTTTTCTGTGATGCCTGATAATAATAATTGCACTGTAACTTCTGCCACATCTTCCACTCCTACAAATCCGTTGACACCTTCTGTGTACCAGGGAAATTCCTTGTAAACATTTTTAAAAATAGCACAACTCGATGTATGCCAGTCACCATAACCAAGGATTGTACCTGGGTTTAATATCACTCCATTCAATCCTTCACTAAATCCCCGCCACACCTCCATCTCTGCCTGGTGTTTACTGATGGCATAATGCGTATTGTTTTTATTTTCGGTCCATTTTCTCTCTTCATTTATTTTATCCATTTTAATGGTACGTCCTAATGCAGCCACGGAGCTAATATGTACCAAACGCTTGATGTTATTTTCCAGGGCAATGTTTACCACGTTAGCCGTGCCTTCACAATTGACAGCATACATGCTGCGGCGGTTTTTTTTATCAAAAGAAACGATAGCGGCTGAATGAATAATGGCTTCCACTCCCTGCATGGCATCAGCTAATGCAACAATATCTAATACATCTCCTTCAACCCATTCCACTTGCTCCATGATACGTGATGGTATAAAAAAAGGAGTATTTGAAGAACGGCGAATAGCCCTTACTCTATAATTTTTTTCAATTAAATTTTTAATAATGTAGGCACCTAAAAAACCGGTTCCTCCTGTAACTAAAATCGTTCTATTGTAGTTCACTGATTGCTACCACTTTTATTGAGTTAACTACTTTCAATTGCATATCATTTGGCAAAAAGAAGTCTGCTCCAACTTCAATTGATGTAGCAAGCTGAATAGCATCCGGAGTTCTTGAATTAAACTGAGCCCGCAGGCTGGCTGCAATTTCAGATATTGAAGATGTTACATCCAGTACCTCTATTCCAGGTGCCTTTGTTAAAATATCTCTGTATTGCTGAGCAATGTCAGTCTTGCCCTCTCTTAAAGGTTTGACCAGAACTTCAAGAAGAGTTATGGATGAAGTGACAAAAGAAAACCCTCCTTTATCATTAAGGTCGAAAATTTTGGAAAGAATTTCCTGGTATTGACTCTGCCCTTCAATGAAGTAGATATGTGGAGCTGTGTCCGGAAATACAAGTTTTGAAGAAAAGTCCTGAATTACCATTGCCTTTCTTCGTCAATATATTTATCGATATTGGCGTTCCTCCATATCTCGCTACCTAAGCCTGAAAGAGAAGTCAATCGCAATGAAGAAGTTTTAGCTATCTCTGTCTTTCTAAGTAAAAGTACAAGTCGTTGAAGAAGGTTTAACGGTTCCTCTTTATCAAGCCTTTTCACCTGGGAAAGTATGTCGTTTATGTTTAATGAAGTTGGCATAATTTCTAAACCTTAAAGTTACGGGAAAGGTCGTAAGCAAAACGTGAATGTGTGAAGTGCATCTTACGTTTGACGTCTGCCGTATCACTAATATTTGTAGTATCCTTTTTTTGTCTTCCGCCCCAACTCTCCTTTATCTAATTTTTCTTTTTGAATTGGCGAAGGCCTAAGCCGTTCCGGTTTTGCTAATTGTTCATACACAGAACTGCTAACCGTATAATTGATATCATTGCCAATAAGGTCCATTAGTTTGAAAGGGCCTAGTTTAAAACCCCTGCTTTCCAACAAGCGGTCAATCACATCAAAATTACTCAGGCCTTCTTCCACCAATCGCAAGCTCTCAATATAATATGGACGGGCCACTCGGTTCACAATAAAACCCGGCGAATCTTTACATACAACAGGTGTTTTACCCAACTCTTTTGTAAGCAATATCAAACGCTTTATTACCACTTCATCTGTTTGTTTACCTTTTACCACTTCTACCAATTTCATAACGGGCGCAGGATTAAAAAAATGTAAACCTGCAACACGCTGTGGATTATTTATTTTTTCAGCGATAGATGAAATAGAAAGTGATGAAGTGTTGGAGGCAAAAATAGTTTCGCTATGGTTAAGCTCTGCCAACTGGTTGAACAAGGCTATTTTATAATCTGCCATTTCTACAATGGCTTCGATAAAAACATCGGCCAGGCATAATTGCAGATCATTTGTAAAAAGAATTCGGGCAAGCGTTTCTTGTTTTTTCTGAAGGGTGATTTTATTCTTTTCAACCAGTATCTGCAAGCCGGCCCCGATGGTTGTTTTTGCATTTTCGAGCACTTCTTTATTTATTTCATAAATTATAGTATGAAAACCAGCCATGGCAGAAACCTGTGCAATTCCACTACCCATTGTTCCGGCGCCACAAATGCAAATTGTATTGATATCCATAAAGATCAGGACTTAAAATTTTGATGCATCAAAAATTACCAGGTTTGGTGAAGACATCTATCGGGCCGGATCCTTCGGTAGTATCTTAACTACTAAATACGAAATTGAAATTTAAAATTTTAACTGTCCCCTAAAATTAGGACTTGGCCTTACAATTATTGCTAACTTTATTTTTAAAAAAACAGGCGATCATGAAAAATGAAAAAATGCTTTTAGTTGGCGCCGCTACTGTGGCTATTGCCGCTGCTGCCATTTTATATATGAGAAAAAAGGAAGAGATATCTTATGATAATCCTCCTAAAAGAGCTCCCCAACTCGACTTAGAGAATCCAGGTACGCAAGATAATTTTCCGAAGCCGCCAATGGAATCGGATATGGGATGAATCGATTTTAGATTTTTTGATTGCAGATTGCAGATCTAAAAGTTCAAATCATATAAGATTGTGAATCAATTCAGTTTCACAATGTCAGAGTGAATGAATTAAAAAAATCTGCAATCGTTAATCTGCAATATAAAATCCTCAAACAGCGCTTGTAAATTGCTTCAAAAACCGAACATCATTTTCACTGAATAAACGTAGGTCATTTATTTGATAAAGTAACATGGCAGGTCGTTCAATGCCCATTCCAAATGCATAACCTGTATATTTTTCCGGATCGATACCGCAATTTTCCAGCACTTTAGGATGCACCATACCACAGCCTAAAATTTCTACCCATCCTGTTTGCTTACAAATACGACAACCGCTACCGCCACATATAAAACAACTTACATCCAGCTCGGCACTGGGCTCTGTAAAAGGAAAATAAGAAGGCCGGAAACGCAGCTTAACATTTTTGCCATACATTTCCTGTGCAAAAAAATATAAGGTTTGCTTCAGATCAGCAAAGCTTACATTTTCATCTATATACAATCCTTCTACCTGGTGAAAAAAACAGTGGGCACGGGCGCTGATGGTTTCATTTCGATACACACGTCCAGGGCAAATGATCCTGATAGGTAACTTTCCTTTTTGCATTTCACGTATCTGCACATTACTGGTGTGGGTACGTAAAAGCCAATCTGGATTTTGATTAATATAAAATGTATCCTGCATATCGCGGGCAGGATGATTTTCAGGGAGATTTAACGCAGTAAAATTATGCCAGTCGTCATCAATTTCAGGGCCATCTGCTATGGAAAACCCAAGCCGTTGAAAAATATTAATAATGCGGTTGCGAACTAAACTGATAGGATGCCTTGAGCCAAATTCAACAGGATTGCCGGGAAGAGAAAGATCAATATCGTCAACAGTTGAGGACTCATTGCCTGAAAGTGATTGTTTTAAAGCTTCATACCTTGCTTCTGCAAGTTGTTTGAATTGGTTCAGCACAAAACCAAAATCTTTTTTATTCTCAGGAGGTACATTACGCATTTCCCCAAATAAGTTTTTTACAATCCCTTTTGTTCCTAAAAAACGAATGCGGTATTCTTCAAGATTTTGCGTACCAGAGATAGAATAGTTTTCTATTTCTTTGGTAAATGTTTCAATTTGCTGCAAGATCTGCTCCATTGCGCAAAGATAGCGGTCAAGTATAAAGTACGAAGTCAGAAGTACGAAGTTGGAAATATAGGGTTAGTAGTAAGTAGTCAGAAGTGAAATTTGAAATTACGCCGCAGACCAATAGAGAAATAGTCTTCAACTCTCATTTTGTTTTAAAACTGGCAGGTATTTTGAAACATAGGTTAAAATCCTTTATGATGAAACGCTACATTATTGCCCTTTTTTTAAGCTACACGTTAGTTTCCTGCGAAACGCTTTCTAATTTACCGGGATATGGAATTGGCACTATCACTGAAAACGAAGCTGCTACAGGCATGCGCCAGGCGCTTGACCAGGGAGTAGGAAAGGGAATTAGTTTACTCAATCAACAGGATGGTTTTTTTGGCAATGAAACTTACAAACTTTTTTTACCGCCGGAAGCCCAGCGGATTGAAAATACCTTACGTCAATTAGGAATGAGTGGGTTGGTAGATAAAGCTATTTTACAAATAAACCGTGCCGCAGAAGATGCAGTGGGTTCTGCACGTCCCATTTTTTTAGATGCCATCCGCGAAATAACTATCACTGATGCTATCAATATTATTAAAGGACAAAAAGATGCGGCTACCCAATACTTCCGTCAAAAGACAACTGAGAAATTAGTTACCGCTTTTTCTCCCATTATAAAAAATTCCTTAGATAAATTCAGTGCCACAAAATATTATACGGATGTGGTAAACACTTATAATAATTTTCCTACCACGCTCAATAAATTAAATCCTGATCTTCCATCTTATGTAGTAAATAAAGCTGTCACTGCATTGTTTGACCAGATTGCAAAAGAAGAAGCGAACATTCGCGAAAACCCTGTTGCCCGTACTACCGAAATTTTGAAAAAAGTATTTGGCTATGCCGCAAGGGGTTATTAAAAAAATTTAGTGACATTTTTAATTAAGGGTATCTCTAAAACTATGCTTAAAAAAACACCTTGTCCCGCTGAGTTTGCCGAAGCCTTACTATACAATAGTTTCATTAAAATTTAGCCTTCGTCATGTTGAGCCCTGCCGAAACATCAGGCTGACATAGTTTTTAGAGATGCCTTTAAAAAAATTCATTGACATTTCTGTATAAGAACAGCAGTACCGTACGTATAAAACTACAAAAGACTTTTATAACAAATGAGAGTAAGAGATGCTATAGGTTTGCTTTACATTATGCTTAATTTTATTTAATGCCCTTCATCAATACCGAACTTGATTTACAATCTTTACCCGCTGCAGAAGAAGTACAATTAAATCCCGTTCATTCATCGTATTTAAAATTGCTGCGCATAGAATGGCTGATCACCTCTATTTTTTTATGCACTATAGCGGCTCTGCTGATTTTTTTTATTGCTGAGATTCGTTATACTATTTGGGCGTTCATTTTTTTGCTGTTGACACTTCTTATTATTTTTCCCTATTATTTTCTCCTCCAAAAATCATTTCCTTACATGGCTTTTGCAGTACGTGATCATGATGTTATTTTTCAAAAAGGCTGGTTAATTCGCAGTATTAAGATCTGCCCTTTTAATCGGATTCAAAACTGTAGCATTCAATCGGGCCCATTGGAAAGAAAATGGGGACTGGCCTCTCTTACCTTATATACAGCAGGTTCAACAGGTGCCGACATGCGCATACCCGGGTTAAAGCAGGATGAAGCCGAACGATTACGACAATATATTTTAAGCAAGATCAATGGAGCAATTGAAACACAACTTTAATTGGGAACACCCGCAGCGGCAACCAATTGCAGGTTTAGTAATTGTTTTTATTAAAACTATTTGGGAAGTATTAAAAAGAATCTGGCCTTTTATTCTATTGATGTTTTTTAATAGCAAAACAGACAGGTTTGATAAAGTTGAGTTGATAGCCGCTGTGTTTGCTGGTTTGACAATTGTAGGTAGCCTGATAAAGTTTTTTTTCTTTCGTTTTTATATTCTTAATGAGGAACTGATCATTAAAAAAGGCTGGTTAAAAAAAGAAGTCATTGTTGTGCCGCTGCAAAAAATTCAAACCGTACATATAGAAGAATCTTTTTTACACAATGCCCTGGGTATTGTAAAACTTTCTGTTGATACAGCAGGCTCCAGTAATACAGAAGTAACAATTGATGCATTACGAAGGCCAATGGCCAAAGCATTGCAGGCACAACTTGATGCCGGAGAATATAAAGGAGTTAATAAAGATGCAACGCAAACTTCTTTCTCTATTCCTATCCTTACTTTATCGGGGAAAGACCTGTTGAAACTGAGCCTGTCAGCAAACCACGTTGAAGCATTTTTTATAATGCTCTCTTTTGGTTTTGGTATCTATGATAATTTACGGCGTATTAATGAAAGCTTTGTAGCGCAGGCAACAGGCCTTGTGCCCCGAAGTTCATTTTTGATCGCCACCTTTTTGATTGGTACAATTCTTATCATTACAGTGCTCATCTCCACGATCCGGATTTGTTTAAAATTTTATGGTTTAAGTGTCACCCACATTCCATCAGGTTTTTATATAAAAGCAGGTTTAACCAATGTAAAAGAGAGACTGGTTTCTTTTCAAAAGATTCAATTTATTTCATGGCGTGCCAACTGGATCAGGAAGCAATTAGGTTTGTGGATACTGGAATATAAAATTGCGGGGGCTGATGAAATAAAAAATAAAATGAAGGTGGAAGTTCCTGTTACCCGCTATAATTATATTTCTACTTTAGTTGATCATTACCATGCTGTCCCGCAAACAGAGGCCTTAAGATTTGTTCGAATTCATCCATCCTATTTTTGGAGACGTTTATTGTTAGTTGGTTTACTGCCTGCTCTTACATTAATTGGTGTTACATGGCAATTGTGGGAACATCGTTCCTTATTTTTTCTTGCATTACCATTATTAATTGGTGTTAAATCCTTTCTATTGCAAAAAAGATTTAAGTTATATGCTAATGAAGATGTAGTCTATATTGATAAGTCGGCCTATGGCACAGAAAGGATTTTATTAAAATGGTTTAAACTGCAGTCTGTTGTATTGAAGCAATCACTCTACCAGCAAAGAAAAGATTTGGCAACTTTGGTGTTATATACCGCCGGGGGGAGCATGAGTATTCCATACATTTCGTTGGATGCAGCCCGGCAAATTGTAAACTATAGTGCCTACCAGGTAGAGCATCAAAACAGGAGATGGATGTAATTAACTCCAAATGTTATCAAATACAATTGAAAACGAACAGTTATTAAACGCAAATAGCTGCGGCTTTTTTTTGTCAATTAACACCTCGCCGTTTTTTCCCGTTTCGTTCAACTGCCAGACTTCTATTTTTTTTGTGTCAATATCAACTAAAATATAATAAAGTATTTGCTGCTGTTGATAAATTTCAAATTTTGTGTGCCGGTCTTTTAATGCAGTGGCTGGTGATAAAATTTCAACAACTAACTCAGGAGCAAAATCAAGGAATTGTTTTGTAATGGGTTTACAAACAATCAACAGGTCAGGATTAAGTATAGTATCTTCTGGTATTTATAATCTATAGGTTGATAAACCGAACATGAGCAACCTTCCTTTTCAATGGCGTTTTGAAATTGAGCAGTAAGTCTGCTGGCTACTTTCTGGTGTTCCGGTCGTGGCATCGGGCTCATTGCGTAAGGAATACCATCAATCAATTCCCACTGTCCATCCCACCGGCAATAATCTTCATAAGTATAGTGAGGTAGTATTTTATTAGGAAAACCCATGTTTAGAGTTATCAAATATTTCCTGCAGATAACAACACCTGCCATGTCCCAGCTTTATTAATGTTCATTTTTTTAAAAGCTTCCTCCGGCGACAAATTTTATTTTTTTACCTTACTTCTGAAGCGCTGGAATTTATTATTATCCCTTTCTATTTGAAATTTTTTCTTTGAAGTTGCGCCAATTATTCCTCCTACCAAGGTTCCAAGAGGAACGGCCACGAGACTAACATAAGCTCCTCCTTCCGCAGACTTCTCCTTCCCTTTTGGAGTAAACATTGCATCAAGTAAAATGGGCGTGATTCCGATGCCTGCTCCAATTAATATACCTTTTATAAAACCATTTCTTTGCTTTGTTTGTATTTTATTAATAGCGGAATACGGAATTACAGCAATTGGAAATGTTTTTTGCTGCTTCCATTCTCTGAAATTGCTCGGGTAGATAAAAACAGAAGAGTCGTTTATCCCTGTCAATATACCATATTTTGCATCTCCCTTTTGCGTATAGATTGTAATATGATGTCTGGGTTTACCAGTGAAAATGGTGTCAACTTGCGCATTAGCGCAGCCTGTAAAAAAGACATACAGGATAAGAAAACAAATAAATTTTCTCATAAAATTCTATTTTTCAGAAACTGTATCGGTGCCTGATTGAACGGTAAATGTAATTTTTCATAATTTTTATTTTGAAATAAATGATGATTGTATTTAGTTATCATGCATCGGTTTGTATTTCTGGTTAAATGCAATGCTAATTGATAACGCCGGCAATGCTCTGTTTGCCAGGCACTCATTATGTATGACTGAAATTTTTCCAGTTTTAAACTGATTAAGAAAACAGGCCTTTAAAATTGTCCTAAAAAATGCACTGGTTTATCTATCCAAAGAAACTCCATGGAAACACAAGTATAGTTATTAAAATGCAGCCAATAAAACCTGCCATGCCTCTTCTACTTTTCCCTCATCCAATAATTTAGCAGCATAGCTATGTATTTCTTTTTCCATATCAGCAGGATCGATAGAAAAATATTGCACAATGTTTTTTAAATGTTCATCTTCAAAAGAAGGTTGTATCACCGGCATCTCGTGTACATTTCCTAATTGCCCCAAGTGATTGCCGGAAAGAATTTTACTCTTACGTATTGCTTGTGGCAAAGCATCAATGCCAATACCTAATTGTGTATTTGGTTTTGTAACCTTGAATAAATTTTCCGAAGATACCTTACAATACCAGTCTCCACCCAGCCTTGCCACGTGTTCTATTTTAGTTTGATCCATTTTTTTATCTTCCCTCAACAGTTCGTCGTTGATGTGAATGCAGATCACTTCACAGATCACTAACTGCCCTGCACCTCCATTTTCTCCAAGTGATTTTATTTCTAAAACTTTACATTCTAATTTGGCCTTACTTTCTTTTACCATGGGCGGCTTAACCATAGTTGCCGGTTCTTTCGTAAAACCTGTTTTAATAAATTCATCCACACCTTTCGGGTATTCACAACTGCTAAGAGAAGTTTGCTGCACCATATCATACGTCACAATATTTATAACTACTTCTGGTATCTCCAGTACATTCTGCAGGGTGTGCTTGGTAGTATTATCTCTTACACGGCGTGACGGTGAAAAAATAATAACAGGGGGATTGGAAGAAAAAAGATTAAAAAAACTGAAAGGACTAAGGTTTACATTACCCGCTGCGTCTATTGTGGAAGCAAAACAAATAGGACGGGGAGCAATAATATGCTGCAGGTAATATTGTTTTTCTACGGGCTTTAGGCTATTAAGATCAAATGTCATAATTGTAAAATAGCAAATGTCACGAAAATGGATCAGAAGCCCCTATTCCGCCTCAGGCGGAGAGCACCAGCTTTAAAGATTAGATTCCACTTTAGGAATAGGGGCAAAAAAGCGACAATTATAAATGTACCCATAGTAACCTTTCAAACAGAAATCTTGCCGCTGATATTTATTTTTTTAAATAGTGTAACCTTCAGAAGCTTAGTTTCGTTATACGAACAATTTCGTCAAAATATAAATCCTTAAAATCAATTTAGAATGAAAAAGATGTTATCTGCTTTTGTTATCGCTGGCATGCTAAGTAGTGCTTCAGCACAGGATAAGCAAAATGAAACCATTGAAGGCAATGGAAAATTAGTGACCCGTGATATAAGTGTACAAGCATTTGATGCACTAAAGGCAAGTGGTGTGTATGAATTAAAATTAACCCAGGGAGACAAAGAGTCCGTGAAAATAGAAGCTGATGAAAATCTTCAGGAGCTTTTCATTGTGAAAATTGATGGATCGCAATTGAATATTGAAATGAAAAAAAATCTTAACCTCAAGGGCAGGTTAAGAGTAAAAGTGTATGTTACTTTCCGTCAATTAAAATCCATTGATCTAAGTACTGTTGGCAATGTTTCAGCTGAAAACCAATTAACCTTTAGTGATCTTAGTTTGAAAAATTCAAGTGTGGGAAATGTGGATCTCAATTTTACTGCTAATAAATTAGACCTGAAAAATACAAGTGTGGGAAATGTAAAATTGCAAGGCAAGGCGCAAACAGCCATTTTCAAAAATTCGGGAGTAGGTAACCTGCGTGCAGGAGATCTTGTAGTGCAATCAATGGATATAGATAATTCCGGCGTGGGCAATGCAGAAGTAAATGCAGAAAAAGAATTGAAAGTGAGCGATAGTATGCTGGGCAAAGTAACGAACAAGGGATCCGCACCTATGAAGAAGTCAAATAAAGTTGTGATATAAGCCAAGAGAGAACAAAAGAGAAAAAGAAGGGAATGTAAACTCTTTTCTCCTTTTTCCTCTCTTAGCCTTTCTTAAGCTTCAAAATGCTCCAATCTGTTTCCTCCATTACAATGTTATTGGTTAATGTGCCCAGCGCATCAATATCCATTTCCACAACATCACCATCTTTCAACCATTGCTCCACATAATTTGGGTCGTTAAATTTTCCTGTTCCATTTAATTCTAAAAAACAACCTGTTCCAACAGTGCCGCTGCCAATGACATCACCGGGGTAAAGATCAACACCATAAGAAGCCCGTTCAATTATTTCTGCAAAAGTCCAATCCATATCGCCTAAGTTGCCCGTACTTACCTGCACTTCATTTATTTTACAGGTCATGTTTAAATTCCACGCCTTACCAACATGATTTT
>MWVT01000017.1_pt1 | contig 24978 bp, 15 predicted proteins | sample 1047201 | NCBI WGS metagenome assembly MWVT01 (sample SAMN06349988, study PRJNA376086) | soil metagenome | isolation source: TG5-1 sample Antarctic (ecotone) soil | place: Antarctica | collected 2015-01-13 | reverse complement strand
AAAATATTAAAAACCCTACGCTATCGGAAAGAGCAAGAAAAACGGGTGGCTTTGATTTCAATATGAATGCCCAGCTACAGGTAGATGCCAACATAGGTGATAAGATCAAACTACCGATCAACTATAATACACTGGCCAATTTTGACTTTGAAAATCAACTCAAACTGGACTACCAGGGTAAAGACGACGAAATTTTAAAACAGTTTCAGCTAGGAAATGTCAGCTTTGCTTCGAAAGGAAGCCTGATACCCGGTGCCCAGTCTCTCTTCGGTGTAAAGACACAGCTCCAGTTTGGCAAATTATACGTCTCCACTGTTTTGGCGAACCAGCGATCGCAGCGGCAAACATTAGGACTGCAGGGCGGTTCAGCCTCCCAGACATTTAGCATAAAAGCAGATGAATACGAGGAAAACCGGCACTTCCTAATGGCTCAGTACTTTCGGCGCAATTATAATAACGCCCTGAAGGACATGCCGCTGATCAGGTCTAATGTCCAAATATTAAGAGTGGAAGTTTGGGTGAGCAATCGTACCGGCGCTACTATTGATACCCGAGATGTAGTCGGGTTTATGGATCTTGGCGAAGATTCTACTTTTGGCCCTTTTGGTGGCTCGCCAGGGGCTTTACCAAACAACCGCGCCAATGCATTATATCAAACATTATTAGCTAATGCCAATACAAGAAACTCAACTGAAGTACAAAATATTTTGACAGGTCTTGGTTTGCAACCCGTTCAGGATTTCGAAAAAACTTATGCACGCAAACTTCAACCTACTGATTATTTTTTTAATGAAAGGATCGGATTTCTATCACTGAACCAGCCATTGCAGGCCGATGACGTTTTAGGCATCGCTTATCAATATACTTATAATGGAAAAATATTCCAGGTAGGTGAGTTTTCACAGGACATACCACCGGACAGCAGTGGTAATTCGCAAAAGGTTTTATTTCTGAAACTTTTAAAAGCCACATCGCAGCGTACGAATCTTCCTATCTGGGATTTGATGATGAAGAATGTCTATAGTGTTGGTTTCGGGCAATTAGAAAGGCAGGATTTCAAACTCGATGTTGTATATGAAGAACCAAGCCTTGGCGAAAAAAGATATTTGCCACTTACAAGTGTAAAGCCTGAATACAAGGGTACCCCGATTTTAAATCTTGTAAACCTCGATCGCCTGAACAACAACAATGATCCGCAGCCCGATGGCGTTTTTGATTACGTAGAAGGGTTTACAGTTATTCCATCGCAAAGCCGTGTCATTTTTCCTGTGCTTGAACCCTTTGGCCGCGACCTTGAGTATGTATATCCCAATCGGGATTCTGCGAGAAAATATTTATTCTATCCTCTTTACGATACCATAAAAGCTATCGCACAGACTTATACGAATTTAAACCGTTTCGAACTTGTAGGCCGGTCGAGGTCAACGAGCAATAGCGATTATCAATTAGGTTTTAATATACCACGCGGATCTGTGAGTGTTACTGCAGGAGGCCAGGTGTTACAGGAAAATATTGATTATGAAATCAATTATGACCTGGGAACTTTGAGGGTTATCAATACAGCTATCATTAATTCCGGTGTGCCCGTGCAAGTACAGTATGAGAACAATGCTACGTTTGGTTTACAGCAAAGAAACTATCTGGGACTACGATTAGATTATATAGTCAACCGGCACCTTACAATAGGTGGTACAATGGTAAGACTTGGTGAAACACCTTTTTTTAGAAAGCAGAGCTATGGTGAGGATCCTATCCGAAATACCATGTATGGAATTGATTTCGATTATCGAAAAGATGCACCCCGCATTTCCAAATGGTTGAACAAGCTACCGTTTTATTCTGCAAAAGCCCCATCGGGTATAACAGCTTATGGAGAAATTGCTACTTTGCAACCGGGTCATTCTAAACTTATAGGAAAAGGTGGCGAAGGAGTTATTTATTTAGATGATTTTGAGGGAACTAAAAGTAGCATTGATTTGCGCTTTCCGCTTACGAGCTGGATACTGGCATCCACTCCGCAAAAATCTCCGGATGCCTCTGGTAACATATTATTTCCTGAAGCACAATCATCCAACAACCTTGAATACGGATACAACAGGGCCAAACTTGCGTGGTATAATATAGAAGCTGTTCTGCAGGAAAGAAGAAATAATAACAATCCTATCGGTGATAATGCTGCTGAACTTTCAAAACCTGAAACAAGGCAGGTATTCCAGCAAGAACTTTTTCCACAACGCACTACTTCTTTCGGCGAAAGCATACTCACCACATTCGACATGGCATACTACCCTTCAGAAAAAGGTCCATATAATTTTCGGGCTGATGTGGGGTGGATAGATCCAAATGGAAGATTGTTGCAGCCCCGAAAATCATGGGGCGGTATCATGCGGAATATTGACCAGACAGATTTTGAAACAAATAATATTGAGTTCATTGAATTTTGGATGCAGGATCCGTTTATCCGAAAACAATTTAGTAATGGAGGCGAACTTTATTTCAACCTGGGTAATATTTCGGAAGATGTATTGCGTGATGGAAAACGGTTGTATGAAAATGGATTACCAACACCGAGTCAGCCGAAAATATTAACCGATGAAACCGTGTGGGGTAAAGTACCACGTAACCCGATACAGGTAACAAATGCTTTTAGTACTGAACGGGATGACCGGGCTTTCCAGGATGTAGGTTTTGATGGTATTACTGACGAGGACGAACAAACCAAATTCGCTCCTTATTTATCTCGCTTACAAAGTATAGTAAGCCCAAGTGTTTATCAGAAAGCATTACAGGATCCATCTGCTGATAATTTTAAAGGATACCGTGACGGTAGTTTCACATCATCAAATGGAATATTGGAAAGATATAAAGACATCAATAATCCACATGGCAATTCACCTTTAGCCAATAACTCTGATCAGTTTACCAATGCTTTTACCTTATATCCTGACCAGGAAGAATTGAACAGGGACAATACATTAAATGAAGTAGAAGAATATTTTCAATACCGTATTCCACTGAAACCCGCGATGGTGTCGGGCACCAATTATATAACAGATATCCGCGAAACCAATGTACGGCTGGCAGATGGTTCTTCCCGTAAAGAAAAATGGTATCTCTTCCGCATTCCTATAAAAGAATACCAGGCAAAAGTGGGTAATATTCCAGATTTTAAATCTATTCGCTTTATCAGGATGTTCATGACCGGTTTTGAAGACACTGCCGTATTACGTTTTGCTAAAATAGAACTTGTACGCAATCAATGGCGCAAGTTCAATAATGAAATAGACTCTACAGGAAACTACATTCCTTTGCCCGCTAATGATCCTACTGAATTAGATGTACTCGCAGTAAACCTTGAGGAAAATGATCAGCGGGATCCCATTCCTTATGTAAAGCCACCCGGAATACAGCGACAGGAAGATCTGAGCAATAACAATGTGCAACAATTGCAGAACGAACAATCACTTAGTTTAAAAGTTTGCAACCTGGACCCGGCTGAAGCCAGAGGAGTTTTTAAAACAATGAATCTTGACCTGCGTCAATATGGAAAATTATCCATGTTCATTCACGCAGAAAGAGTGCAAGGCAATAACTTAAATGATAATGATCTGAACGCCGTTGTACGGATCGGAAATGACTTTGTGAGTAACTATTATGAGATTAGAATTCCACTAAAGCTTACTCCGTTTAATGTGAGGGATTCACTTAGCATCTGGCCTTCTGTGAATAATCTTGATTTTGATCTGGAAGAACTCACCAGGTTGAAAGTGCGCCGTAACAAAAGTGGTACACAAACGTCAAAATATTATAGCGAAACCAATGCTTCGGGAAAAACATTTGCCATAATTGGTAATCCTAATCTCGGGGAAGTACGTGGTATGTTGTTGGCCATTCAAAATGTGAAGCAACAACCGGCTTGTGCAGAGGTGTGGTTCAATGAGCTCCGCCTCTCAAGACTGGATGAAAGGGGCGGTTATGCTGCGGTAGGCCGGGTAGATCTAAGACTTTCAGATCTTGGAAATTTAAGCCTTGCAGGTAGTGTACGAAGCACAGGTTTTGGCTCACTGGAACAACGGGTAAATGAAAGAAGCAAAGAAGATTTTAAACAATTTGATGCCAGCACTAATCTTGATTTAGGCAAGCTGGTTCCCAAAAAAGCTGCTCTGCAAATTCCGGTTTATGCAGGCATAAGTAAAACCAACAGTACACCTGAATACGATCCTTATGACCTTGATATAAAGTTGAAAGACAAGATGCGGAATAACCCGCAGGAAAAAGAATCAATAAAGAACGATGCAGAAGATGAACTGGTGATAAAGACGATCAATTTTACCAATGTAAAAAAGAATAAAACAAATAATAAATCGCCGAAACCCTGGGACATATCTAATATTGATCTCAATTATTCTTATACACACCAGGAACATGTAAGTCCCATAATAGAACTGGAAGACATCAAAAGAACACGGGGAGCAGTTGGCTATACTTATGTGCCCCAGCAGAAGTTTCTTGAACCTTTGAAGAGACTGATCAAATCTAATTCTCCATGGCTTGCACTTATTCGTGATTTTAATTTCAATTACAGGCCCACTGTATCTTTCAAAGCTGATGTCAACAGGCAGTTTGGTTCTTTGCGTTCCCGCAATGTTGGTGATAAAGGATTCAAGTTGCCCGAAACTTATGATAAATATTTTTACTTCGACAGGTATTATACAATGCGTTGGGATCTTACCCGTTCATTGACTTTTGATTTCAATGCTACTAATTATGCACGAATAGATGAACCATTTGGCAGACTCGATACAAAAGAGAAAAAAGATTCTGTACGGAAAAATCTTTTCAATGGAGGGCGCACAACCCATTACAGACATGAGGGGACTTTGTCTTACGTTTTGCCTACAGCGAAAATTCCTTTTTTAGATTGGACCACGCTTCGTGCTACCTATACAGCTAAATACGATTGGATAGCAGCATCGCTCTTGACCCGGAGCCTCGGCAACAGCTTATTGAACGGTCAGACAAGGAGCCTGAATGGTGAATTAAATTTTGATCAGTTGTACACAAAATCGAAATTTCTAAGGGCAGTAAATACCGAAACGGTTGCGATGCCGATCATACAACCACAAACAACCAATGATACGTCAGGTAAAAAAAGGCGTGATCCAAATGCACCTGTGCAAATAGGAAAGGTGCCGAAATTTTTCTTACAAATGGCTACCGGGCTAAAAAGAATCGGGGTGCAATACACGGAAGATTTTGGAACCCTTCTGCCCGGCTATTTGGATAGTACACGTTTCCTGGGGATGAATACAAGAAGTGGTGCTCCAGGGTGGAAATATGTAATGGGCTACCAACCGGATACCAGTGATATCAATAATTTTGGCGCAAAAGGTCTCATTACACGGGATTCACTTTTCAATCAATTGATACAGCAACGCTACAATCAAAAGCTAAATATAACTGCACAAATAAGTCCTATTCGTGATCTGAATATTGACATTACGCTGGATAAAACATTTGATAAGCAATATTCTGAATTGTACAAAGACACTACCGGGTTCAGTGGGTTGAGAAGGTTTAATCCATATGCGTTAGGAAGTTTTAGCATCAGTTATATATCTTATCAAACGCTGTTCGAAAAGTTCGATCCCAATGAAGTGTCTGCAACTTTCCGTCAATTTGAAGCCAATCGTATTTTTTTATCTGAACGGTTAGGAAAATCCAATCCTTACGGAAGTGCACCGCGAACTGATGGATATTATACGGGTTATGGACGATATGCACAAGATGTAATTATTCCTTCTTTCCTTGCAGCATATACTGATAAAGACCCAACCTCTATAACGTTGATTAAAAATTCAAATCCAAAAACATCTTCTAATCCATTTTCAGGATTAGTACCCAAACCTAATTGGAATATTACCTATAACGGATTGACCCGGCTGGATGGGATGGAAAAAATATTCACTAATTTTTCTGTTCGTCACGGTTATAGCAGTACGCTCAGCATGAACAGCTTTAATACTGCATTGCTTTTTACCGATCCTTTCCGTGTAGGTTATCCCTCCTTCATTGATACCATGACCGGTAATTATATTCCTTATTTTCTGGTGCCTAATATTACCATCAGCGAACAATTCAGTCCTTTGCTCGAATTGGATATGACATTTACTAATCAACTTTCTGCCCGTGTTGAATTTAAAAAGAGCAGGCAGTTAAGCCTTAGTTTAGTTGATTACCAGTTAGCCGAAAACCGTTCTACCGAATATGGAGCCGGCATAAACTGGCGCAAACGTGGACTGCCTTTTTTGAAAAATGTAACCATTGGAAAAAAGGGAATGAAATTGGACAATGATGTGACTTTCCGCTTCGACTTCAGCCTTCGCGACGATGCCACTTCCAATAGTAAACTGGATCAGAATACTGCATTTGGTACAGCAGGTCAGAAAGTAATTCGAATATCTCCTACCATAGATTATGTGCTTAATAACAGGGTAAACCTAAAATTCTATTTTGAGCAAAACCGGGTGATTCCGAAGATTGCTACCACGGCTCCCATTACCACTACCCGCGGCGGCTTACAGGTGCGTGTGTCGCTGGCTCAATAAGAAAAAAAGCAAGCTATGAAATTCATCTTTTATTTGATTCCATTCTTGTTTGCCTGCTGCACTCATTCAGTACCTGTAGAAAAAAATTTTTAGAACAGGATACGAACAATCATCGTGGCACTCAAGACAAGGTAATTACAAAAGACACTTTCGGAATTGAGCTTCAAACCTTCGAAAAAATACCTGATGCTGTTGTAGGTTGCAATGCATTGTTTGATTTGGATACCTGTGTGGGTAAATGTGAATATATATTTGTAACCAATCTTAGGGGCATAGCCTTTATAAAAGTGGATGGGCATTTAATATCTTTAAAGCGAACTAAAAAAACTCCTTCAGACGATTCAATAGAGGAAACATATCACGGTGATCGTTTTACTGTGCAGGTAAAAGCTAAACAGAAACAAACATCGGGTGATGAAGAATGGTATCACTATGGTAAACTGCAGGTTTTTAAAAAAGGAAAAAGTATAGTAAAAAAAGTGAGAGGTGATGTAGGCTGTTGAATATTTAATACGTAAGCAATTCCAACATTCTTTCCCAGCCTAACTAGTTCAAGATATTACAGGTTATTTCGAGTTTGTTCTTTGTTGTGCAGGTTTTGTTTTCCTTAATAACATAACATAGCCGCAGAGGTCTTTCTTTTGTTTCTTATTTACCTGTACCGGTTTCAGCATGTGAAATTCACTGAACTGTGGGATATATCGAAATGAGATTATATTTCCGTCCACATCGCCCCACATGTTCTTTTTGTAAACTACCTGCCTTTCATCCCAATCAAACATCCTTACTTCGTAAAGTTTGGATGTGGGCTCACCAATGAACACAAACTCATACCACCACCCCTGTTGTAACTTAAAAATAATAGGCATTTCATATTCGCTCTCCATATTGATGGATGTTTCTTTAAGAACACTAAAGCCATTTTTGGCGAAGATCAGTTTTAAACTATCCACCTGCTTTTGGATAGACACGCTGTTGCATTCCTGGAATTGAATGACCTGTTGAGATGAGGAGATAAATGCAGATAAAATCAACGAAAAAGCTATGAACAGTTTTTTCATTCAACTGGATATTGGATAAAGGATATGTTCATAAAAATAATAGGTTGATTTCTTCAATCTTAGCTTTTATCAATTTTTTTTATGGACTTAGTAATTATCCTTAGTGTATTTACCAATTTTAAAAAAATTATGTATTGCGATCGCCTAAGAGCCAAGAATATGCCAATGAATGAAGATATACAGAATGAAATGTTAGTATTTTTCCCAGATATCTGTAATTATTTCTGCTTGTTAAAGTAAACTGTACTACCCTGTTGCGTGCAGGTAAGCACGAGATCGTTGATACATACATGGGGAGGTAAAGTAGTGGTGTAATACACTACATCGGCCACATTGGCCGGGCTAAGCGGTTCAAAGCCTTCATACGCTTTCCTGGAAGCATCTTCATTGCCTTTGAAACGTACAAGTGAAAACTCAGTTTCGGCTGCACCGGGATGAATAGCTGTGACTTTAATATTATGTTGAAGCAGGTCAATGCGCATTGCTTTGGTGAGTGCATCTACAGCATGTTTGCTGGCACAGTACACATTTCCTCTTTCATAAATTTCTTTTCCTGCAACGGATCCAATGTTGATAATATGACCTGATTGTTGCCTGATCATAAAAGGTAATACTGCCTTCGACACATATAAAAGGCCTTTTACATTTGTGTCAAGCATTATATTCCAATCTTCAATATTGGCCTCATCGAACAAATCGCGGCCAAGGGCTAAACCGGCATTGTTGATAAGCACATTTACGCTTTGCCATTCATCAGGCAAACTTCCAATGCTATCAAAAACTTCTGCCTGGTTCTGTACGTCAAAAGGCAGAATGTAACAGTTAACATTATATTGATCTTCAATTTTTTCTTTTAAACTTTGAAGCCGTTCAACTCTTCTACCATTTATAATTAAATGATAATTCTCTGCGGCAAATTTGTGAGCACATGCTTCACCAATTCCGGATGTAGCCCCTGTGATGAATACGATTTTTTTCATATGTGAAAGGTGAAAATGAAGCCTGTGGTAAGATGTAGGCTGCGTGGCTTATTAAAGCAATTAATAAGTAAAGGTTTTATAAAATGTCCCTTATCTTATAAGTGTAACTGTCCCTTTTGCAAATACAGATTTCCCGGTAAAATCAACTCCTTTCACCACCCATACATACACACCTGTTCCCTGTTCTTTACCCCCGATTTTACCATCCCATCCTTTGCCATTAGTGGTAGTACTGAATACCATTTGCCCCCACCTATTGAATATTTGAAAATATTCCAATTCAGTTAATCCTACTGCTATGGGACGGATGATATCATTCCGGCCATCACCATTGGGTGTAAATCCTGTAGGAACAAATACCTGTGGATTAGTTTTGAAAATGCGTACTGTTACAAAAGCTGAATCCACACAATCTTTTTCATTATATACAAGAAGAGTGTATGTAATGCTATCTCTCTCACCTCCGTAAGTAGCAGTTGGGTCAGGAATATCTATAGCACTTAATTCATAAGATGGAGACCATAAGTACCGGACCCCACCTGAACCCTTAAATTGTAAAGTTTGGCCTACTACTACAGCAGTATCCCGTCCGGCAAAAGCTGCTATAGGTGGTAATACATTTATAATAATAGAATCTCTGGCTGGCTTAGGGCAACCGCTTAGTGGATCGGTAACGGTAATGATATAACGGGTAGTTGACTTAGGTGATGCTATTGGTGTCAGTGTATTTGCATTTGTGAGTGATGTGACCGGCGACCAGGTAAAATTAGTACCCGTAATTTCTGCGTTTAATTGGACAGAGCTCTTAAAACAAATAGTATCATCATCAGCAGTCACCTGTACTTTGGGATACGAAATAGTTGTGATCCCCACATTTGCCGTAGCAGGAACACATCCACCTAAAAAAGCAGTGACTTTATATGTATTTAATCCCAGCATAGATGGACGTACCCGCGGATTCAGGATTGCAGGATTACTAACTTCATTAGCAGGAGTCCATTCGTAGCGTAATCCATCTGAAGCAGCCCTTAACTGAGCAGAATCTCCAAAGCAAATAGTAGTATCGCCCTGTGCTTTCAATGTGATTGAGCTCAAAGTACGAACTCTTACAGAATCGCGGTTGATACACCCATTGTCATTTAATTCTACAGTGTAGGTTGTTGTTGTATTAGGAGAAACAATTGGTGTGGCAGTGTTTGCATTTGTAATATTTGTAGTTGGAGTCCAGGTAAAATTTCCATTACCCATTGCTCCCAATTGTAAATTATCTCCTGCACAGATTAAAGTGTCTTTAAAAGCTACTTTCAAGGGAGGTTTATCAATGATATCAACAGCCTGAGTTACGGTGTCAATACAACCTTTGCTGTTGGTAACTATTAAAGACACTGATTTTGAACCCGTTTTGGGATAAGTATATGAAGGATTTTGCAGGTGAGAAGTATCACCAAACGAATCGTTGTCCCCAAAATTCCACGACCATGTATTAACTACTCCATATTGTGTGGTTGTTATGTCAGTGAATTTAGTAGGTTTATTTACACAGATACCTGAGAAATTAAAACCGGGAAAAAAGCCGGGATAAACTTTCACCTGAGCAGTAGAAGTATCAGTGCATTGTTCATTACGGTTTACAATGGCTGTTAACTTATAAATACCCGTATCTGTATAAGTATGCGTAGGATTAGGATCAGTGGATGTAGTGCCGTCTCCAAAATCCCAGAAATAGGTTTTTATTTCAGGACTGGGGGTTTTATTGGTGAATGTTAGCGTAAAACCATCACAGGTAGTATACTCCGGGCTTAAGGTAACCTGTAGAGGAACACAATCACCTACTTTGATATGCAATTCTTTCCTGTTAGTCGCAATGGCTATATTGTTCCTATATTCTGTAACACAAACGGTAATTACAAATTCTCCTGAGTTCTTAATTTGTGGGGCTATACCACTTATCAATCCAGTTACCGGATTTATGCTTACCTGTGGTCCGAAAGGTGTAAAACCGCCAAAACCTGAAGAATAGGGTACTGTAGCATAAGGAGGAGGATCAGCCGTACCAGGGGCAGGGTTGCCTTGTGCACCACCTATCCATGCTTCACAAAAGGAATAAGTGAGACTATCTCCGTCGGGGTCCAATGCAAGAAATGGTATTTCTAAATAACTGCCCCCACATACCACTGAAACGTCATTGACCAAAAAACGTGCACTATTGTTTTTGTGGGCATTTAATGGAGCGGCAGTACCTGGGATATTAATCGAATATGTATTGCCTACTGTATTTGATTGACTTATGTTATCAATATTTCCAATGCGGCAACAGCGCTGATAAGAAATGGTATATCCTTCGGGCAAAGCATCAAGTTCAATGCTGGCAAGATCATATTCGATAATACGGTAATAGCAGGCCCTTTGATCTCCCGTTATACATTCCTCATCAGTTTCTTTTCTCAGCAAATAGTCATTTGAAATATTTACTGCTACGGTTTGAATTACTCTTCCGGTGCCACTATTAAAAAAAGTGAAATTAATTGGATTATTGATTTGCTGTCCCTGGGCACCGCAGTCCATATATACGGTAAGGGTAATCTGGTATCGGAGCTTTGCCGGATTGTTTGCGCCTGGTCCGAGATATTTATAAGTAAAAAAGCCACCTTTTAAATGATTGGCATAGCATAATGAGCCAGCAAAGACCAGTAAGGTGATTAAAAATAATTTTTTCATTATGTGCCAACCGGATTGAAAACATCCTGAATATATTGAAGCAAAAAAAGATTTGTTTTATCAGCTTCTTCCTGCATGCCCATGTGTCCTGAATGTTCTAAAATATGAATGTACGAAAGTTGCGCCATGTAAGATTGTTTTAAGCTTTCTTCGAGGTGAATGGTTGAATCGTAGCGGCCGAAAATGAATAAGACCCGTTTTTTTGTGTTTTGTAATACAGATGTTCTGTCTGGCCTGTTCATCATACCCTGGTAATACCTGATCAATGCTTCATCACTAAAACGCAGATTTGCTTCTATATGTTGCTGAACTAGCTCTTTGTTTTTTTCCAATGTTTCCGGTGCATAAAGCTTAGGGATTGCTGTTTTTAAAAATGCCGCAGCACCATTTGTTTTGATGAAGTTTATACCTTTCAGCCTGTCTTCTTTCTTTTCAGGGCCGTCAGCAAATGCAGTTGAATGAATTAAACCAAAGCCCTGAACAAGCTGGCCGTAAAGCTCTACAAAAGCCAGAGTTACATATCCACCCATGCTATGTCCGAGAATGATGATATTATCAACTGACTCAAATTGTAAAATGGCATAAACACTTTCTGCTATTCCCTCCATACTCATATCATCAATCATTTCTGATGCGCCGCTCCCTGGCAGGTCCGGTATAATAAGCTTGACACCCGGAAAGGCATTAAATTGCCCACTCCAGGTTGAGCTATGCTCACCAAATCCATGTATCAACACGAGTACCGGGCCTTCGCCGGATACTATGTAACTTAGTTTCTTTCCTTTGTGATCAATCCATTTTTGCATGCACAGTAGGATGAGGTTTTAAAATTATGAGCCAGGATCTTAATAAGATCAATAAAATAATTGGTAAAAAACCAGGATTCAATTCCTGCGGAATAAATACCCATCCTATAAGCAAAAATGCCTGCAAAATAATAGTGGCAAGCAAGTAATAATTCATCCACCTGTGGTTTTTGTAAAGTAGAAAAGCTGCCACTACATGAGTGGGGATAGCCCAGAGCAAATTAAAATTATCCTTGCACACTGCATGGTCAGTTCCCATCCACATAAAGAGAAGTAACAACCCAACTAAACCAAGAATAAAGAAAAAACAAATATCAAAAACCTTCAATCCTTGTTGAATTTTTTTTGAAGGAGTAAAGGAAAGAACAAGGATTAGTGTCAACAATACACTGAATACAACCATGGGTTGCAATAAGGGAGTTGTTTGAATTGCTGCAGGCATAGCCAAAATGGTTTGTGGAGGAATTACCAGAGGCAACTCTTTAGTAGTTGCATTTTCAAATCCTTTCAGGAGATAATCAGGTAAGAACATTGCCTGCAATGAAGTAACCCTTTGATCGAGCCTGCTTCCCAACAATAAATCAATTCCAAGCTTGCTCCAGTATTGCCCTGCTTTATTCAAATACACATGAATCAGATTTCGAAAACTGGGAATATTTTCGGGTAAGATGTTTTTGAATGTAACTGGTTTCAACGTGTTTTTAGCTACGATGTCTCTCAACCGGCTAGAACAATTATCGTATAGGAAATCGTAACGGTAATATTTATTTTGCTCAAGTGCATTTGTTTTCAATGCAGAAAATAGTCCTTCTTTTTCAGTGCAATTTAAGAGAAGTAATTGCTCAACAATGCTTCGGCTTTGCCACTTGTAATCTTCTACAAAATCATTGAAGTTTTGGGTAGAAACAAAATACAATAAATTACCTTTTATAAATTTGGGATAGAAGTCAGGACCAAAAGCGAAAGTGCCATAGTTATAAATGATATCAATGCCAGAGCTGCTGTCTTTTACCCGTAGCGCACTGTGCCCGAATGTGGAATATAGTTCTTCTCCTGGACTACAGGTAAGCAGGCTGATTTGCAATTTACAAGTATCACTTTGCCCATGAAGAGGAATGAAATGAATGTAAACAAACGCAAAAAGGGTGAAGACTTTCCTCAAAAAAACCTGGTTTGACAGCAAGATAATAAAAAAGATATGCTTGAGGGTTGAAGGGGCTACAGAGCTATTACTTTAATTTTAATTAAGATGGAAAATAGAAGGAATGAATTAGAAGATTTGCAAAACGAAATTCTTCAATTAAACAATCAATTGAAGGCCATACAAACGCAGCTATATGACTTATACCTCAGGGTACAAAAATTGAGCGGCCCTGAATTGAATAAAAAAATTCAACATAAAAATCAGCCTTCCGAAAAATTGACATTGGAGAATTTTATCGGCTTGCGGCTTATCCATTTAGTAGGGATGGTGGTATTGATCATTGGAATATCCATTGGTGTGAAGTATGCTATAGACCGGGAATTGATTTCTGTGGGATTACGCATTTCACTTGCATACGGTGCAGGTATTCTATTATATTTTTTCTCATGGAAATTGAAAACCAAATACCCCCATTTTAGTGCCATATTATTCAGTGGCGCCATGGCATCTATATACTTCACTACTTATGGAGCTCATGTTTATTATGCTCTTTTTCCATTCGCAGTCGCTTTTATACTAATGATCTTCATCACTCTGGTTACTGTGTTCAGTGCATTGCAATACAACAGGCAGGAAATAGCAATTTTAGGTTTAGTGGGAGCATATGGAATTCCATTTTTGATTAGTGCCAATGCAGAGAGGGCCGATCTGTTTTTTACCTATGTTGCTATTATCAATTGCGCTGTAGTGTACCTGGCATTTATAAAAAAATGGAAGTTGGTTATTTACCTTGCGCAAGGGATTACCTGGTTATTATTTCTGGGATGGGCCATCACAAAAAGTGATAAACACGCAGAATGGATCGGCATTTTCTTCGGCATATTTTTCTTTTTACTTTTCATATTTTATGCATTATCTGAAAAAATTTTACGTTCCGGGGCACTGGCAGTAGAGAATATATACATGATCGTATTCAATAATGTGCTTTTATATATTACAGCGCTCATCTTATTATCACCTACATTTTCTGCTGAGGAAATCGGCTGGATTAGTTTGGTCTTTGCCGTAATGGTAGCTGTGCAAACATTATTTATCAGCTACTTATCTCCATCAGAAATATATGCTGAAAAGATACTTGGTATCACTGCGTTGATTTTCCTATTGATCTTTATTGCCAATAAGTGGAATGGAATAACAGTAACCTTCATCTGGTTGTTTTTATCGGTACTTTTATTTATAGCAGGTGTGCAATGGAAAACAGGCTGGTTACGGCTTGCAAGTATAATACTAATGGGACTTACACTTGCCAAATTGCTTACCGTTGATAGCCTAAGATTTACGACCATTCAAAAAATCATTTCTTACCTGGCACTTGGTATTATTTTGCTGTTTATTTCTTTTTTTTACCAAAAATTCAAGCAAACATTATTCGGTGCAGGAGATACAGAAGAGCCGAAAGAGACAACAGTACAATAAGAATAAAATGTATTTCTGTATCATGGACAACTTGCTTCAATAATCCGTGACTGAATAAATAGTAGTTGCTTTGCCTAAGTTCCCCCACCGGGGGCAGGGGGCGTTACTTCCTGCTGTAATTAGGCGCCTCTCTTGTAATCTCTACATCGTGTGCATGGCTTTCACGCATGCCCGCATTAGTAATTTTTACAAATATTGATGATTGCAGTTGGCTGATATCTTTTGCTCCGCAGTATCCCATTCCGGCTCTCAGGCCACCTATATATTGATATACAATTTCACTCAAGTATCCTTTATAAGCCACACGACCTTCAATGCCTTCCGGTACGTATTTTTTTGTTTCATCTTCGCCATCTTGAAAGTAGCGATCGCTACTGCCTGTGGACATAGCGCCTAATGATCCCATCCCACGGTATTCTTTAAATTTTCTCCCTTCGTAAATAATAGTATCACCGGGGCTTTCTTCAGTACCCGCAAATATGCTTCCCATCATTACACTGTCTGCACCTGCAGCCAATGCTTTCACCATATCACCTGTATAGCGGATGCCTCCATCGGCAATCAATGGAATATTTTTCTTTTGCAATACTGTTGCTGCCTGCATGATCGCTGTGAGTTGTGGCACACCGGCACCTGCTACTATTCTGGTAGTGCAGATTGATCCAGGTCCTATACCCACTTTCACTGCGTCTGCACCTGCATCCACTAAAGCTTTCGCTCCTTCAGCTGTTGCTATGTTGCCTGCAATGACATTAATATGTTTAAAATTCTTTTTTATATTTTTCAAAGCGTCTATTATGCCTTTGGAATGACCATGTGCACTGTCGAGGCATACTACATCAGCACCTGTCTGGTGTAATGCACTTACGCGGTCGAGCAGATCTGGGGTAACACCTACTGCAGCTCCCACCAGCAAGCGGCCTAATGAATCTTTTATCGCATTGGGAAAAGAAGTGAGTTGCAAAATATCGCGGTAAGTAATCAACCCCACCAATATGCCGTCCTTATTAACAACCGGCAATTTTTCAATTTTATAATTACGCAAAATGATCTCTGCTTTTTGGAGATCTGTTCCTTCCGGTGCAGTGATCAGATTTTCCTTCGTCATCACTTCGCTCACTTTGCGTTTGTTGTCATCCTCGAAACGCAGGTCGCGGTTAGTAAGAATACCCGCTAATTTTCCTTTACCATCTACAATGGGAATACCCCCGATCCTGTTTTCACGCATGAGTTTCAAGGCATCACCTATGGTTGCATCATGCTGGAGTGTAATGGGATCAATGATCATAGCGCTTTCACTGCGTTTTACTTTACGCACCTGGTCGGCTTGGTTTTCTATTGATAAATTTTTGTGCAAAATGCCAAGACCACCTTCTCTTGCTAATGCTATTGCCAATGATGCTTCGGTAACTGTATCCATGGCGGCTGAAAGCATAGGGATATTCAGCGTAATATTTTTGGTGAGCCTTGTTTGAATGTTTACATCCCTTGGTAGCACTTCAGAAAAAGCAGGAACCAGCAATACATCGTCAAACGTTAAACCTTCAATGAAATTTTTGGAATTTTGTGCTGAGCCTGTTTCAGCAGTGGAGTTATTGTTTGCAGCCATGTGCAAAGATAAAAGGGACAATCACCTGGTGAAATAATTTTTTATTTTTATTTCTAATGCAAATGAAACAAAACAGATATGATATAAAGTATACAGGAGAAAAATAAAACATGCAAATTCAGAGTATCCCTTGGTTACTACTTCTATGTAAGATATTTAATTTAGAGGATGAATTGGCTAGAGTCAAATGGTTTGTGAAGTGCAAAAATTCTCCTTTGGGGGATGAGGGGGCTTTCATAACATCTTATACATCTTGCCTGGCATACTTCCTACCACACCCTGCAATTCCATATTCAATATGGCTGCTGCAACAGCGCTGCTGCTCAGTCCGCTTCTTATATTGATTTCATCTATATGAATAGCATCTTTTTCGCGAAGCATATCAATGATCTGCCGCTCATCTGCCGACAGCTCTATAAATAATTCTTTTTGCTTTTTTGTCCTCAATTGCTTTTCTTTCCACCCCATTATTTCTATCAATTCTTCAGCATCAGAAAGTAGAATTGCTTTGTTATTTCGAATGAGATGATTACAACCACTACTTTTTTTATCTGTTGTTTTTCCCGGCACTGCAAACACATCTCTGTTGTATGCATCAGCCAGTTTCGCAGTGATCATACTGCCTCCTTTTATATCTGTTTCCACTATCACAGTGGCGTCGCAAAGTCCTGCCACCAGCCGGTTCCGTAATGGAAAATTGTGCTTATCAGGTTTGGTGCCGCTGAAAAATTCTGTAAGGATGCCTCCCTGATGCTTTATCATATCTTTTGCCAGAACTGTATTTTCTGAAGGGTAAATTTTATCTAAACCATGACCCACTACGCCAACAGTAGGTAAGCTATTCTTCAACGCAGCTTTGTGTGCTATAGAATCAATGCCGAATGCAAGTCCGCTGATGATTGAAACATTCAGTTGCGCCAAATCTTTTACCAGTTTTTCTGTAACCAATTTCCCATAGTCTGTATTGCTGCGTGTACCTACTACGCCTATGATCTTTGATGCATTCAGATCTGCCAATCCTTTGTAAAATAAAATGGTGGGGGAGTCGTAACAATTCAACAGTCGTTGCGGATAGTTTTTGTCCCTTAGAAAAAGTGTCTGTATTTTAAACTTCTCAATGAATATTATTTCTTTTTCAGCAGTTGTAAAATCATTAAAATCTTTGATTGACTTTGCACGTATAGCACCTATTCCATCAATTTTTTCAAGATCACTTCTTTTGGCATTGAATATGGCTTGTGCATCACCGAAATGGTTAATTAAAATCTTCGCCTGTACATCTCCGATGTTTGGTACAAGAGCAAGTGCAAGTTGGTAAAGCAGTTCGGAATGCATGTAAGTAATTAACTGATGATAGTTGACAGATGACAGTTACTTCGAGGTTGATTATTTTGGAAAAATACTGTTTCTACTATCATCTACCAACTGTCTTCTGCCAACTATTTTGATATAACTTTCAACTCAGTCCGCCGGTTCTGTGCCCTCCCTACCTCTGTGTTGTTTTGAGCAACAGGTTTTGATGCACCGGCTCCTTTAGCACTCAAACGATTGGCTGCAATGCCTTTTTTGGTAAGGTATGCAATGACTGATTTGGCCCTGTTTTCAGATAATTTAAGATTATCCGCAGCCTTACCAATATTATCAGTGTGCCCTTCTATCTGGATTCTTACTGTAGGGTTTTCGTTAAGCAATTGCACCAGACGATCCAATTCAATTTGAGATTCGCTTTTTAATTCATACTTATTGAAGTCAAAGAAAATATTTTTCAATACAACGATTGCATTGGCTTCCAAGGGCTGAAGCGGAATGTCTTTCTTGTATGTAGAATCTGGTGATTTTTCTTTCAGTGAAAAATTATCAGAAAAAAATAAATACCCTCTTCTTGCAACATTGAAAGCATAATCTTTTCCTACAGGTAATGTGATCAAATAATTTCCTTTTTCATCTGTTTGCACTTTTGAAATAATTTGTTTAGTTGCCAGATCAATCAATTCAACAGAAGAAGGCAAACCAACAGCAGTTTTTTTATCAAATACTTTTCCATTTACCCATAGCGTTTTGAATGGACGAATATCTTCCCGCAATTCAAAACTGTAAATGTCTAAACTACCCCGGCTATCACTTCGGTCACTTGAATAATAAGCAGTCTTTGCATCGGCCGCAATAAATAAAGTGCCATCATGGTGAATGGTATTGATAGGATAACCGAGGTTTTGTGGCCTGCCCCATTTGCCATCATTTACTTTGCGGGTAAGGAAAAGATCAGCTTCTCCATAGCCCGGTAATGTATTGGAGGTAAAGTATAAAGTCTGGTTATCTGCATGAATGAAAGGACTTGATTCATCGCCGGCTGTATTGATTTCCGGACCTAAGTTTATAGGGTCGCTCCACTTTCCATTAGCACCTAAATGTGATACATAAAGATCGCTGCCGCCCAATCCACCGAAGCGGCGGCTGGCAAAATAAAGATCCCTTTTATCGGGCGATAAGCTGGGTTGCGAATCCCACTGGTCTGTATTGATTTTATTACCAAGATTGATAGCTTCGCTCCATCCTTCGGAAGTTGCATATGAAATGTAAAGGTCACAATCACCAAAGCCATTTGGACGGGTACAGCCTGTAAAAATCAGCCAGCTTGCATCCTGAGAAATGTTTTGTGCTCCTTCATTTTGAGGGGTGTTAATATTACCGGGTAAAGGCATTGCCTTGTCCCATTTACCGCCTGATTTTACGCTTCCGTAAAAATCTTCATTCCAATTATTCAGTCTTCTTGTAAAAATGATCTTATCACTTTGAATTGGAATAGAAGGAAAATATTCAGACTCTTTTGTATTAATCTCATCGCCTAAATTCACGGGATTGAAAACATAAGACTTTGATGAATTATTTTTTTCAAAATCTAATGCAAACTGGTAAGTTTTCTTTCTGTATTCTGCTGATTTTCTTGCATTAGGGTTGAGTTTGGGCCTTAGTAGTAAAGACTGGATTACCTCATGAGCCTTTTGAAACTGGCCAAGTCCTGCAAGGTTAATAGAATAAGGCAACCTGTATTCAGCTGTGTAGTTAGAGTCTATCAAAAAGGCTTTTTCATAAGTATTTATACTTTGCTGATGATCTTTCATTTGACCATAAACACCGGCAAGGGATAAGTAAGCATCAATGTATTTAGGATCACTTTGAATAGCTTCCTGCAAAGATTCAACCGCCTCTTTGTATTTACGTTCCTGTGCTTTTTCCAGGCCTTTGTTGTAATATTCAATTGCTTTTTTGTTGATGCCTGATACATCATACTGTGCATTGCCCTGAGTGATCAATAAGAGGCAAAAAAGGATTAAGCAAAAATGCAGGTTTTTCATAAAGTGAATTTACTGCAATCACTATTGGCCTCAGCTTGTTTTAACTTCAATTTTGACTTTCAGATTAAGGAACATTTATGTATTTATGTATCTGCAACGAAAGCTGCCATTTGGGATTGGCTTTGATATAATCAATGATCAAAGGAGTAATCGCAGCGGCTTTATTCCACTCCGGTTGCAGGTATAAAATACATTTTTGCGATATAAGTACAGCGTGTTTTTCTGCCCAGTCAAAATCACTTTTATTAAATACAATTATTTTTAATTCATCCGCATGCATCAGTACATCCGGTAAAGGGGCTTTGAATTTTTTTGGTGAAAGTGTGATCCAGTCCCAGTTGCCGGAAAGCGGTGAACTACCTGAAGTTTCAATATGAGTAAGCAACCCCTCTTTTTTTAATTTTGTAGTAAATAAGGACAGGTCGTGCAGCAGTGGTTCACCACCTGTGATAACTACTATTTTTGCCGGTGTTTTTTTAATGGATGAAATTAATTCTTCAATAGAAAAAAGCGGATGTTTATCCTTATCCCAGCTTTCTTTCACATCGCACCATAGACAGCCTACATCACATCCACCCAACCTGATAAAATAGGCCGCCTTACCCTGATGCATACCTTCTCCCTGAAGGGTGTAGAAGTGTTCCATAACGGGGAGGGTAGAAGGAGTTGGATTTTGGGTTGAAGGTATAGGGTTGATGGTATAAGGCATATTGCTCATTATTTTCTTAAATGCTTTATAAAGTAAATAAGCATTGCTTTGACTTCGTTGATTAATTTATTTATTATTTCATAGCCGGCAAGACTAATGTAACCTAACTCCTCTGCAGCAAAGCAACAATAATCTACTTCATTTGTAGCCTAAAGAAGTATCTAAAAAATGTGCGAAATCTTTATCTGTGAATCTTCCACAACCTCCAGCAATATTTAATGGAATAGACAATGCAGATCTGTTGAGTTGAGCCGTAAGTTCAAATCTTTCCGCTTTTGGAAATTTTACAGCGATATTCTTTTTGATAAATATGTACGCTTCGTGAACTTTTTTCCAAACATCTAAATATTTATAATCCCGCATAAAAATCATAATAATTTTTCCACCTTCACCCTTCTGCCTTCCTCCACCTTTATCCTTCCACCTTTCGCCTTATTCTCTCACTCATAGTGCTTCATCGCAGATGCGCTAAAAGTATTTTTCATCAAAGCTGCTATCGTCATCGGGCCTACTCCTCCTGGCACTGGTGTAATAAATGAACTTTTTGGTGCTACATTTTCAAAGTCCACATCACCAATAAGTTTATAACCCGATTTTTTTGTTTTGTCTTCCATGCGGGTAATTCCGACATCAATAATTACTGCGCCTTCTTTTACCATATCTTGTTTTACGAATTTCGCCTTACCCAAAGCTGCAATAATGATATCACCTGTTTTGCAAATCTCATTCACATTGGGAGTATGTGAATGACAGAGTGTGACTGTGCAGTTGCCGGGGTTTCCTGATCCGCTCAGGAGAATGCTGATCGGCCTGCCTACAATATTGCTGCGCCCGATCACCACTGCATGCATCCCTTTTGTTTGTATTTTATAATGTTGTAATAACAAAAGAATTCCATAGGGAGTAGCAGGAATAAAACCTGATTGCCCTAACACCATTTTCCCAATCGTATTGGGATGAAATCCGTCCACATCTTTTGCCGGTTCTATGGCATTGATCACTTCTTCAGCAGATATATGTGGTGGTAAAGGAAGTTGCACCAATACGCCATCCACTTCAGGGTCTCCGTTTAAAGCTCTTATTGTATCCATAAGTTTTACAGAAGAGATATTTGCTTCAAAGCGAATAAAAGTTGACTTAAATCCAACCTCCTGACATGCCTTCACTTTTGCAGCCACATAAGTTTCACTTGCACCATCGGCACCTACCAAAATAGCTACAAGATGAGGAACGGTTTTTCCTTCTGCTGCAAGTTGTGCCACCTCGAGCTTCAGGGAATCTTTTATCGTTTGTGCTGCTTCTTTGCCGTTCAAAATTTGCATGCGCAAAGGTAAAGGGCGACTACATTGAGGGTAATGAATTTTTATTTTGATTATGATCACGTTCCAGTTATCTTACCAATAAAACCACTGCCTTTGAAAAAGATTGTACTGATCTTTTTATTTTTTCATTCCTTTCATGGCGTAGGGCAATCGGTACGTATTCCGGTCAGCTCAATATATACTCGTTTATCTGCTTATTCAGTTAGCAGCATTGATGCTTTTTCATTTGTTTCCAACCAGGCGGCCTTAGCCCAAATGCATGATTTTACAGTGGGAGTGTTCGGAGAACGAAGATTTATGTTGCAGGATTTGGCTTTGTACCAAATGGCTCTTGCAGTCCCCATTAAATGGGGTCAATTTGGTGTGACAGGAAATTATTTTGGTGGTATTGATAATAAAGAAACATCAATAGGTTTGGCTTATGGTCGAAAACTTACCGAAAATCTCGATGTAGGGGCACAGTTTAATTATTACACTTTTCAAATCAATGGTTATGGCAGCGCTTCATCAATAAACTTCGAAGCAGGTTTTTTGTTTCATATTACTCCTCAATTTCATTTCGGCATTCATACATACAACCCTACCGGTAGTAACTTAGGAAAAGATGGCACAGAAAAACTTCCGGCAATTTATACAGCAGGCATAGGCTATGAAACCTCAGATAAATTTTTAATAAGTGGCGAAATCCAAAAGCAGGAAAATGAACCAATTAATGTAAATGCCGGCCTGCAATATTCTTTTAAAAAGCAGCTGTTTGCAAGGGTGGGCATGAATTCCAGTGCCAGTACATATTATTTAGGAGTCGGGGTATTGTTAAAATCATTTCGCCTCGATGTTACTGCTTCTGTGCATCCGCAATTAGGTATCAGTCCTGGATTAATGCTTATTTATAAAGGAGTAGAAAAACAAGAATGAAGCTTCGTGCTTATATATTTACTTTATTTATTGCTTTGTCCATATGTGGTAATGGACAGGAGATAATTGTTGAAACCGAACAGCAACTTGAAAACCTTACCGAACTTCTCGAAGAAGATGTGGAAGATGAAAGCTTTTTACAACAGCTTACTTATTTAAAAAAACATCCGATCAATATTAATAAAGCCGCATCAGATGATTTAAGAACTTTAAGGGTGCTCACCGATCTCCAAATAGAAAATTTAATTATATATCGTTCTTTTTTTGGCACATTGATAGATCTGTATGAGTTGCAGGCTGTACCGACATGGGATATAATAACTATTCGTAAAATTCTTCCTTTTATAACTGTAGCCGATAATGTCAATGTAAAAAATGAAACGCTCAACCGATTAAAAGGCGGGGAACATTATATTTTACTTCGCTCTTCCATTATATTACAAGATCAAAAAGGTTTTGATAAGTCATTACCTACTCATTATGCAGGTGGTAAGGAGCGGCTTTTGCTGCGTTATAAATATCAGTATAAAAATTTATTGCAATATGGTATAACCGCAGATAAAGATGCCGGAGAGGATTTTTTCAAAGGTGTACAATCGAGCGGATTTGACTTTTATTCGTTTCATTTATTTATACGACATCTTGGTCCTATCAAAACCTTGGCTGTAGGAGATTTTACAGTGAATATGGGGCAGGGATTACTACAATGGCAAGCATTGGCTTTTAAAAAGGGAGCCGAACCTATCAATATCAAAAGACAGTCAGCCGTATTGCATCCTTACACTTCTGCTGGTGAGTTTAATTTTCACAGAGGCAGTGGTGCTACCATGAAAATAGGCTCATTTGAAGGCACTGCTTTCGTGTCCTTGAAGAATATTAGTGCAAATTCTGTGATAGATACGGTTTCAAATGAAGAAGTGTTTTCAAGCATCCTTACTTCTGGTCTTCATCGTACTTCCTCTGAAATTGCGGATCGGCATAATATAGGTCAGACAACTTTCGGGGGAAATCTTACATATAAAAGGACGGGGTTTTCTATTGGACTCAATGGCGTGCATTATCAATTTTCAAAAAGCTTCCAAAAAAGGGATGAACCATATAATAAATTTGCTATTACTGGAAAAAGCTGGAGTAATTACAGTTTTGATTACAGCTTCACACACCGGAATTTTCATTTATTCGGTGAAGCGGCGACTGACAAACAATTCAATAATGCATTTTTAAGTGGCGCTTTGATAGCTATAGACCCTAAAGCAGATGTAACCTTATTGTATAGAAATATAGAAAAGAATTATGCTTCACTATATAGTAATGCTTTTACGGAAGGTGTATATCCAGTCAATGAAAAAGGGTTTTATTCCGGAATTTCTATAAGACCCACGCCGCAATGGCGGATTGATGGCTATGCTGATTTTTATCAATTTCCCTGGATACGGTACAGGGTAGATGCACCAAGTGGTGGTAAAGATTATCTATTACAATTGACCTACAAACCGGTAAGAGGTATCGAATTATATACCCGTTTCAAGACAGAGAATAAAGGTATAAACGGTACACCTGACTCTATAACACACTATATTATTTATGTGCCCCGAAAAAACTGGCGGCTGCATCTCAATTATCAGGTGACGAGGGAGTTGCTGTTAAAAGCCAGAACAGACATTGTTTGGTACGATAAGAAAGGTAATCTTGCTGAAAGTGGTTTTCTCACATATATAGAAGGAACTTATAAACCTAGCTTCACTTTATCCCTAAATCTGCGTTTGCAATATTTTGAGACAGATGGTTTCAACAGCCGCATTTATGCCTATGAGAGTGATGTGCTTCATAGTTATTCTATACCTCCTTTTTTCGACAAGGGATTCCGCTATTATTTTAATATAAACTACGATGTAAGTAAAAAACTATCCATCTGGGGTCGGTGGGCACAGACAATTTATAGAGATAAGGAAAGTATCGGATCGGGGCTTGATGAAATAAAGGGCAATAAGCGATCTGAAATCAAATTGCAGCTACGCTATATTTTTTAATGAGATTACCTCCGGGATTGACGTGTTTTTAAATTTTCTACACTTTTTTTCTTTTTTTTGGCCTAGGTTAAAAAATTATTATATCTTGGCGCAGCAATTCAAAATATACTGTTGTCTATCTCTATTATTACAGCATTCTTATCCAAACTCAGTTACCAACTACTTGAAAATCTTTAAATTAAAAGTTCAAATGAGAAAATTTGCATCATTGTTTGCAATGCTTATGCTATTTAGTGTATTGGCA
>MWVT01000016.1_pt1 | contig 25547 bp, 23 predicted proteins | sample 1047201 | NCBI WGS metagenome assembly MWVT01 (sample SAMN06349988, study PRJNA376086) | soil metagenome | isolation source: TG5-1 sample Antarctic (ecotone) soil | place: Antarctica | collected 2015-01-13 | reverse complement strand
AGCAGGTACACAGCGTTCGGTGCTGTACACTGACCTGGCACCCGGCAATTATGTGTTTAACGTATCGGCAATAAACAACGAGGGAAAAACAAGCGCCCATCCTGCTTTATTCAGATTTACAATTTATCCTCCTTTCTGGCAAACTATATGGTTTAAAATACTTACCGGTGTGATTTTTACACTGATAATTTATTGGCTGATAAAAAAAAGAATAACAAGAATTAAAAAAGAGGCGGAAAAAAAAACAGAGATCAACAAAGGAATAGCTGAGCTGGAAATGAAAGCGCTGCGTAGCCAGATGAACCCGCATTTTATCTTTAATTCTTTAAACTCAATACAAAAATATATTTGGGAAAACAGAAAAGAAGATGCTTCTGAATATCTTATAAAATTTGCAAGACTCATAAGATTAGTGCTGGAAAATTCCTTGCATACTTCTGTAAAACTTTCAGAAGAGTTAAATGCTTTGCGTTTATACATTGATATGGAGCATCGCCGTAATAATCAAAAATTCGATTATAGTATAACTGTTGATGATAATGTTGATGAAGATAAAACTTATATATCACCGCTTTTATTGCAACCTTACGTTGAAAATGCGATCTGGCATGGGCTTAGTCAAAAAGAGGGGAGAGGGAAATTATCAATTGCAATTGAAAAAATAGAGGACTCTTTAATTTGCATTATTGAAGATGATGGTATTGGGAGGGTGCGGGCAGCTGAAATCAAAATAAATTCAGTTTACAAAACCTCTTTGGCAATGAATATATCCAGTCAGCGAATTGAGTGGTTGAAAAAAGATGCTGGCTTACCTGCTGCTGTGGAAATAACTGACAAATACGATGGCACCATTGCAATGGGAACAAAAGTTTTACTTACTTTACCACTTATCATGAAGTAATGATTAATTGCGTAATAATTGATGATGAGCAAAATTGTGTAGATACATTGACTGCTATGCTCAAAGCAAAATTTTCATCAATTATATCTGTACTATCCTCTACTACAGATAGCAGAAAAGCAACTGCATTGATTGCTGCACACAAACCACAGATCGTTTTTATGGATGTCGAAATGCCACACATTACAGGCATTCAACTCATGCATTCATTTGTGCAAAGGAATTTTGCTGTCATCTTTACGACTGTGTATGACAAATATGCTCTTCAGGCTTTGAAAACAGAAGCTGTGGATTACCTACTCAAACCCATCAGCATAGATGAACTGGGTGAAGCTATTGAAAAAGCAGGCCAGCGATTGCAACTAATGGAAACAGCATCTCCGAAACCTGCAAATGGCATTCTTCAGAAATTATTGCTTCCAACTAACAATGGTATTTTAGCCGCCAGCATTCCGGAAATAATCAGGGTAGAATCTAATAATAACTATTGTAATTTCTATATCAGCAATAAGCCGAAAGTGGTTGTTGCCAAAACACTTAAAGAATACGAGGAACTGCTCACTCCATGTGATTTCTTCCGGGTACACCAATCGCATCTTATTAATCTGCATTATGTTGAATATTTTCATCCCGGATTAGAAGAATATGTAATAATGAAAAATGGTGAGCATATTGAAGTCTCCCGGCGACGGAAAGCAGAATTTTTACAAAGGCTCTCAGCTTTATAATTTTTTATACCTAAATGTCTGTTTTATGATTCAGTTTAAGTATACCATTTTATATGTTGGTGATGTAGAACAAACAGTATCTTTTTATGAAATAGTCTTTGGATTTAAAAGAATTTTTATTACACCAGATGGTAGTTATGGTGAAATAGAAACGGGGGGCACCACCCTTTCTTTTGCATCACATGCACAAGCCAAATCCAATCTTGGATCTGAATTTATCCAAAGTAGTCCGGAGCACAAACCTTTTGGCATTGAGATAGGATTTACGACCGTTGATGTAGAAAGCTTGTATAATAAGGCTATAGAAGCAGGTGCTCACGCGGTTTCTCCTGCACAATTAAAGCCACACGGACAAACAGTCGCTTATGTAAGAGACCCGGATGGCTTTTTAATAGAAATATGTACTTCGATGTCCTGAGATAGCTAATCGTAATAGAGAATGAGCGAACCGGCGTGAGAGAATTTGGGTACTCAGCAATACTGCTTCTATCATCGCCTGATGTATAGTTTATCCCGGACTTGATCCGGCACTCGCTTGTACGTTCTGTAATTTTATTGAGCATGGTGCTTTTACTTCTACCTTCTATCTTTGGCACCTTAGATACAAATAATTTATGACCATTTCTTATAACTGGCTAAGAGAATATTTGCCTGTAAGCATCGAACCTGAAAGGCTATCGGAAATACTTACTTCTATAGGCCTGGAAGTGGAAAAAATGGAGCCTTTTGAAGATGCTAAAGGAGGATTGAAAGGATTGGTAATCGGTGAAGTATTGGAAGTTTCACAACATCCGAATGCTGATAAATTAAAACTCACAAAAGTTAATATAGAACAAAACGAACCTTTACAAATAGTATGTGGGGCACCTAATGTTGCACAGAGACAGAAGGTCGTTATAGCTCCGGTTGGAAGTACAATTTTTCCAATGTCTGGTGAACCAATGACTATGAAAATTGCAAAGATCCGTGGTGTTGAAAGCTACGGAATGATATGCGCTGAAGATGAAATCGGGTTAGGGCCCTCACATGCCGGTATTATGGTTTTGGCTGATGACGCAATTGTTGGTCAGTCAGCCGCAGCATATTTTCAATTATGCAATGACATCATTTTCGAGATCGGCCTTACCCCTAATCGTACGGATGCCATGAGCCATTGGGGCGTGGCCAGAGATGTATGTGCTTATCTTTCTCACCACGATGGAAAATTCATTCAACCCAAATTACCAAATCTTGAATTCCAAAGTGATAATTCAAATCTGAAAATTTCTGTACAAGTAGAAGATAAAGAAGCATGCCCCCGATATTCAGGTGTAAGCATTTCTAATGTAACTGTGCACGCATCCCCTAAATGGTTGCAAAACCGTTTGCGGGCAATAGGCCTTCGCCCTATTAATAATATAGTGGATGCTACCAATTTCATTATGCACGAAACAGGTCAGCCACTTCATGCATTTGACTATGATGCCATCAAAGGCAGTAAAATAGTTGTGAAAAAAATGCCAGAGGGCACAGCGTTTCAAACACTGGATGAAAAAATAAGAAAGTTGAGCGCAGAAGACCTGATGATATGTAATGCGGAAGAAGGCATTTGCATTGCCGGAGTGTTTGGTGGTATAAAAAGTGGCGTGACAGCAGATACAAAAAATATATTTTTAGAAAGTGCATTCTTTGATCCGGTATCTATTCGCAAAACTTCTTTTCGTCATGGCTTGCGTACCGATGCTGCTACCCGTTTTGAAAAAGGAATTGACATCTCACAAACTGTAAATATTGTACAAAGAGCGGCGGTGCTGATAAAAGAATTAGCAGGCGGGGAAATAGCTTCTGAGATAATTGATATATATCCTGATCCAAAACCGAAAACTGAGATTTCTTTGACTTATGCATATTTGAAAAAATTAAGTGGTAAGCATTATGAAGCTGAAACTGTAAAAAATATTTTATCTGTTCTTGGATTTAATATTATTAATGAAACACCTGAAAGACTGACGGTAGAAGTGCCCTATCATAAGAGAGATGTAAGCATGCCGGCCGACCTGGTAGAAGAAGTGTTGCGCATAGACGGCCTGGATAATATTGAGATCCCTTCTGCTACTACAATGACTCCTTCCATTGAAGAAGATCACAGACCTGAAGCTTTAAGAGAAAAAATTGCTCAAATGCTGGCAGGTGCAGGTTTTTCTGAAATCCTCACCAATTCAATTACGAATTCGAATTATTACATTGATGAAGAAAAAGATGCAGCAGTGAAACTATTGAACAACCTTAGTACAGAACTTGATATACTCAAACCAAACCTGCTCTATGGTGCTCTGGAAATAATTTCTTTCAATATAAATCGTAAAAATAATAACCTCAAATTTTTTGAGTTTGGTAAAATTTATAAAGCAATAATAAATGGTCAGTTTGAAGAAACAGCTCAATTAAGTATTTACCTAACGGGTAACGCAAGAGCAACCGGCTGGAAAGAAAAAGAGGCAATTGCTGACCTATTTTACATAAAAGGCATAGCGGAGGCAGTATTAAAGCTTTTGGATTTAGATATCACCTTCACATCATCTGACCAGAATGTATTATTTGCCCGCATACAAAACGACAACCTGGTAACAATTGGCAGAGCAAGCCATTCAGAACTACAAAAATTTGACATTCGGCAAGCAGTTTTTTTTGCTGACTTCAACTGGGATTTATTGTTGAAATATGCCCTTACAAAGAAAATTGAATACCGGGAATTGAGTAAGTACCCACCTGTCGAGCGTGACCTGGCTATGGTAGTTCCCCGTACAATGAATTATGGAGAAATAGAAGATAATATCAGGGAGTTGAAAATTGCAACTTTACAGGGAGTAAGATTATTTGATTTATTTGAAAGTGAAAAATTAGGAAAGGATAAAAAGTCCATTGCAGTAAATCTTACATTCGTTGATCACGAAAAAACATTAATTGATAAAGAAACCGATCAGTGGATGCTGCGGATTATGAACTCCCTTGAAAAAGAATTAAACGTGGAAATAAGAAAATAATTACCATGACTGTAGATGACCAGTTCAATATAATCAATGAAAAACTGCAGCAACTCCTGAGGCAACATAACCGGGTAAAAAAGGAGAATGAACAATTACGGATTGAGCTCGAGGGAGAAAAACGAAAATATTTAACAACACAAACTAAAATTGATGATCTGCAACAACAAATTTCTATAGTAAAATTAGGAGCAGGTGACATGAATGATAAAGACAAAAAGGAATTTGAGAAAAAAGTAAATTCATATATCAAAGAAATAGATAAATGTATCAATCTTTTGAGTGAATGATTTGTAGGGTGCATTTCCAATCGTTGTTGGCTGGTGGAGACAACAGCCAAGGCAGGCCGCTGTGGTCGTCCCAAATTGCGACAATTTGAATTGCACCCATTTGGAGGTAGATTTATTAACCGTAATATTTATTCTAAAAATTAAATGTTGAGCGAAGAATTAATTCCGCTAAACCTGCTGATCGCTGACCGCACATACCGCGTACGCATAGATCCAAAAGATGAAGAGGTAGTACGTAAAACAGCAAAAACGATCAATGATAAGCTCATCGAATTTAAAACGCAGTTTGCCGGCAAAGACATACAGGATTATATTGCTATGGTATTGATATGGTTCGCCACGGAACAAAATGCTTCTATTTCAAACCAGGTAAACCTAGATCATGTAGGCAGTCGCTTACAAACGCTGGAAAAGCTGATAGATGGGGCTTTGGAATAAAAGCAGTTTTATAAAATAACCACACAGATAAACGGGTGAGCAGCAGATTTAGGAATTGACAAACTGTGGCAGGTTAAAATTTTCCATGATAATGGCATTCTTCTAACATACTTCTTTAGCTGATCTCAGGCCAGGGCAAAAGTAGATTGGGTTTAGTATCTTCGCTTACACACATTATTAAGAGGTATGCATAATAATTACTTATTTCACCAGCCTCAAAATTTAAAACAATTGATCAATGGACCTCACTATAATTACAATCATCATTGCTATTGCTTCCCTATTGGTAGGTATTATAGCAGGTAAAATAATATTTGCCAAAGACACCCGGAAAAAAATAGAAGATGCAGAGCAACACGCTCAAAACCTTATTAAAGAAGCAGAATTAAGATCGGAAACTGTTCGTAAGGAAAAAGAACTTTCTGCAAAAGAAAGATTCGTACAACTAAAATCTGAACATGACAGGGAAGTGCTGGATAGGAACCGCAAGGTATTAGAGGGTGAAAATCGCATTAAGCAAAAAGAACAAACGCTCAATCAAAAAACAGAAGCACTTGAAAGGCAGGTAAAAGAAAATGATGCTATCAAAGTCAACCTGAACCGACAGATAGAGGTAGTTAATCTAAAACAATCGGATCTGGAAAAACACCAGGAAGAGCATACACGACGATTGGAAAAAATTTCAGGTCTCACTGCAGAAGAAGCGAAAGCTCAATTGGTGGAAGGGCTGAAGCAGGAAGCACAATCCCGCGCCATTGGCATTCAACAGGAGATCATTGATGATGCCAAACAAAAGGCAAACAAAGAGGCCCGTAAAATAGTAATTCAAAGTATTCAACGTACTGCAGCCGAACAAGCTATAGAAAATGCCATCACTGTTTTTAACCTGGAAACAGATGAAATAAAAGGACAAATAATAGGCCGCGAAGGTCGTAACATACGTGCCATAGAAGCAGCCACAGGCGTGGATTTGATCGTGGATGATACACCGGAAGCCATTATACTTTCCTGCTTTGATCCATTACGCCGCGAAATCGCCCGCCTCAGTTTGCAAAGGCTGGTTTCCGATGGCCGCATACATCCGGCACGCATAGAGGAAGTAGTAGAAAAAACAAAACGGCAGTTAGAAGAACAGATAATGGAGATCGGCGAAAGAACAGTAATTGAATTAGGCATTCATGGATTGCACAAAGAATTAGTTCGTTTGGTGGGCAAGATGCGCTTCCGATCTTCTTATGGTCAAAATTTATTGATGCACAGTCGCGAAGTGGCAAATCTTTGTTCTGTAATGGCAGCGGAACTGGGCTTAAATCCTAAACTGGCAAAAAGAGCCGGCCTGCTTCATGATATTGGGAAAGTACCTGACGAAGAAACAGAATTGAGCCATGCACTGCTTGGCGCCAAGCTTGCTGAAAAGTATGGCGAACAAGCTGCAATTGTAAATGCCATTGGGGCCCACCACGATGAGATGGAAATGCAATATGTGATCTCACCTATAGTACAGGCTTGCGACTCAATAAGCGGTGCCAGGCCCGGTGCACGCCGCGAGATCATGCAACAATACCTGCAAAGGATAAAAGACCTGGAAAACCTTGCGATGGCTTATACAGGTGTAGAAAAAGCTTATGCTATACAGGCAGGCCGTGAACTGAGGGTAATTGTAGAGGCAGATAAAGTGACTGATAATGACAGTGACCGGCTTTCATTTGAAATTGCCCAAAAGATCCAGGCGGAGATGACTTTTCCCGGCCAGATAAAAGTGACGGTGATCAGGGAAAAAAGAGCAGTGAATGTAGCGAGGTAAGGAATATTTGTAATACCAAGTGCATTTAAATCCGGAGTACATAGCAGCTTAGGGCATTTTGTTATATCACTAAACCTTTTCTCCCCTACCTTTGCGTTCCTAAATTTTTTAAATATGGACGCTGCCATCGCTTTTGTAAAAGAGCAACTTTCTACAAAAAAGGAATTTCCTAAATTTAAAGCAGGTGACAATATCACTGTAAACTATAAGATCATAGAAGGTACAAAGGAACGTATCCAGTCTTTTAAAGGTGATGTATTAAAATTACAAGGCAGTGGTGCTACGGCTTCATTTACGGTGAGAAAAATATCTGATGGTGTTGGTGTAGAACGCCTTTTCCCAATCTATTCTCCCAATATTGATTCAATAATTTTAAATAAATCGGGCCGTGTACGACGTGCTAAACTTTTCTATCAGCGGGAGCGGAGTGGTAAGAGCGCAAGGATACAAGAAAAGAAACGTGCTACAATGCAGCAAACCACAACAGTAAAATAAACGTAGATAGATTGAACCATTACAAAAATCTGAGGTCTGATTAGGAAACATTGATTATCTTGTAGCTGGTTATTAAAAATCTTTGTAATTATATTTTGGAAAATTAAAAACTTTAGTTATGAGCCTTGGCTGGAATGAAATTTTGCTTATTTTATTGATCGTGCTTCTATTATTCGGGGGCCGAAAAATACCTGAGCTTATGCGTGGTTTAGGAAAAGGCATCAGGGAATTCAATGATGCTAAAACAAATGTTCGTAAAGAAATAGAAGAAGGTATAGTAGAAAAAGAGCATCCTGTAACATCGGCTACCACTCCGGTTAACACTCCGGCTACAGCTTCTACTAATAACACAACTTCTCATACATCTACGCCATTACCCTAAGCTAAAATTAAATTATTAAGCTGATTTGCAAATAGTTATCTATTTCCAGATCAGCTTTTTTTTTACCTCACCTTTCTTTTAGCCTTATGTTAGGAAAAAAGGTTTTCTGGTTGGGTATCTTTGCCATTCTGTTTTCATACAGTGTACGTAATAGGTGAAGCCGGATAATGTGTGATTAGATAATTACAAAACATTTTAGATGAATAGTTTTTTGTTTCAGATCTTAATTCTTTTTATAATGTTTTTTTCTGCATTAGCAGGAAATACGCAGGTGAATGAAGAATTGATAATAAAGCCTTTTAAAGATTCCATCATAAAAGAGATCCTAACCAATCCCAGGGCGGGTTTTAAAGATCTTTTTGAATATGAGAATTCAAATACTAATTTTTCAGTTAAGCTGAATCCTCAGGCCATTGCATTCGTAGAGGATTACATGGAAAATAATACTACTAAACTTACCCGTATGAAATCGTGGGGTAAAAGGTATTTCGATGTCATGGATAATATTCTGACAAGCCATGGTTTACCCAAACAGTTAAAATATTTATCTGTTATTGAATCTGAATTAAACTTATATGCAGTGTCCTGGATGGGTGCGGTAGGTCCGTGGCAGTTCATGCCTGAAACAGCCCGCGGATTTGGTTTACGGGTATCCCGCACTACCGATGACCGGGTAGATTTTTACAAGAGCACCCACGCAGCTGCCAGGTATCTAACTTACTTATACGGGCTGTACAACGACTGGTTGCTTGTAATTGCAGCTTATAATGGTGGTCCGGGCAATGTAAATTCTGCTATAAGAAAAAGCGGAAGCCGAAATTTTTGGGCTCTTCAATACCATCTTCCAACGGAAAGCCGTATTCATGTAAAGAAATTTATTGCCACACATTATATCATGGAAGGTAATGGCAGCGTGACTACTCTTACAAAAAAAGAAAGAGGTACAATGATGATGTCCACCCCATCAGAAGATATTACCATACCTGATGCTGATTTAGAAATGCTGACGGTAAGTGGCAGGTATAACTCTCTCGTGATCGCTCAATTTATCCGGATGGATATTTTTGAATTCAACAAGTATAATCCGGGTTTTGATAAACAATTATCTACCGCGGGGTCTTATAATATCAAACTTCCTGCAGATAAATTATTATTGTTTCAGGCATACAAGCCGCAGATATTAGAGCAATCTATGAGGTTGATGCTGGTTTCTGCTAAAAAAGCTTTTTAAGCCTTCCTCAATTTTTTAAAGTGCCGGCTGCGAAGTCAGCACTTTTTTTATGGCTTCTCCTTTTAGCAGGCATTCTTGCCACTCCATTTCCGGATCACTATAAAATGTAATAGCTGAGCCTACCGAATATTCGATATACCGGGCAGTGGCATTATACATAATACTTCGGATCACTACATTGAAGTCAAAACTCCCTTGTGGATCAATATATCCCACCGAACCTGAAAAAATTCCACGGCATCCAGTTTCATATTCATTTATCAATTCCATCACCCTTTTTTTGGGTGCCCCGGTCATTGATCCCATAGGAAAAGTTGCTTCAATAATATCAGAAAATAAAATGCTATTCTTCACCTTACCTCTAATGGTTGATATCATTTGATGTACCAATGGATAAGTGTAAATACCAAACAGTTCCTCCACTTCAACGGAACCATTTATGGAAATCCTGGAAAGATCATTTCGTACCATATCTACAACCATCACATTTTCTGATCGCTCTTTTTCACTGCGGAATAAATTATTTTTCACTTCATCATCTTTCCCTTCATCACTCAATATTCTTTTTGCTGTGCCTTTCATAGGTTGCGAAAACAATTCATCTCCAACCCTGGTTAAAAAACGCTCGGGACTGGCACAGATCAGAAACTTATCATTGATCTTATAAAAAGCAGAAAAAGGATTCGGCGATATCTCTGAAAGTTGTGTAAATACGGAAAAAGGATTTATGGTGGCAGCCTCTGCATAAAATTGCTGGCAAAAATTGATCTCGTAACAATCGCCACGTAAAATATGCTGCTGCAATTTTTTGATCGTTTGTATATAATCCTCTTTTGAGAGCTTTGATTGGATGTGGAGTTCAGATTTATGGTCGTCAACTACATCACTACAATTGCATATTTGGGAATAAATCTCATCGGGCTTATCTGCATGAATATGCAAATACCCATCTTTAATAAAACAAACTATTTGAGGTTCAAAGAAAAAGAAGAGTGGAAATCCTATTTTATTTTCCTTGTTTGCCGAAAGCTGATGAAAAGATAATCCCTGCTCGTAAGATAGATGCCCGAAAATCCATTTTCCTGGCTTGATCAAAGAATTGATGTCTTTGAAATGATAGCGATCGGAATCAATGACAGAGCGAACTCCAGCTGCTAATACACATTCATAATGCCTGGGTTGAATATCATAATCATTATTGTCTAAAAACGAAAAAATGCTGAATGGTTTTGCCCAATTCAACATTTTAATCTTAAATAAATCAATATCGCCTAGAAGATACCTGCTGATGTAGATTAAATTTTAAAATTAAGAATCGTCTTCTTCATCGTCATCAAAGCCTCCATCATTGAAAAGATCTTTGAATTCTTCATCTTCCTCAATCTTGAAGTCATCGTCTTCGCCTTTTTTAGCGGGGCCTTTTTTAGAAGGCGGAAGATCGAATTCTTCAAAGTCCGGATCCCACTCTTCGTCATCCTCACTTTTGTTCCAATCATCATCTTTCTCCACTACATCATCTTCGTCATCTTCTGCAGATTTGCTTTTTGTTTTTCCACTTTTTTTTGGCGCCTCTTCTAAATCCTCCAATACCTCATCATCTTCTATTGTCTTTGATGGTTTAGCAGTCCGCTTTGCTGATGTTATTAAAGTATCGCTAAATGCTGCACGGGAATTTAGTAATTCTTCTATAGGTAATATTGACATAACATATTTATATTAACAGTGTAAAATTTGGTTGAAGATTTTAATTCACCAAATTTTTTAAAAAAGTATTCAGGAAAATATATTTAATTCTTACGGTTATGAGATATTAATGATTTGGTCCCTTCCCGGACCATTGGAAATGTAATGAACAGGCACACCCAAATGCCGGTTAATGAAATCAATGTATTCATTCATTTCCACCGGTAGTTCATTTTTATATTTGAACACTGAAGAATCTTTCATCCACCCTTTAAAAGTTTTATAATTCGGTATTATTTTATTCCGAGTCATTTGAAAAGGTACTTTATTTTCATCTTCACCATCTGTGTTGTAAGCTATGCAAATAGATAGTTCTTCAAAGGCATCCAATACATCGGCCTTGGTCATTACAATAGATGTAACGCCATTGATCATACAAGCGAATTGCAGCGCAACAAGGTCTATCCAACCACACCTCCGGGGCCTCCCGGTAGTGGCTCCAAATTCATTTCCTGTCTTCCGTAAATTTTCCCCGGTTTCACCTTCAAGCTCAGTAGGAAAGGGTCCGCTGCCTACTCTTGTGCAATATGCTTTTGATATACCAATCACTTCTCTGATCTTTTGCGGTGCCACACCCAATCCATTGCATACACCTGCTGATATAGTGCTCGAAGAAGTAACAAAAGGAAATGTACCAAAATCAATATCCAGCATGCTGCCCTGCGCTCCTTCTGCCAACACTTTTTTACCCCTATTCAAAGCATCATTGATAAAGTATTCACCACTTACAATATTCAGTGTTTTTAAAAATTCCAAAGCATCAAAAAACTCTTCTTCCCAGGCGGAAATGTCGTCGGAAAAATTGTAATTATCAAGCAGCTTCTGATGTTTAAGCCTCAGCTTTATATAGTTTGAAATAAAACTTTTGTGTAATAGATCGCCTACACGCAAACCATTACGTCCTGTTTTATCCATGTAAGCAGGGCTGATGCCTTTTAAAGTAGAACCGATTTTTCCATCACCTTTAGAAAGTTCTGCAGCTTTGTCTAAAGCCCTGTGCGTAGGGAGGATGAGATGTGTGCGTTCTGAAATAAAAAGATTTTTGCGTACATCAACACCAAAGGTTGCAACCGTATCACATTCTTTACGCAGAATAACAGGATCAAGCACTACGCCGTTACCAATTAAATTGATAATGCCTTCATGGAAAATTCCGGATGGTATCTGGTGCAGAACAATTTTTTTGTCCTGTACATATAATGTATGCCCGGCATTGGGACCGCCCTGGAAACGGGCGATAATATCATAGTTCCGAGCAAAGTAATCAACGATCTTTCCCTTGCCTTCATCGCCCCATTGCAAGCCCAGAAGAACATCAACCATAATTGCAATTTTAGTAAGCAGGCAAATGTACGGTCTTGGTGATTAGGAGATGACAGATGGTAGATGATGGATGACGGTGAAAAAAGATTATGGGTGATAGTTGACAGATGATAGCATAAGAAGTGATGAGAGATGGTAGATGACAGATGACGTAAGGATGCAACAGTTATCCTTCAACTATCAGCTATCCTTTTCTCTCAATACGAGATCCTTCCCTGCCCGTATGGTCAGGCGGGCTTGGTGCGGATGACAATAAAATGATCATCCGGTTTTCAACCATCTGTCATCCATCATCTGTCATCCGTCAACCATCCTCCGTCAGCCAGCCTTCATCATCCATCTCACGCTGCTTCAGTATCGAACCGATCCACCGATTGAATTCCATTCAGGCTTTTAAGCCGAACTACCAATTCTTCTAATTCTTCTTTATCGTGTACAAAAAGACGAATAGTGCCTTCAAACACTCCTTCTTTCGACTCAATGGTAATGGCAGAAATATTAATGCGTAAATCTCCGCTGATAATGCTGGTAATTTTATTCACTACACCTACATCATCCATACCAATGATCTTGAGACCTGTAAGAAATGATATCTCTTTATTCTTTGCCCATTTTGTTTTCACAATCCGGTGGCCGTATTGCGAAAGTAATTTTGCCGCATTGGGACAATTGTTTCGATGAATAGTTAATCCCTTGCCCGTAGTTACGAACCCGAATACATCATCTCCAGGAATGGGTTTACAACAGTTTGCAAGATTGTACATGATCTTGTCGCTGCTTTCTCCAAATATGATAAGCTCTGTATCTTTTTTTGGTAATGCCTGTGGCAGGTCAAACTTAGGTTCTGGTAAGGGTTTTAGCGGTTTAGGTGCATCAAGTTTATCACCACTTACCTTAAATTCTTTCAACTCTTTCAGATCAATATTTTTGATAGCGATCTGGTAAAAAAGTTCGAGGTGGGAATTTAATTTATAAAAGTTTACGATCTCATCAATGTTATGCCCGTTCATAGCTACTCCCAGCCCTTCTATCTTTCTTTGAAGTGTATATTTCCCCTCGTCAGCTATTGACCTTTTTTCTTCTTTGAGCGAATCTTTTATTTTGGTACGGGCCTTTGCAGTGACTACAAAGTTTAGCCAGTCTTCCGAAGGCTTTTGTTTATTGGAAGTAATGATCTCCACCTGGTCGCCACTGCGCAACTTATGACTGATCGGCACTAATTTATGATTGACCTTTGCACCGATACATTTGCTGCCCACTTCGCTGTGCACGGCAAAAGCAAAGTCTAAAGCTGTAGTACCTACAGGGAGCATTTTTACATCACCTTTCGGAGTATATATATAAATTTCTTCAGCAAGAAAACTAGTTTTGAAATCTTGTAAAAAATCTATTGAATCTGTATCATGTGTGGTCAGCACCTCGCGGATTTGGTTAAACCATTTATCGAAGCGGCTTTCGTCGCCCCCGCCTTCTTTGTATTTCCAATGTGCTGCCAATCCTTTTTCTGCTATTTCATTCATACGCTTAGTGCGTATCTGTACTTCCACCCACTTGCCATAAGGTCCCATTACCGTGGTATGCAGGGCTTCGTAGCCATTGCTTTTCGGATTGCTCAGCCAGTCGCGGAGGCGTTCCGGCGATGGGGTATATTCATCAGTGATCATGGAATACACTTTCCAGCAATCTTCTTTTTCTTTCTCAGGAGCAGAGTCCAGAATTACTCTTATTGCAAAAAGATCATAGACTTCTTCAAAAGCTACTTCCTTCTTTTTAATTTTATTCCAGATAGAATGAATGCTTTTTGGACGACCGAAAATTTCAAAATTAAATTCACCCGTTTCTAATTTTTCATTGAGCGGCTTTATAAATTCATTGATGTAACGGGATCTTTCTTTTTTTGTTTCTGAAAGTTTTCGTGCAATTTCTTTGTATGCTTCCGGCTCTAGATATTTCATTGCCAGGTCTTCCATTTCTGTTTTTATATTGTACAGCCCCATGCGATGTGCAAGGGGTGCATACACATAAACAGTTTCAGAAGAAACTTTTAACTGCTTTTCGCTTTTCATACTATCAAGCGTACGCATATTATGCAGCCTGTCAGCAAGCTTGATGATGATGACCCGTGGATCATCGGTCAGCGTCAAAAGTATCTTACGAAAATTTTCTGCCTGTTGTGATGCATTCACATCTACTACAGTAGAAATTTTTGTCAATCCATCTACGATTTTTGCGATCTCATTTCCGAAATCGCGTTGCACATCATCCAGCCCTATATCGGTATCTTCTACCGTATCGTGAAGCAAGGAACAAATGGTGGAACGAACACCAAGACCAATTTCCTCTACACATATACGGGCAACTGCTAAAGGGTGAAGGATATAAGGTTCGCCGCTTTTTCTGCGCATATTGCGGTGTGCTTCTGCAGCCATTTCAAAAGCCTGGCGTATCAGTTTACGATCACCGGGTTTGATGCGGGATTTCAAACCAAGAAGAAGAGAGCGGTATTCCCGCAGGATCAGTTTTTTTTCCTGTTCTTCATTGAGATTGTATTTCGGTAATTGCGCTACGGTTTCCATGATATCCATTATCAAAAACGAATTTACTGCTTTCAGTTAAGTACATAGCGGACCTTCACTAATCAATCCTCACTCAATTATTATTTATCACTACACATTCATAGAACAGGTGATTTTTTCTTGTTTTCTGAAATGCCTACATTTGCACCCCCAGGAAAACTATTGCCTACGGTAGTTGTTTTTTCCTGAGTTGCGGGTGTGGCGAAATTGGTAGACGTATCAGACTTAGGATCTGACGCCGCGAGGCATGGGGGTTCGAGTCCCTCCACCCGCACTTTTTTATTTTATTAGTTGACTGGTTAGGTGTTGACAAGAAGATTGCATATTGTTCTCTCCCCCATATCAACTTTCAACTTTTCAATTCATCAACTTTATACATGGCTACAGTTACCCAACAGGAAGTTGCTCCATTACAAAAACAATTAGATGTTACTATTCTTAAAGAAGATTATCTGCCATCATTCGAAAAGGCATTAAAAGATTACAGCAAAAAAGCCAATATTCCCGGCTTTCGCAAAGGCATGGTCCCTGCAGGTTTAATCAAAAAAATGTATGGACATTCCTTATTTATGGATGAAGTGTTGAAAATAGTAGATAAAGAAGTAGTGAATTACTTGGAAACTGAAAAGCTCCAGATTTTTGCTCAGCCCCTGCCTAAAGAAATGAATCTTTCGCAAATTGATGTTACCAACCCGGGAGATTATACTTTTTCATTCGATGTAGGTATGAAGCCTGAATTTCAATTACCCGATTTTTCTCAAATCCCTGTCAAACGTTATGTCATTGATATTTCTGATGACATGATAGAGGAAGAAGTAGAAAGATTGCGCAATCGCTATGGCAATATGACTGAGCCTGAGGCTGTGACCGGAGATGAGAATGTATTAAATGTAACATTCAAAGAAACAGATGAAACAGGGAATGAAATAGAACGTGGGATTGTAAAAGAGAATTCAGTTCTGGTAAAATATTTTAAAGAAAACATCAGACCCACACTCATAGGAAAACAACAAGGTGAAGAAATACAATTAAACCTTGAAGATGCTTTTGAAGGGAAAGAGTTAGAATGGATACTAAATGATCTTGGCCTGGATAGTGCATCAGGCAGGCATTTTAAAATTGCGATCACCAAAGTAGGTCTTGTAGAAAAAAGAGAATTAAATGAAGAATTTTACGAACAATTGTTTCCTGGCAGCGAAGTAAAAAATGAAGAAGATTTTAAAAATAAGATAAGGCAACAATTGCAAACGCAATGGAATGGAGAAAGCCGCAACCAACTACATCACCAATTATATCACCAATTATTAGAAGGCACAAACATTGAGCTTCCCGAAAATTTTCTCAAAAATTGGATGAAAACGCAGGGAGCTGAAGGGGAACAAAAATCCGGTGAAGAAGTAGAAAATGAATTTCCAACCTTTAAAAATCAATTGAAGTGGAGCCTCATTACAGAAAAATTAATTTCTGAAAATGACATCCAGGTGCAGCAGGATGAGATACGGCAGTTTGCGAAACAACAATTGTTTGGCTATATGGGTGGTGCAGCCCTCGATGAAGAACAGCAGTGGGTTCGGGACTATATTGACAAGATGATGAAAGACCGTAAATATGTGGAAGAATCCTACAGCCGCATACAAACTCAAAAAATGTTTGACTGGATGGAAGGAAATTTAAATCCAGTGGAAACATCCATTTCAAAAGAAGACTTCATGCGCATGAATGAAACCCACAAGCATGAGCATCATGAAGAGTAAAAGGATTAATTACTCCATTATATCCTTCTTAAATAACTGGCCATAGAAAACTCAGAAAAAACTTACTTTCTTATCTTAAGAGACCAGCTTGAATACTAGACAAAACCTTGAGTAAGGTCAAGTTTTCCCAACTGCATATTATAAACTATAAACCAAAAACTACAAACTAAAAACTCCTCTGTCCTTTTGGCGCATTTTTTCAATAGCATGGTATTTGGTACTCGCTATTCCATTAAATTGCCTTACTTAATTTTCCCGATATGAGTTTTCCGTCCGAATTTGAAAAATACGCAGTGAAGCATCGTGGTATGTCGAGCAATACATTGCATAGCTATGCTTCGCATTTAGTAACTGCACTTACACCGAATATTATAGAAGAGCGTCCTATGAATGTTGCTGTGATGGATGTGTATAGCCGCCTGATGATGGACAGGATTATTTTTCTTGGATATCCTATAAATGATGAAGTAGCAAATATCGTGACTGCTCAATTATTATTTCTTGACTCCAGCGATCGTACGAGAGATATAAATATGTACATTAACTCACCCGGAGGTAGTGTGTATGCAGGACTTGGGGTCTATGATACCATGCAGTATGTGAGTCCGGATGTAGCCACCATCTGCATAGGTGTGGCAGCTTCGATGGGTAGTGTGTTACTTGCTGCAGGAACCAATGGAAAGCGTGCAGCACTCAAGCACAGCCGGATCATGATGCACCAGCCAAGCGGGGCCATCGGCGGGCAGGCTACTGATATTGAAATCACAGTAAAAGAAATCCGTAAACTCAAACGTGAGCTCTACGAAATTGTCTGCCACCATTCCGGACAATCTGTAGAAAGAGTAGGAGCGGATTTTGACCGCGATTACTGGATGACTGCGCCTGAAGCAAAAGAGTATGGACTGGTGGATGAAGTATTGTTAGTAAATCCGAAAAAAGATAAGAAAACCGAAAAAATTATAAAAAAGAATTAGAGATGAATGTACAGGATACTTTATACAACAAGCTGGTAATGCAGCCTCAACCGAACCCTGATGAACCAGATCATGAAGAAGAAGAAGAAGAGAAAGAAGAAAGGGCTGAAGTGGACACAAGGATGCTATACAAGCGCCTGGAAAAATATTTTTATGAAACCCGCAGCATTTATTTATGGGGTGTGGTTGATGATAAATCGGCAAAAGACATTGTAACTAAACTTCTTTTGCTGGATGCTGATAAGCGGGGCGAAGAAATTAAATTATTTATCAGCAGCCCGGGTGGCTCTGTTACCAGTGGAATGGTAATTTACGATATGATGAAGATCATAAAATCACCGGTAAGTACAATCTGTATGGGGTTGGCAGCATCTATGGGTTCTATATTACTCAGTGCCGGAGAAAAAGGTAAACGATATATTTTTCCTAATGGTGAAGTCATGATTCATCAGCCTTCATTGGGTGGGCATATACAAGGTGTGAGCGCCGATATGGAAATACATGCTGAACAAATTTTACGCACAAAGGAAATGGGAGCCAAAATACTTTCAGAAAATACAGGGCAAACAATAGAAAGAATTCGCAAAGACTTCGAAAGAGATTACTGGATGGACGCAGAAAAAAGCATTGAATACGGCATTGTAGATCAGATAATGAACCAGCTATCATAACTCTATAGGTACAAATATGCCGGAGAATTCTCTAATTATTTGATTCTTTCCTGGTTATTACCACTCAAAAATGTACACTAAACCTTTCTTAATTTATGTGAAAGGCAATGCTTTACACCCGATTCATTTATTTTTGCACTCTGAAGCAGCTAATGCTTTGAAAGAAGGTTCTTAATTCTATATCAGATATTTACTAATGGCCAAAAATATATTACACTGTTCTTTTTGTGGAAGAAGCCGCGATGAGGTGAAAATCCTTATTGCCGGCCAGGAAGGACATATTTGTGAGAACTGTGTAGAACATGCACGTGAGATCATAGATCAGGAACTCAACGTACGGGATGATAAATCACCAAACTCCACTGCTTTCAAGCTCTCCGTAAAGAAACCCATGGAGATGAAAAAATTTCTGGACGAATATATCATTGGTCAGGATGAAGCCAAGAAAGTGCTTTCAGTTGCAGTTTATAATCACTACAAACGTTTACAATACAAAACAGACAGCCCCGTAAATGAAATAGAAATTGAAAAGAGCAATATCGTAATGGTAGGTGAAACTGGAACCGGTAAAACCTTACTGGCAAAGACCATTGCCAAGTTGCTGAATGTGCCATTTACCATAGTAGATGCTACTGTATTTACAGAGGCGGGTTATGTAGGAGAGGATGTGGAAAGTATTTTGACCCGTTTATTACAGGTTTGCAATTACGATGTACCATCAGCGGAACGCGGTATCGTGTATATAGATGAAATTGATAAAATAGCCCGTAAAGGTGACAATCCTTCCATTACAAGAGATGTAAGCGGCGAAGGTGTGCAGCAGGGAATGCTCAAATTGCTGGAAGGCACCGATGTATTGGTACCACCACAAGGAGGCCGTAAACATCCGGAGCAAAAATTAATCAAGATAAATACCCAGAATATTCTATTTATCTGTGGTGGAGCCTTTGATGGTATAGATAAAATTATAGGTCGCAGAGTGCAAACTAATACCATAGGATTTAATGTGGACAAAGAGCTTCAGGAAAACATGAAGAAAAACCTGCTCCGTTATGTGAATGCACAAGATCTGAAAGCTTTTGGTTTAATACCTGAATTGCTTGGACGCCTTCCTGTTGTTACCCACCTCGATCCGCTGGATGCAGAAACGCTAAGAGCCATATTGATACAGCCAAAGAATGCGCTGATGAAACAATATGTAAGGTTGTTTGAACTCGAAGGTATCAAGCTAACTGTAGAAGATGAAGTATTAGACTTTATGGTGGAAAAAGCTATGGAATACAAGCTGGGTGCCCGTGGCCTTCGGAGTATTTGCGAAGGCATACTCACAGATGCCATGTTTGAAATGCCATCTACGAAGGAAAAATATTTTAACCTTGACCTTGAATATGCCAGGCGAAAATTTGATAAGAGTAAGCTGAGTTTGTTGAAAGTAGCATAGATGATGTGATGATGTGGCGATATGACGATTAGCTGATTTGCTGATTAGCTAATTAGCTAATGGGGCTATTTTGACGATGTGCTGATAGGACGATATGCCGATTTGTTGATTGATTATATGCGTAGGATACATAATAAATTCAAATTTAAATAACTAATAAAAATAGCGATCATGTTTGGAGATATGTTAGGAAATAAAGACAAAGCACAAGGCCAGGTCACAGAGTTAGTTGGTCGCTTGCAGGGACAAGCTGGTTTGACTGAAGAGCAGTCGAAGCAGGTACTCGAAACGATCAAAGATTTCGTGGTAGAAAAATACCCTATGTTGCAGGGTGCTGTAAGCAGCATGTTTGGCAACAAATAATTCTCCTGCAGGTTTATATTGAATAAGCATTCATTTTTGTATTCTTTACAATGATGAATGCTTCTTTATTTAGACGATCTTTTCTTTTATTACCGTTATTCGTTTTTGTCAATATCACCGCTTGCAAAGATGATAAGCAACGAAATATTATTCCCTCTTTTTATTATTGGAAATCTAACTTCCACCTTTCCGCATTAGAACAAAAAACATTAGAAAACCTTTCTATCAAAAATTTGTACATCAAATTTTTTGACGTAGAATGGGATGATATTTCCGTAGGGCCAAGGCCGGTAGCTACTTTGAAATTTAAAGATTCTATTGTAAATGGAATAATCTTTACGCCTGTAGTGTTTATTACCAATGAAACTATTCAAAAATCTTCAGTTGCTCAATTAAAAGAACTTGCTGTAAATGTTGTAAAACTTGTTTCCGGTATTGGCAAGAACAATTCTATCGCATTATCAAGTGAGTTGCAAATTGATTGCGACTGGACAAAGAATACAAAGGATAAATATTTTAATTTTTTAAAGGAAATCACAACACAACCTTTCCTTCAAAATAAAAAATTATCAACTACTATACGATTGCATCAACTCAAATTCCGAAGCGAAGCTGGCATTCCTCCTGTAAGTAAAGGATTGCTGATGTGCTACAACATGGGCAATCTCAGAAATCCTGCTATAGCCAACTCTATTATTGACAATAGTGAACTGGCTAAATATATCAGCAATGCCCGTACTTACTCCCTCCCACTTGATATAGCCCTGCCGCTTTTCGACTGGTATGTTTGGTTTCATAAAAATGAATATAAAGGCTTAGTACATAATTACGTGCTGGAGGGTATAGAGAAGACAAAAGAAAAAATTATCTTCAACAAAGACACCATCATCAATGGTATCCTTTTCCGGAAGGGTGATTGGTTACGGCATGAAGAAAGTAAAATGGACGTTTTGAAAAAAGCTGCCAAAGAAATTAGAAATAAGATTTCATTTGAAAATCAAACGATCATTCTATATCACCTGGATGCACAAATTTTAAAAAAATACACAAATCATGAGCTGGAAAATTTATATAACAGCTTTCGTTAGTTCCCTTTTTATTGCTTTTCCGCAGAACTTAATCGGGTGTGGAGACACGGAAGATCCTTATGACTACTTCACTTCATTTTTCAGCAAAGGGAATGCAGATTCAGAAAAGATTTATGAACCCTTTTATTATACTTCCTTACTTGATTTCTATGATGATTGGATGAACGAAAAACCACCATCTTATGAAAAAGATAAGGTGATAGAAGAATGGAAAAACTATTGCAACGCTTCAATCAAAACAGATGATGCTGTTTCATTCATTTATACCTCATACAAAGAAACAATTGACAGTATGTTGCTCATGCAGACTTCAAACAATAGACAATCATTTCCATCTTCTCTTTCGGGGAACAGTATGGCAAAATGTATGTCAGAAGATAAAAACAGAGAAGCCCTTCGTTATTTATCATTTGCAAAAAAGATCGAAGTATTCTGTTCTTCAGGTGATTGGGAAAGCCTAATTAGACCTGACAGCAACAAACTGAATCAATATATTTTAGAAGCCGATAAAGCATTTCAGTCTGCATCAACCCCTTTTCTCAAAAACAAATATGCTTTTCAAAAATGTAAAATCGCTTTTTATAATAACCGGTTTGGGGATTGCATTCAATGGTACAATGAATACTTTAAGAGTGACAATACATCAGCAGTGCATGCACTGGCTTTATCATATAAAGCAGGTAGCCTTTTTCGCTTAGGAAAAAATGCCGAAGCTGCTTATGATTTCAGCAGGGCTTTTGTGCTTTTAAATAACAATAAAAAAAGGTATTTCTGGGTTTCCTCTGGGCAACGGATAAGTGTAACCCCGATTTGCAAGAAAGTGTTTTAGCTTTTGCAAGGACAGATAAAGAACGGGCAAATATATTGGCGCTTTTTTCTCTTCATGGTGAAAGCTACAGGCTTCCCAATCTGGAACAGGTTTATAAAATGGATCCTGTATCTCCACTGCTTTCTGTATTAACGATCAGGGAAATAAACAAACTGGAAGAACAATACCTGACACCAATCCTTGCAAAAGAAGCAGGTGGTAAGCCATATTATTTTTTATGGGAAGAAGATTTAAAAAACATTAATATAGAAAAGCTTTCCTTACATAACGCAGGATTGATTTTTGAAAAAATATATCGGGATAATACTGTGTCTGACCGGGGGTTATATCTAATCGCTGCTGCATACATTGCATTTGTCAGCCAAGACTTTACAAAAGCAAAATCATTACTTTCTGATGCTAAAAACACAAATCTGAATGACAGACTTAAAGATCAGTTGCAATTAATCGGCCTGCTGGTGGCGGCCAATGAAAACGCCCGGCTGGATACCGATGCAGAGCAAAGCATTTTAGCTTCAGTAAAATGGCTTATCGAAAAAGGGAAAAATGATGATGGGTACAAACTTTTTTTGAGAAATTTCTTTTCACAGATTATTGCGCAGAAATATGAACAACAGGGTGATCAAGATAAAGCTGCTCTGGCTTATGGGGTGGCTGATTTGATGTTTGTGGATACGGGCAAAGCTGTTGATGAGGTGTATTTTTCTACAACGTATGGGATAGATTATATCAGGAATGAAATGGATACGCAACAGGCCTTAAAACTATATGCATTGCTGAATGCAAAAATACTATCCCCCTACGATCAACTGCTCATTGCTAACAGTTCATTTGACCGCGCCCAGGTTATTGATGTGATCGGTACTTCCTATCTGAGAGATTTTAATTTTGAAAAAGCTGTTGAATGGTTGAAAAAAACAAAAGAACCCCAAAAACTTATTGCCACTAAATACGATTATACAAAGAACAAAGAATGGACAATAAATGTTGACCCTTTTTATGATTATCTGAATGACTGGCAACGATATGATAAAACATTATCCAAACCATTAACCAAACTTTCATTTGCACAATCCATTGTTGACATGCAACATAAAGCTGATACGGCCAAATCAGCAGAAAGCAGATCGCGGATATATTACCAGTTGGCATCTGCATTTTATAATATGAGTTATTACGGGAATAGCTGGAATGCAGTGGCCTACAGCCGTAGCGGCACAGACTGGAATGATGGAAATTATAAACTGCCCTGGCAGAAAGAATACTATGGTGTATTTAAAGCAAAGGAATATTATCAAAAATCACTCGATGCCACAAAGAATAAAGAATTAAAAGCAGCCGCTTACTTTATGATAGCAAAGTGCCTCCAAAGACAATTGCCCATGCCGCAGTATGGAAATGAAGATTACGATAAGTATGAGGCTAAAATGATAGTTTTTGAAAAAAAGTTCAAAACAAATCCCATGTTTGATGGGTTTGTAAAACAATACAGTAATACTAAATTTTATAAATACAGTTTTAGCCGATGTAGTTATCTGAGAGATTTTGTGAAAAGCAATTCACCCTTAAAACAAATAAAAAAATAATTGTTTTTTATTGTTCTGATAGAATTGTGGGCTGGTTTTAAGCAAGGTTAGCCGGCATAAAGCGAATGACTCATTTCAGTAACATCATTCTCTATAATTAATTTTCCGGCAGTCTTTGTTTTGATCTCTTCTATACTTACTCCGGGAGCCCTTTCCAACAATTTAAAACCATGTTCCGTCACTTCCAGAACGGCAAGGTCAGTCACAATTTTTTTTACACAAGCTACGCCGGTCAGTGGTAACGAGCATTTAGGCAATAGTTTAGATTCGCCCTTAGGATTAGTATGCATCATGGCTACAATAATATTTTGAGCACTTGCTACCAGGTCCATAGCACCTCCCATACCTTTTACCATTTTTCCCGGTATCTTCCAATTAGCAATATCTCCAGTTTCACTCACTTCCATTGCTCCAAGTACAGTAAGGTCAACCTTTCCGGCTCTTATCATTCCAAAGCTTTCTACCGAATCGAAAAAAACACCTCCCGGTAAAACCGTCACGGTTTCTTTTCCGGCATTGATAAGGTCAGCATCCATTTCTTCTTCAGTAGGATAAGGTCCCATACCAAGCATTCCATTTTCACTTTGGAGCATGATTGAAATACTTTCAGGAATATAATTGGCCACCAAAGTAGGGATTCCAATTCCAAGATTTACATACATCCCGTCTTTTAATTCCTGTGCTATGCGTTTAGCTATTCCGTATTTATCTAAAGGCATGGTAAGTTTGTAGTTTATGGTTTGTAGTTTGTTGTTAGATAATCGGCATCACCACATCTAATCAGCTAATCGTCATATCGTCATATCCTCTCATCGGCATATCGTCATATCGGCACATCAGCTAGTCGCCAATCTCACAGTTTTTCTTTCAATTCTTTTTTCGTAATCCACTCCCTTGAAAATACGGTGTACATAGATACCGGGTACATGAATTTGATCGGGATCAAGATCTCCAGGCTCAACGAGTTGTTCAACTTCTGCAATGGTCACACTCCCCGCTTTGGCCATTGAAGTTGAAAAATTTCTTGTTGTCTTTCTGAAAACAAGGTTCCCGTATTTATCACCCTTCCAGGCTTTTACGATTGAGAAATCAGCATACAGCGCTAATTCCATCAGGTGCGGCTTTCCATTAAATGTTCTTACTTCTTTACCTTCTCCTATTTCAGTACCATAACCTGCAGGTGTAAAAAAAGCTGGGATGCCCATCCCTGCCATTTGAATGCGGGTTGCCAGCGTACCTTGTGGTATCAGGTCCACTTCCAGTTCACCACTTAGTAGTTGTCTTTCAAATTCCGCATTCTCTCCTACATACGAACTCATCATTTTTTTTATTTGATGCGTTTGAAGTAATAACCCTAATCCAAAATCATCTACGCCTGCATTATTCGATATGCACACCAGGTTTTTTGTTCCTTTTTCTACAAGCGCGGCTATACTTTTTTCAGGAATCCCACATAGCCCAAAGCCACCCAACATAAGTGTATCCCCATCGGCAATATCATGTAAAGCACCAATAGCATTCAGATAAACTTTATCCATACTTCTTATGATTTATAAGACTCAAAATTAGCATTCCCCTTATAAGTGAATAATATTACAGAACAGGCTTTGGATGAGGCACATACATCTCACGCAAAGAAAGGCTACGCAGCGAATCAAGAATGATTTTCATTTGCTCCGGATGCATTTGATACCAGGTAAAACTTTTCTGAAACCTTTCGTCTGTTGTCTTATGTTTTTCTACCACTTTTTGATAAAGACCAATACGGTAATTATCTTGGTTGAAACCCGAATCAATTTTCTGTAGTTTTAAGTTGGTCAATTCATCAGCAAGTATAATATCCCATAAAATTTTCGTCATTTTTTCTTTTGGCAATACCTCTTGCGGCATCCTATCCTGTTTACAAG
>MWVT01000015.1_pt1 | contig 26125 bp, 27 predicted proteins | sample 1047201 | NCBI WGS metagenome assembly MWVT01 (sample SAMN06349988, study PRJNA376086) | soil metagenome | isolation source: TG5-1 sample Antarctic (ecotone) soil | place: Antarctica | collected 2015-01-13 | reverse complement strand
ACAATCTACTGTTTAACTTTAATATTAATTAACCAAGTATGAATGGATTACCACTTACAGTAAGAAGATCAGTAGAGCTGATGGGGCTTTTTTTTGTAGGTTACCTGATCATTGTAGGCAAAGAAGTGATCGGCCCAATTTTGATGGCATTTTTTATCAGCATTCTTTTATTACCGGTTTATCGTTTTTTACGGAAAAAGAAGTTTCCCGAAGTGCTGGCTATTCTTTCTTGTGTCTTATTGTTTCTTGTAATGATTGGGCTTATTGTTTGGTTCTTTTCATCACAGATAAGCAGGCTGGTAAGCGATTTTCCGGCCATTAAGCAAAATGTAAATGCTCATCTTAACTCCCTTAGCGCATGGGTAAATGAAAAGACTAATTTCTCCACCGATAAGCAATTAAAACTAATAAATGACCAAAGCGAAAAATTATTAAATACTGCAGGTGGCGTGTTGGGCGGAGCTGCTGCTTCCGCTACCTCTGTCCTCATCTTTGTAGGCTTACTGCCCATCTATATTTTTTTGATGATATTTTATAAAAACCTCCTGCTGCGTTTTATTTTTCTCTGGTTCTCTAAAGAAACTCATGAAAAACTGGAAGATGTATTGCGTGAAACACAGAGCATTATCAAAAGTTATTTGATTGGCTTAGTAATCCAGATCACATATATCACTATTTTATTGGGTGGCATATTATTGATATTCGGAATTAAACATGCTATACTTATCGGGGTCATTTTTGCCATACTCAATCTAATTCCATACGTAGGCGCTTTAATCGGAAATATTATTGGTGTATTGCTTACATTAACTGCTTCACAAGAGACGTGGCCGATTTTTGTTGTGCTCATCACGATTGCAGTAGTGCAGTTTTTGGATAATAACATTTTAATGCCCCGTATTGTGGGCTCCAAAGTAAAGATCAATGCACTGGCAAGTATAGTAGGTGTTATTGTAGGCGGCAGTATGGCAGGTGTATCAGGGATGTTCCTATCCTTACCCATAATTGCAGTACTAAAAATAATATTTGACCGTTCCGAAAACTTTAAGCAATGGGGTGTTTTATTTGGTGATGAAAAACCAAAATTCAGCCCTATGAGTTTTCCTGTATTCAGATTGGGTAATAGACGGGTAAGAAAAAACCTCGAGCAACAAAACGACATTGAGCCGACTACCTCACCTCCTACCCCCTCACCAAAAAAAGATGGGGCTTAGAACTTTAAGAAATAATTTCTTTGGCATTGTATTTAATCTTTAAAAAATAAATCGATCAGTATGAAAAAACTATCAGCTATAGAAGGTGGAGCAACTGGTGCATTAGCGCTTACTTTAATTCATGAAACCGTGAGAAGATTAGACCCCAAGGCGCCACGAATGGACCTTTTGGGAATGAACGCAATTTCCAAACTTTTAAAAAGCTTTGGCCAGGATCCTCCGGAAAAACATAAACTTTTTGTATGGGCGATGATCGGTGATCTGATCAGTAATTCAATCTTTTATAGCATAGCAGGCCTGGGCAGCAAGAAAGGCATTTTTCAACGCGGCATATTATTAGGACTGGGAGCCGGACTAGGAGCAGTGCTTTTACCCAAACCTCTTCAACTAAATGAAGCTCCCACTAACCGAACAACAAAAACAAAAGCACTAACTATGGGATTATATTTAATTGGCGGACTTGTTGCAGCAGCAGTAATAAAGCATATGGAAAATAAAGGAAACCCGTGAGACTCGAGATTTCAAAGTGAGAACAGTGATTCAGTCTGTGACGTTTGACATTGACGTTTCACGTTTCACGTATATTTATCACAGAATTTTTTTGATGGAAAATGCAAAACGCAAAAAACAGGCGAAGGTTTTACGCAATTTCAGAAAAGTACATCGCATAACGGGCATTTCACTTTTTGCATTCTTTTTTATTGTGGCTGTAACCGGGTTGTTATTGGGTTGGAAAAAGCAAACAGGATTATTGCCCAAATCAGAAAAAGGTTTATCAAACAATTCAAAAGATTGGTTATCGGTTGGTAGCTTGCAGGCAAAAGCAGATGCTTATTTGTTAGATTCTGTCTCTCCTAATTTATCTCTTAAAATGGATAGAATTGATATCAGGCCAGATAAGGGAATGGTGAAATTTGTATACGCTGATCACTATTGGGGTTTACAATTAGATTGCACTACCGGTGAATTATTGCAGGTTGATAAAAGAGCTTCCGATTTTATTGAACAAATCCATGATGGGTCTATTATTGATCATAAAATAACAGGTAAAGATTTTTTTAAATTGATTTATACTTCCATAATGGGTATTGCTTTATTGATTTTTACCATTACTGGATTTTGGTTATGGTACGGCCCAAAAAGAATGAGAAAGATAAAATAAGAACTACTAATGCATTCCGATCAGCGAATATTAGTAATTAATCAAAAAATTCATTGGAGTGTTGTAAACCTTTTCTTTTATTCAACGTCTTATTTTTTATTAAACAAGTTTATATGAAAACTAAAACTTTAATCTTTTTCTTAGCCATGAATTTAATATCACTTAATCTATTTGCGCAAACCAAAGAGAACAAGATTGAAAAAGCAATTAAAGATCCGAAGAGAGAAGAAAATGCGGCCAAAGCAGATGTTTATATTCAGAATAAAAAAATAATCAGTGATAGCACCCAATTACAGACTGGAATCAAATCCGGTGCGATTACAAAAAAGAAAAGGAAAAAGCCTTGCAGAAAAAATTGATTTGGCATCAATAAAAAAGTCCCGCAAAAAGCGAGACTTTTTTTATAATAAAACTCTCTATTTTATTCCCCTAACATCAACGGCACCTTTAAAAGAAGGCAAATCTAATACGCGGTTTCCTTCTTTTACCTGAACTGATTCCTGGTATGTCTTTGTTTTTGAACCTGCAGCCTGTGATCTAAATACTCCTGAAGTAATATAATTCAACGAACTGGCTAAATTTGATTCTGTAATGTCACCCCAATCCTTATCTAAACCATCTGTTACCTCGTAACTTAAAGGAAAGCCTCCATAATAATTACCTTCGCCATTTTTATTTACAGTGCGGAAAGACACGGGAAAAATATACCAATCAGCAACGGGAATAGGAAAATAACCAACGGGTTTACCATGGCTTTTCTTTCCTACCACCAAAACCTCCATGTAAGGTTTTAGATTATTGATCAACAACTCACTGGCAGAAGCAGTGCTGCTGCTGACAATAAAAAAGATCCTGTTTAAGTTGAGTGATCCCTGTTTTCTAAAATTAGTTTCTCTGTTGTATTGCGAATATTTATTATTATACTGCTGCTTCATCATTAAATTACCGTTAGCTGCTGATGGCGCCAGGTAATTGCCCAGCCTTTCTGCCATGCTTACATAGCCACCACCATTATATCTTAAATCTATCACTACATCTCCTACTCCTGCTTGCGCAAAACGATTAAATATCCGGGCAAAGTCATTATAAATTGCTGAAGTATCTCCCAAAAATGAATTGAAAACGAAGTAGCCGATCTTTTTAGTATCAATTGTATAAACAGAATCGAGTACAATTGGGTTCTCCTGGTAGGAAGCCGCATTCAGTGTTATAGTAACAGTAGAATTATCTGGTTTTTGAAATGTAAAACTTGTGCTGTTGCTTTCAAAAACATTTTGAACTACAAAATTAACATTGGAGGTATTGATATTATCGTTTCCATTGATCTTAGTAATGCGCCAGCCGCGGCGAATACCTGCCTTGCCTGCCGGTGATTCCCGTTCAACATGTTTAACCCTAAGGTCCGTTTCAGTAGGAAAGAAAACGCTTAAACCAAAGTCTCCTGCTATTCCTGAACTGACATTATCCCACTCTTGTTGCTTAACTGCAAAACTCCACTTATCAACCGGTTGGGAAAAACCGGGCTCAATACTAAATTGGCGAATAGCAGTCATAATTTTGTTGGGGTCAGCATAAGTACGTCCATTAAAAGTGGTAGGAATTTGATTGTACCACAGATAGATATCCCGGGAATAATCAACGGTAGTATCTTTTATTTTGTCAGCTGCTGTTGTAGAAGGCGGAGGTGTTGGCGGAGGCGGTGGAGTTAAGTTATCACCACCAGAATCTGATTTTTTACACGCAGAAAAAATGATGAAGCCAAACAATGCGGATAGAACCAGCCGGTTTTTTATTATAAACATATAAAGTCTATGATTTTTGATTAATATGAACGTCATCCAGTAGCAAATGGTTTGCTGAAATTTCATAAATTTTGCTTTTTAACAAGCCTTAAAGAGTTATAAAATCAATAGGCCACAAAGATTTTCTTTCAATATACAGACCTTTATAGACAAATCGATAAAATGAGATCTATTAAAGCAAAGCACAAAGCGGTTTACGAGCCTATCGCAGAACTGGTCACTTATAGAGCCTTGCCAACTCCTTTGATGACTATGAATCAATTAGATCCATTTATATTTTTAAATCATCATGGGAGGCAGGAATATTTACCGGGTAATGCAGGGCTTCCATTCGGCCTGCATCTCATAGGTGTATTGAAACTATAACATTTATTTTAGAAGGAGAATTGATGCATAAGGATAGTAGGGGAGCAGCGAGTATAATAAAGGCAGGAGGTGTGCAATGGATGACAGCAGGAAGTGGTTTAATTCACGCTGAAATTTCTTCTGATGATTTTAAAAAGAATGGTGGCCCGTTGGAAATTTTGCAACGCTGGATAAATCTGCCTGCAAAATATAAAATGACAGCCCCAAAATATGTTGGTTTGCAACAAAATGAAATTTCTACTACTTCATGGGATGATGGGAAAGTAGTTGCCAATGTAATTGCAGGGAAATGGAATAATATAAATGGCGCTTTTGACGCTCTTACAGAGTTACACCTGGCAATGGTGCAATTTAAAGATGGTGGACAAATGAAAATCAGTATTCCAAAAATTCAAACCATTTTTTTATATGTAATAAAAGGTGAATTGATCATTAACGACGAAGTAGTTCAAAAACATCATACAATTGAATTTAATGATGATGGTGAAACGGTTATATTAATAGGAAATATAGATGCAATGATTTTGTTTGGATTTGCTACACCTTTTAATGAGCCATTTGTAAGTTATGGCCCATTTGTAATGAACACAAGGGAAGAAATTATGGAAGCATACAATGATTTTAATAATGGAAAGTTCGGAAATGAAAATCTTTAAGAACATAATTATTCGTTGGCGCTGATTCTAAATGATAGCATTATAATTATAAATTCTGATAAATGTTTGCTAGGTTTTCATAACCACTGTTGAATAAAATTGAATTATTTATTACTGTAACCTTATGTGAGTAAAAAGAATGTAATATAGCTTTGCAGCCTGTTATCTTTTTTTTAAATTCCTTAGCATATCTTCTGTCATTTTATTCAGATCATACTCTGGCTTCCATCCCCAATCTTTGCTGGCAACGCTATCATCTATACTTTGTGGCCAACTATCAGCAATCGCCTGTCGATAATCCGGTTTATAATCAATAGTAAATTCGGGGATATGCTTTTTGATTTCTTCAGCAATATCGGCAGGCGAAAAATTAATAGCTGAAATATTATACGAGGTACGTATTCCAATCTTTTCTTTAGGCGCTTCCATTAACTCAATTGTTGCACGGATGGCATCCGGCATATACATCATGGGTAAAAAAGTATCCTTTTCTAAAAAGCAGGTGTAATGTTTCTGCTCTAATGCTTCGTGAAAAATTTCAATAGCATAATCAGTTGTTCCACCACCTGGTGCAGATTTATAAGAAATTAAACCGGGATAACGAAGGCTTCGTACATCAACACCAAACTTGTTGAAAAAATAATTACACCAAAATTCTCCTGCATATTTGCTAATTCCATATACCGTTATGGGTTCAATAATAGTTTGCTGCGGGCAATTTTGGCGAGGTGAAGTTGGGCCAAATACTGCAATACTGCTTGGCCAGTAAACTTTTTTTAGTTTTTCTTCTTTCGCAATATTTAATACATTCAATAGCCCCTCCATATTTAAATGCCATGCTAATGCAGGATTTTTTTCGCCGGTTGCTGAAAGAATAGCTGCCAATAAATATATCTGCGTTACATTTTGGCGGATCACTTGCACGTGGAGCATTTCTTTATTCATTACATCTAAACTTACATATGGACCGGTACCAACTAAAAGCTCATTCTGTTCTCTAAGGTCTGAGGCAATAACGGAGGATGCGCCATATATTTTTCTGAGTGCCAGTGTAAGTTCTACACCAATTTGCCCGGATGCACCAATGACTAATATTTTCTCTTTCATATTTTAAAAAAAACAAAAGTAAACAAGCAAGATATAAAACCACTGGTAAGTTTAGCCTAACTACACTCCTTTCATTCACTAATCAATCGCATTTCTACGAACGAATCCTACACTAACATTAGTCCGTTGACTGGTTTAAAAAACTTTATCCTTCACGACTGATTTGTGATCATATGACTTCTAAATTATGAACTCTACTTACTTTTGAGCCATGAATGATTTTTTAGCCGATCTTTTTGCAAAACAGGCGTACGATAAAAAAAATTTCTTTTTAATAGCCGGGCCCTGCGTAGTAGAAAGTGAAGAATTGGTTTTTAATGTTGCCAAAGAAGTGGCTGACATTTGCCAACGGCATTCTATTCCGCTCATTTTAAAAGCCTCTTACAAAAAAGCAAATCGTACGAGTGCCAGTTCTTTTACAGGGCTTGGTGATGAATTTGGCTTATCTATTTTGCAAAAAGCCGGTATAGCTTTTGACCTGCCGGTAACAACAGATATTCATTCTGAAGAAGAAGCCATGTCAGCAGCAAAATATGTTGATGTGTTACAAATTCCTGCATTTTTATGCAGGCAAAGCGAACTTTTAATTGCAGCAGCCAACACAGGAAAAATTGTTAACGTAAAAAAAGGGCAATTTATAAGTGGCGAGGCCATGAAATTTGCGGTTGAAAAAATTAATAATGCGGGCAATAGAAAGGTAATGCTCACAGAAAGAGGTACCACCTTTGGTTACCAGGATTTGGTTGTGGATTATCGTAACATCCCGCTGATGCAACATAATAACACCCCTGTAGTGATGGATTGTACCCATAGCCTTCAGCAGCCTAATCAAACCAATGGAATAACAGGCGGTAACCCACAGCTAATTGAGACAATTGCAAAAGCAGCTATAGCCGCCGGGGCTGATGGGTTATTTATTGAAACCCACCCTGATCCCGCTGCTGCAAAAAGTGATGGAGCAAATATGCTACGTCTTGAATTATTGGAAGATCTGCTGATAAAATTGATCAAAATCAGGAAAGCAATTGTTGATTAAGAAACTTTTTGATTTATAAATGCGGTTTAGATTTTTGTTTTACTCAAAAAAGATAATTTTACTATGTACTTGATGAAACTTACAAATAATTGTTAGATAATATAAACGGTTCGTTATGGAAAAAATTGAAAAAGACAAAGGAAATAAAAATGAAAAAAATAAGGTGGAGGGAATAGATTCATTAAAAATAAAAAATGCACACGCTTCAGGAGATGGTTCTTTAGGAAGAGATGAAGAAACATTGATCAATAAAACACCAAAAGATAAAAAGGATGCAGTTAAAAAGGATGCTGAACAATATTGATAAAATTTTGCAATGACCCGCCTATTTCATACTAATATTTCATTTAACAACGAGCCTGTAGATTATGCGGTGTTCTTCAATGATGAAGAATATCATTTTCAGTCTTCAAAAGAAAAACTGGCTATATCTTTCATTCTAAAACGTGAGCATGAAGAATGGAGGACCACAGAAAATATTAATGAGGAATTAAAAAATAACGCAATAACCATATTAGAAAAATATCTTCTTTCGCAGCACTAATACGGTAAAACCGTTTCGTTAATCTACGTTTGTTACCAAATATTCTACACTTTACTCAACGGTTGATATAAATATGAGTATTATTAGGGACTAAAAATTTATTTTCCATCTTATTTAATTGGAATAGATTTTGGAATTATTTATTGTAATAATTAAAATATTATGTTTTCAATCTGGTTTTTTTTGGTGTTGATAGGTATCATTTGTTATTTGCTATTTATCACCCGTCCCAATGAAAAAAGTTTTATCCTTATAAGCAGAACCCGCATACAAAAATTGCAGTATTGGTTTAAAAATATTAAGGGCATTGGGAGGTAATAAGTTATCATGGTTGCTACTTAGTCAAGTAAGCAAAAAAGCCGGGGATTACGGCTTTTTAATTAAACGAGCAGATAAAAAATTTAAGCTTTACGCCCACCTCCGCGGGTCAAAGCAACTAATAGAAGAATAAAAACAGCTCCGCCAACCACCCAAACCCAGGGTGAGGCATACCAATTACTACCCTTGTCAGTATTTACATTCACATCAAGTTTTGCATCTTGAGCAAAACCTATAATACTGATCAGCGCAGTTAAAGCAGACAAATAAAGTTTTTTCATGTTAATAGTTTACAACAATATATAAAAAAAATCCGCTTTTTTATAATGCTGCTGATGGTAAAGTAAAACCTACAGTATGTGTAATAAATATTTGCGAACTATTTTCTCCATTTAATTTCGATAAATAAATTCAAGCTGTATGCGAATTTTCTTATTGTGTTTACTTATGATACCCCTTATCACTGTTGCACATCCCGGAATAGGCATAGTGCAGGACAGTAAGGGAAATATTTATTATACAGACCTTGAACAGGTATGGAAAATTGCAAAGAATGGCTCAAGATCGGTAGTTGTAAAAAATGTACATACGCATGAATTATATATGGACGGCGCCGATAATCTTTTTGGAGAACACCTGTGGTATAATGGAGAAAAAATAGATACATGGGGATACTATGTATGGTGTTTAAAAAATAATGGCACTTTGGATACTGTTATTAAACCTTCTACCGGTTTTCTAACAAATTATTCGTTTGTAAGAGACAGCGCAGGAAATATGTATTGGGTAGAACGCTCTTCTGTCAGCCAATTTAAAAAAAAATCTGTTGATGGTAAAATTGAAACAATCGCTCAAGGTAAGTTTAAAGACATACGCTGGATGCACGCCACAGCTAATGGCATAGTCTATTTTGTTGACTATCACGATCTGTATAAAATAAGTCCTAATGGGAAATATGTACTAATAGCAAAAGATATTACCGGGCATTCAGCCGCCTCTACAAAATTGAACGGTGGCAGGCATAGCTTATTCGGTGTATGGACAGATAGAAACGATAATATTTATATAGCAAGTTATTCAGGCGGGGTTGTCAAACAAATCAGTCAAACCGGAGAAGTAAAGAACCTGGTCTATTCCACTAAACCCTGGGCTCCCACTGGTGGATTGTTTGATGAAGATGGAAATTTATGGGTGCTGGAAGCTTCTGTAACAAATACTGTGAGGGTAAGAAAGGTATTAAAACAAGATATTGGCCTGCAAAAGAAATCGTTACACAACAAGAACTTTTTCCCAGTACTTTTATCAATAGGTTTTTTATTATTGCTTGGCGGAATAGGTTGGTTTATTAAAAGTGTAAAGCGGTTTACTAATGGCGTTCACCAAATATAAGACTACCAATACGTACCATATTGCTTCCTTCTTCAATTGCCAGTTTATAATCACTGCTCATACCCATTGAGAGGGTTTGCAGTTGAAGGTTGACGGTTGACAATCGACTGTATTTGTCATAAAGTGTTTTAAGATGTTTGAACTCCTTTCTCACCTTATCCATATCATCAATAAAAGAAGCCATACCCATTAACCCAACAATATTTATATGGTGCAGCGGCTCATTAGTTAGTTGGTTATTCAATAGATCGGCTAATTCATTTTCATCCAATCCAAACTTGGTTTCTTCCTTTGAAATATGAACTTGTAATAAAATCTTAATAATTCTATTATTTTTTTTTGCTTCCTTATTAATTTCTTTTAATAGTTTAAAGCTATCCACTCCCTGCACCAGGTAAATAAAGGGAGCAATTAATTTTACTTTGTTGGTTTGCAAATGCCCTATAAAATGCCATCGTATGTCAGCAGGTAATTGTGTTTGTTTTTCAACCAATTCCTGCACATAGTTTTCTCCAAAATCTTTTTGACCAAATTGATAAAGTTCTTTAATGGCCTGTACGGGTTGTATTTTAGAAACGGCAACGAGGTTAATATGAAGAGGCTTTAATACGTCTAAAATTTTATTATAGTTATGGAATAGTTTGTCGTTCATACCTGCAGAAGTTCATTGTGGATGAATAGTGCATCACGGTTCATTGTAAATAGTGCATAATCGGCGACCAGCAAAACGATCATCTGCAACTGTCATATGTCATCTATTTCAAAAGTGACCTGCTAATAACAATCCGCTGCACTTCACTGGTTCCTTCATATATCTGTGTAATCTTTGCATCCCTCATTAACCGTTCTACATGGTATTCTTTTACAAAGCCATAACCCCCGTGAATTTGAACGGCCTCTACAGTTGTCCACATAGCTGTTTCAGAAGCAAAAACTTTAGCCATGGAAGAACTTAATGTATAGTCTTTATTTTGATCTTTGTCAAACGCAGCTCTCATGCATAAAAGCCTTGATGCCTCAATGCGGGTAGCCATATCTGCCAGCTTAAATGCAATGATCTGATGGTTGGCTATTTCAGTACCAAATGCTTTGCGTTCTTTTGAATAATTTAATGCCAGTTCATATGCACCACTTGCTATGCCGAGGGCTTGCGATGCAATGCCGATTCTGCCACCGGCTAATGTTTTCATGGCAAACTTAAATCCAAAACCTTCCTCTTCTATCCTGTTTTCTTTTGGCACTTTTACGTCATTAAATAATAAAGTATGCGTATCACTAGCTCTTATCCCTAATTTATTTTCCTTACCACTCACTACTACACCCGGCCAATTTTTTTCTACTATTAATGTTGTAATCCCCCTTGAACCTTTCGATACATCAGTTTGTGCGATTACTAAATAAACAGATGCAGTACCTCCGTTTGTAATCCAGTTTTTTGTACCATTCAATAAATAATGATCTCCTTTGTCTTCTGCAGTTGTCCTTTGAGAAGTTGCATCGCTGCCAGCTTCCGGCTCACTTAACAAAAAAGCCCCTGTATATAATTCTCCATCTTTTTTCCCTTGAGCTAATGGCGTTAAATATTTTTGTTTTTGTTCTTCATTACCAAATGCCTCCAGTCCGTAACACACTAAACTATTATTTACGCTCATACAAACACTAACGCTGGCATCTATTTTACTGATTTCTTCCATTGCCAAAACGTAACTGATGGTGTCAAGTCCTGCGCCGCCATAGTCAGTGCTTACCATCATGCCTAAAAAACCAAGATCCGCGAGTTTCATTATTTGGTCACGCGGAAATTGTTGCCTCTCATCCCGTTCTATTACCCCCGGCAAACATTCATTCCGCGCAAAATCTCTTGCTGCCTGCTGAATCATTAAATGCTCCTCCGTGAGTTTAAAATCCATCGTGTATTATTGAGGCGCAAATTTAGTGGAAAGGGCTGTGGTTAAAAAACTATGATTTAATATCCAACTTTTCTAATGCATATTTAGTTTTCTTGCAAGTTTATTCCTGCTGAAGCGGGATAAACTCAGAGTGTTTCAAAAGAAACACTTATACTATTTTAATCCTGTCAGGCATTTTCAACCTGTCATTACAAAGCACAAAAAAACCCCTACATATTGTAGGGGCTTAAGTTCTCACAAAGGCAATATATTAATACCTGTTGTTATAACCACCGCTATTGCCGCCACCGCCACGGTTTCCACCGCCGCCGTAACCACCACCACCGCCGCTGTTGCTACGTGCCGGTCTATCTTCTTTAGGCTTTGCTTCCATTACTTTAATGTTTCTGCCTTCAACAACACCATTGTCTAATTCAGCAATTGCCTTTTTAGCTGATTCGTCATCGGGCATTTCAACAAAACCGAAACCACGGGATTTACCAGTGAATTTGTCAGTAATAACTTTGGCAGAAGAGACTTCGCCATACTCTGTAAAAAATTCTTTTAAATCTTCATCTTGTACGTTGAAGCTTAAATTTGAAACATAAATGTTCATACTTTCTAAATAATAAAAAATTAATAATTATCTGAGACGAGGCAAGAAAGCAAGGACTAACTAATACAGCAGAGATAACTTAGCAGAATAATTGTTCACTTAACTAAATGCGATAGCTCAAACTTGACCTTGTAAAGATAGATGGAAATTGTTTTAAAATTTCACCCAACAAAAAATCATTTGTTAAGTTATTTATGCCCTTCCCATCTGGCGTAAAAAAGCTACATGAGATGCTACGGCATGACGCATTTTTGGAAATTCGATATAAGGAACATTAAATTCAGCACATGTTTGCTTAATAATTCGCCTAAGTTGTGGATAATGTATATGAGAGACTTTAGGAAATAAATGATGTTCGATTTGGAAATTCAATCCGCCTACAAACCAACTAATTAATTTACTGTGGGGTGCAAAGTTGGCTGTAGTTTTCAGTTGATGAACAGCCCATTCATCATCTAATCGCCCGGTAACTTCATTAGGCATAGGAAAATGAGTATGTTCTACCGTATGTGCCAATTGAAATACAATGCTAATAACCAGCCCGGCAAGAACAGCAAAAACGCTAAAACCTACAACCCAGGGAACAAACCCTAATGTATAAATAGGTATAACAATAAAAAGCGCCAGGTGTAAAACCTTAAAGCCCCAAAAAATTAAATGATCTTTCAGCCTCATTTTTTTCAAAGGCACCTCACCAATGCGGCCTTTAAAATATTTTTGATAGTCTAATACAAAAATCCAAAATATATAGAGCATAGCATACAAAAACCAAAAGTAAATATGTTGATACCGGTGCATAACATATTTAGGCTGGGTACTGCTCATTCGCATCCAGGGTTTAATATCAATATCATCATCCACTCCATCAATATTGGTATATGCATGGTGGATTACATTGTGTTTCATATTCCACATAAAATGGCTGCCTCCTAAAAGATTCAATGAGAACGCAGCTAATTTGTTTACTTCTTTATTCTTACTGAAGCTTCCATGTGCACCATCGTGCATTACGTTGAAGCCAATAGCTGCCGTCACAAACCCAAGAATTACACATTCTAAAATAGCAAAAACAATAGCAGGAGTAAAAAACACAAGATGAACATATAGTAATACAAAGGCTGTTAATAAAATGATGGCCTTAGTGTATAATTTTTTACCACCGGTAAATGATTTACCTGCTTCAGCAAAGTAATTGTTTACCCGTTGTTTAAGTTCTGTATGAAAAGATTGTGAAACGGATGCAAATTTTGGAGTGATCATGACTGTTAACTAAATTAATATAATATACAGGTAGAATAAAGAGTAGTATTACGTTTCCTGTAGAATGAGGGCATCTAAATTATCGATGCCAATATTTTTTTTTGATATAAATCCTTCTGCAAATTGTACACCAATTCGTTTGCCTAACAGCCTTGCCCTGGCAATGATGGCTTCTAAAAATTCAGGGCTCGATATATACGTTTGTGGTTCCTGGCTATCGGTATTATGAAATTGTGTTTTATATGCTTTTATTGATTCCAATCTTTGTTCCCATACTTCGGTTATATCTACAATCAAATCGGGTTCATAAAAACGATCTTGTAAATAGTGAAACAAATATTTAGGACGCCATTTTTCCTGTAGCGAACCATCATCATTTTTTGTTTCAATTTTTGAAAGTCCCGATAAAAAACAGGCATCATAAATTAGGTTACCTGCCCTTCCATGATCGGGATGACGGTCTTCCAAAACATTACCAATTACTATTTCAGGCTGATATTGGCGAATTGATTTGATTAATTTAAATTGATTTGTTTCATCATTTAAAAAAAATCCGTCTCTTAATTTTAAATTTTCACGCACATGAACGCCTATGATCTTTGCGGCTTCAGACGCCTCATTACAACGGGTTTCAATCGTCCCTCTTGTACCCATTTCTCCTTGGGTCAAATCAATAATACCTGCTTTTTTTCCTCTTTTTATTTCCTTTATCAGTATTCCTGAACATCCGAGTTCTACATCATCGGGATGTGCGCCAATCGCCAATACATCCAATTTCATCTAAGTCAAAAGTTATAAGTTATAAGTCCATTTATTCAACGGCTCGCAAGATAAATAGTAAGTTTCATGAAATCTGTTATTTATCGTTAATATAATCACAGATATAAAGTCAAATAAAATCGAAGATGACAAATTGATTATCTCTTTGTTACTGTCATATCAATCATGAAAAGCGGGGAAAAAACTCACCCGCCATCCGCCTTGGGCGGACGGCTCCCCTTTCTACGGAGTAGCTAACCCTTACCCAAATTTAAGGGGTTAGATGAAAGCAAAGATCTTTGACATAAATACTTACTAATGCATAAGATAACCACCAAAGATTTTCCACATCTTGATTTTGGCGATGTACGCAGAAATCAAAGGTTTGTTACTATTGTTGACAACCTAAGCACTCACCCGGGTAACAGTATCCCCAAGCAAAATGGAAGTTGGTATGATACAAAAGCTACCTATTCATTCTTCAAAAGCGAAGATGTAACCCTTGGCTCTCTTCAACAGGCTATACAAGGCTACGGATCAAATCAGATAGGCGATATAAGCCGGGTATTGATTTCACATGATTATGAGTAGCATCAGCTATAATGAATTAAAGGCAGAAGGCTTAGGTTATTTGGCCAACAAGGAAGGTCGCGGCATTATATGTTACAGCAGTATTGCGATAAGCGATGAAGGCATTCCGCTATTCTTACTATATCAGCAAACCTGGGTCAGGCCCCTAAAAGAACTGGGCAAAGCAAAGCGCCGGGAACAAATTGTATTTGAACAAAAGGAAAGCTATAATTGGTATAAAGGGATGAGCGAAGTAAATAAACTCTTAAGCAATGATATAGAGAAGATACATATAGCAGACCGGGAAGCCAATATCTACGAATTATTTTTCAGTACCTATGAACCAAATACTGATCTGCTGATCAGAAGCCGGCATAACAGGCAGTTAAGCGATGGCAGCCATTTGTGGGATTCAGTAGCACAACAAGCTGTCCTTGCCAGGGTGGAGTTACAAATACCGGATAAGAAAGGGATAAAAAGGGTACCTATTGAGGTAGAGGTACGTTATCAAAATGTAGAAATCCTTCGTCCTTCAAAAAGCAAACATCAGTACCAGAGTGTGGAGTTGACGGCAATAATAGAAGTGAGGCAGATCAGCGCAAAATACCAATGGCAGGAACCAGTACATTGGAAGCTATTAACAACATACATCGGACAAAGCAATTACCCCTGCAACCACCCACAATGAGTGAAGCTGTAAAATGGATAGGAAGATTAGGTGGTCATTTGGGCAGAAAGTCAGATGGTCCTCCAGGTCTCAAAGTAGTATGGCTCGGCTACCAACGAATTATTGATGCAGCAAGTATTTATGAAATGATGAGTCTTGAAAATTGGGTAAGGGTTAGCTGCCCGGCAGAGAGGGACACGCACTTGCTGCGTGGGGGTGAGTCAAAAAAGGTGCATCATTTTTATAGTTGACACAACATTAGTCATCAAATTAAATAAAAAAAAAAGAAAAATACATTTCGATACCATTATGACATCTTCTATACACCCCTTCGGGAGATGGGAATTACCCTTTTAACTTTTAATCATATTCTTTTGCACTTAATTTAGCCCCTTCCCTATTTTTGCGCTACTTTAAAAAGACCAAACTTTTTATGAATTTTAAAAAAGTGAACAACATTACCGGCTGGGTAATTTGTGCAATTGCCTGTATCGTTTACATAGCAACAGCCGAAGCAACAGGAAGTTTTTGGGATACCGGTGAGTTTATTGCCAGTGCCTTTAAACTGCAACTGCCGCATCCTCCCGGCGCTCCTCTCTTTACTTTAATAGGCCGTTTTTTTATTATTCTTTTTGGAGATAATGGCGCAAGTGCTGCTTATGCAGTAAATGTAATGAGTGCTGTTGCCAGTGGCTTTACCATACTTTTTTTATTTTGGACCATTACCCATTTTGCACGTAAGCTCGTAGTGGGTTTGAATGAAGAACCCAACAGGCCGCAAACATTTACAATCATGGGGGCCGGTATTGTGGGTGCTTTAGCATATACATTCTCGGATTCATTTTGGTTTAGCGCCGTAGAAGGTGAAGTGTATGCCTTGTCATCTTTTTTTACAGCCCTTGTATTTTGGGCAATGCTAAAATGGGAACGTGCAGATGATGCAGCGAAAAAAGACAGGGTTTTACGCAGCCGTGCTGACCGCTGGATTGTGTTCATCTTTTTTATGATGGGCCTTTCAGTTGGCGTTCACTTATTGAACTTATTAACTATCCCGGCCATTGTAATGATCTATTATTATAAACGCTATAATTATACACGTAAAGGAGCTATCTGGGCTTTCTTAATTGGCTGTTTAATTACAGGCGTTGTGCAGGTTGCTGCTATACAGTGGACCGTAAAATTTGCGGGCAAATTCGATATCTGGTTCGTTAACAGTTTTGGTTTACCATTTTTCTTCGGTTTTATTTTCTTTTTTATACTGCTGGGAATTTTAATATGGTTTGGCCTTCGTTATGCCAGGCAAAAAAATTATTCCTTCTTACATCTTGGGTTATGGTGTTTTATTTTTATGATGCTGGGCTATTCCACCTATGTTACCACTTTGATCCGCTCTAATGCTAATCCTGCATTAGATATGAATAATGTTGATAATCCCATGACGCTTAACTATTATTTAGCCCGTGAACAATATGGAGAAGCCCCGCTAATTTATGGCCCTCATTTCCAGGCTGAATACGAATATGGTACTGACGGAAGAGTAAAATTAAAGGATGGTGAAATGAAGTACACTAAAGGAAAAAATTCCTATGTAGAAATTGGAAAAGTGCAGGATCCGGAATTTACCAGTACAGACAAACAATTATTTCCAAGGGTTTGGGATAAGAGCAATGACCAGGGACATGCTGATTTTTATGCTGATTGGCTGGGCCTTGAACGAAGACAAAACGAACAAACCGGGGAAACAAAATATGATGCCCCTTCTTATGCCGATAATATTAACTGGTTTGTTACCTATCAAATGGGGCACATGTACTGGCGATATTTTATGTGGAATTTTGCCGGCAAACAAAATGATATACAAGGTTTTGGGAATAAAAGAGATGGGAATTGGATATCGGGGATTTCCTTGATAGACAACGCTCGTTTAGGCGATCAAAACAAAATGCCCCAAAGCCTGAAGCACAATAAGGCTAATAATAAATTATACCTGCTTCCTTTCTTTTTAGGCATTCTCGGTTGTGTGTTTCACTTTCTAAAAGACAGGAATGACTGGATCATTAATTTTCTTCTTTTCTTTTTCACAGGCTTTGCAATAGTCCTTTATTTAAATCAACCTGGTAACCAGCCTCGTGAACGTGACTATGCATATGTTGGATCGTTCTATGCTTTTGCAGTATGGATTGGTTTGTCAGTAGTTGCCCTGGTAAGAATGGTACGAGAGAATGAAGACAAACTGACCTTGCGTAATACGGTTCTTTTTGGAAGTGTCGCTAGTTTTATTGTCATGCTGTTAAGTAACACCACAACTACTTTTGGGGGCGCTTTCATCAGTGCTTTGGTAACAGCTATACTCTATGGATTAGTTAGTACATTATTTTGGTTCGTTGTGAGAGCCATTTCGAACAAAGGAACAAATACAAACAGTGTTATAGCCAGCGCTTTTGCACTGTGCATGATCGCTCCTGTGCTTATGGCTTCACAAGAATGGAATGACCATGACCGAAGTAATAAAAGACTGGCGCCATCTATGGCCAGAAATTATTTGGAAAGTTGCGCACCCAATGCTATTTTATTTACGTTTGGTGACAATGATACTTATCCACTTTGGTATGCACAGGAAGTTGAGGGTGTGCGGCCTGATTTACGAATTATTAATACCAGCTTATTAGGTATTGATTGGTATGTAAACCAGCTTCGTTACAAAGTAAATAATAGCGAGCCTATAGATGTCATCTGGACACCGGAACAATTACAAGGTTTATCCTATGTTCAATTTCAACCGCGGGGAGCACAGGATAACTATTATCCTTTGTATGATGTTATGAAAAATGTAATTGGGGCCGAATCTCCCATTGCCACCTTCCCGGTTCGAAAATTTTCTGTGGCAGTGGATGCGGCGACAGCGACAAAAACAGGAGCGATCAATCCAACTGATAGCGCCTATTTGCAAATGCAAATAGAGTTACCGGAGGGAAGGAGTTATTTGACACTTGATCAATTAACTATTTTAAATATCATTGCAGCAAATGGATGGAAACGTCCTATATATTTTACCTCCCCCTACGATGAATTAGGTTTTGGACAAAACCTGCGTAAAGATGGATTAACCTACCGGTTGGTGCCTGTAAAAAATGAGTTTCCTCAACAGCGGTGGATTGTTGACCAGGCATTAAGAGGTACTTCTATTCGGGATAATAATAGTGATGTGATGTTTAATAATTTAATGACCAAGTTTACATCCGGCAATGCAAATAAGCAAGGTGTATATTTTGATGAAGAAAACAGGAGACACCTGCTTTCCATACGGTCTGTTTTTGCAGAAGCTGCGGGTAACCTGGCAGATAAGGGACGCAGCCCGGAAGCGATTAAATTACTGGATAAATCTGAAAGCTTGCTAAGCACAGCAAACTTCCCTTATGCTATGACCAGCAGGTATAATTCACATAATCAAACGGCGATGATATACCTGGAGGCAGCTTACAAAGCTGATTATAAATCATTAGCTCAAAAATTAAAAACAGCCATCAGTAAAGATCTTTCAGATCAAAAAGCGTATTATGATTATCTGAAAACCGAAAAAGAAGATTTTTATCTTTCCATGGCAAGGGAAGCTGATATAAATGATTTTATGATCCAGTTACTGGAGACTATAGAAAAAAATTATAACGCTTCTACAGTACCGGTACAGGAAAATCCAAAGAGGGCGGCTGACAGCACAGCCATTAAATAATAAATGTTGCCCACTTAAATGGAATTTTATTAAGCAGTTAGAATGAACAAAGAGTGCATAATATTTGTAGATTGATTAGACTATGATTGGTTTTAATTTTTCAAAATTTGATCCTAATGCAGGAGGTAAAACAAAGTTTGATCAACTGTTAGACCTCTTTATGCAATTGCTTACTTATACAAATGGCGATGTGGCAGAAGCTTTACAATGGATGAGCCAACTCGATAAAAAATATGAGATGACAGATGATGAATATGGCATGGGAGATTTTATTGATGATCTGAAAGAAAAAGGATTTATTACTGATAATGAACAAAATGGCGAAATAAAAATAACCCCTAAGACAGAACAAGGCATTCGCAAAAGAAGTCTGGAAGAAATTTTTGGAAAGTTGAAAAAAACCAAAAGTGGCGATCACCAGACTTTCAAACCAGGCGGTGGAGATGAAACCAGTTCAGACACTCGCCCTTTCCAATTTGGAGACATGCTTGAACAAATAGATTTTACAGAATCTATACGTAACGCCCAGATCAATCATGGCCTTGATCAGTTCACCATGCAGGAAGACGATCTGCAAATACGTGAAACTGATTTTAAGGCGCAAACATCTACGGTACTGATGATTGATATTTCGCACTCGATGATATTATATGGTGAGGACCGTATAACACCTGCAAAAAAAGTTGCCATGGCTTTGAGTGAATTGATTACCACTAAATATGCAAAGGATACTTTGGATATTGTGGTATTTGGTAACGATGCATGGCCAGTGGAAATTAAAGACCTACCCTATCTGCAAGTTGGCCCTTATCATACAAACACCGTTGCAGGATTAGAATTGGCAATGAATACTTTGCGAAGGAGAAAAAATCCAAATAAGCAAATTTTTATGATCACTGATGGAAAGCCTACCTGCTTAAAAGTGGGCAAGCGTTATTATAAAAATAGTTTTGGTCTGGATCGAAAAATTACAAACCGATGCATTAACCTGGCGGCTCAATGCAAAAAGTTGAAAATACCCATTACTACTTTTATGATTGCAACTGATCCATATTTGCAACGGTTCGTACAGGAATTTACAGAAATGAATAATGGTAAAGCATTTTTTGCCAGCCTTGATAAATTAGGTGCATTTATTTTTAAAGATTTTGAAAGTGGTAAGAGAAAAACTGTTTATTAACTATCTGAACTATGATTTGGGATTGAAAGGATGGTGAGGAAATTGAGTAATCTTTTTCTGTCATGCTGACGAAGGATGCATCTCAGAGAAGCTAAATTGAAAGAAACTATAAGAATACATTACTCATATCAGAACTAAAGTGCTAATAAATTACTGATAAATTATTAGGCTTTTTTTGAAATATTTCATACTCCCAATCTCAGAGATCCCTCCTTCGTCGGGATGACAAATGCAGATCTTCGGAAATACTGATGCACAATGCTGAATTATTAAAGTACAAGGATGCGACGCAACAAAAGTTGATAGAATACTAATGATGACTACATAAAAATAAAAATGGACATAAAAAGAATAAACACAATCAGAGAATTAAAAGAAGCGGGTTATAAACCTAAATCCATTAAAGAAGAAATTCGTGGAAACCTCATAAAAAAACTAAGGGCAAAAGAAGAAACCTTTAATGGCATTATTGGCTATGATGAAAGTGTAATACCTGATGTAGAAAGGGCTTTATTAAGCAAACACAATATTCTTTTTCTTGGATTGCGGGGCCAGGCGAAAACAAGAATGGCGAGGCAAATGACAGACCTGCTTGATGAATATATTCCGGTAATAACAGGCAGCGAAATAAATGATGATCCTTTGCGTCCGATTTCGAAATATGCCAAAGACCTGATTTTAGAAAAAAGGGATGACACACCGATTGAATGGATACACCGAAGCCAGCGCTATGGAGAAAAATTAGCCACACCGGATGTGAGTGTTGCCGATTTGATCGGTGACATCGATCCCATTAAAGCAGCCAACCTGCGACTAAGTTTTGCTGACGAAAGAGTAATTCATTATGGTATTATTCCTAAAAGCAACCGTAGCATATTTGTCATAAATGAATTGCCTGATTTGCAGGCAAGAATACAGGTAGCGCTGTTTAATATCCTGGAAGAAGGCGATGTACAGATACGTGGTTTTAAATTGCGTTTACCTCTTGACATTTTATTTGTTTTTACTGCTAACCCGGAAGATTACACAAATCGCGGATCTATTGTTACACCATTAAAAGACAGGATTGAGAGCCAGATACTAACGCATTATCCAAAAACTTTAGAACAGGCATTACTTATCACAGAGCAGGAAGCTGACATTGTTGAAGAGCAAAAGAAAAAAATTATTATAAGTGACCTTGTTAAGCGATTGGTTGAGCAAGTGGCATTTGAAGCAAGGACCAGCGAACTGGTAGATAAAAAAAGCGGCGTTAGTGCCAGGCTCACTATTTCAGCATATGAAAATGCAGTAAGTGCTGCTGAACGAAGGGCCATTATCCATAATGAAAAGGAAACACAGGTATGGGTAAGCGATCTGCAGGGAATTATTCCATCAATAACCGGCAAAATTGAATTGGTATATGAAGGCGAGCAGGAAGGGCCCTACCAGGTAGCAATGAATTTATTAGAGAAGTCAATACGTACGCAATTCGTCCAGGTTTTTCCAAATCCGGAGTTATTGAAAAAGAGAACAACACGCAAAGGTGAAGTTTCGCCGCCTCTCGACAATCCTTACCGTTCCATTTTAAATTGGTTTGATAAAGGCAATAGTATCAACCTGTTTTTTTCTACTACTGACAGGGAAAAGATCAACCAATTATATACGGTAGATGGATTGCAGGCGTTAGTCAAAAAAACATTTGCAAAAGCAAATGAAAAAGAGGCCGGCCTGCTAATGGAATTTGTATTGCATGGCCTTGCCTCCTATTCGTTGATAAGCAAAAAAATTGTAGAAAATGCAATTGAATTTAAAGACCTGATGGGAAGCATGTTGAACATTAAATCTTCCGCTTCTTTTGAAGATGAGGAAGATTTTTAATTAGCAGCTACTATTAGTTTGGTGCCGTAGTAAATCTCTACTCTCAGGAAAGTGCTTATTGTATTTTTTAAAAAAATTAATTGTATTTGATGAATTATTATTCTGCTTTTATTTTTCTACCTCCAAATTTATAGCCAAAAGCCACCCCTGCATAATAAGGAATAAAACCATCCTTGTTAAATATTGGAACAATAGCTGCCCTAAATAGGAATCCACCATTTTTTGGCTGCAAGCGATATCCAAATGTAAGGTGACCAAAACTAGTTTCAAATGTTCCATCATCAGTATCAAAATCACTATTGTAATTGACATAAGTGGCACCACCTCCTAATTCAAAATAATGTTTCTCGTCTTTTCCAATAAGGTAAGTTAAACCGACTGGTATTGCTATTAAGCTTTCCCCTTCTATGCTGAAACCGCCAATTCCAATACGGCCACCGATTCCATCTTCTTTTTTAGAAAAGCGGGTATCAAAATTAAAAGAAGCAAGTCCTGGCCCTCCTATTTCAAAATAAATTGATTTAGCTCCCTGGCTAAAAGCATTACACAAGGCCAGACAAAAAACAAATGATAAAATAATTTTCTTCATAAAACATTTTTTTTATTGCGAACATAATACAAAAATGCTGCAAAAATTAAATGTTAAAGAATATTTACTTCCCTTTCTAAAATCACTCCAAATTTATTTTTTACTGATTGTATAATATCCTCACTTAAATCAAAAATCTCCTTGCCAGTTGCCTTACCATAATTAACCAATACCAATGCTTGCTTTTCATAACAACCTGCATCTCCCTTTTTATATCCTTTCCATCCGCATTGTTCTATCAACCAACCGGCAGCTAACTTTGTATGTTCCGACTTAAAGGGAAAACCAACTATCCCAGGATAAATTCGTTTTAATTCGTGGAATTCGTGTTGATGTATTTGTGGATTTTTAAAAAAACTTCCTGCATTACCAACCTCCTTCCAGTCAGGCAATTTAGAACTCCTAATACTAATAATTGCCTGAGATATGGCCTGAATGGTTAATTCCTTTACGCCCATTTTGTCGAGTTCCTGTTGTATTGCGCCGTATGAGGTATTAAACACTGGTGTTTTATTCAAACCAAAACTAACGGAGGTAATAACAAACTCATTTTTGTATTTCCGCTTGAACACACTCTCCCTGTATCCAAATTCACATTCACTTAATGAAAACGGCCTTAGTGTTTTTTCATTAATATGATAGGCTTCCAATTGATGAAACACATCTTTAACTTCCACTCCGTAAGCGCCAATATTTTGCATGGGTGATGCGCCAACATTTCCCGGTATTAATGAAAGATTTTCAACACCGGCATAACCGTTCCGGATGCAGTACAAAACAAACTCGTGCCAGTTAACGCCTGCGCCTGTCTTCACATAAATAAATTCATTGTCTTCGCTAATAATTTCAATACCTTTTATTTCATTTTTTAAAACCAGGCCATCAACGTCTTTTGTAAATAATATGTTACTGCCCCCGCCCAGAATAAGCTGAGAGTGAAGATTCGAAAATGGAGAATTGAGAATTTCTTTCAATTCATCAACAGAATGAAAAGTGGAGAAATATTTTGCGTTTACATCAATGCCAAATGTACTGTAAGGCTTCAGCGAAAAATTTTCACGAATTTGCATGACTTAGCAAAATACTTAAAAATTATGAGCGACAAGACAGCAACAATTATCGGTGCAACAGGTTTAATTGGGAATTATCTTTTACAACAATTGATGCAAAATGAAAATTTTGATACTATTCGTTTACTGGTGAGACGACCATTCAAAAATGAACACTCAAAAGTAGATGTAAAGCTGGTTGATTTTAGTGACCATGAATCATTTAAACTGGGTATAGATGGAAGTGATGTGGTTTTTTGCGCAGTGGGAACAACACAAAAAAAAACGAAAGGCGATAAAGAGGCCTATCGAAGAATAGATCATGATATACCTGTTAATGCAGCCAGGTTTTGTAAAGAAACCGGCTGCAATAATTTTTCATTTGTTTCTTCCGTCGGTGCTGATGCAAAAAGCAAAAATTTTTATTTACAATTAAAAGGAGAAGTGGAAGATGAAATAAAGAAAATGCACATAGAAATTGTTTCTGCTTTCCGTCCTTCTGTTTTATTAGGCGACAGAAAAGAATCAAGACCGGGCGAACGCATTGGCCAAATAGCCATGCAAACTTTTTCTTTTGTTTTTATAAATAATTTGCGAAAGTATAAGCCCATACACGCTCAGGAAGTGGCAGCAGCCATGATATACGCAGCAAAGCAACAAAAACCTGGATTTTCAATTTATGAATATGATGAGATAAAAAATAATTCTAATAATGAAGGTTTTGCAATCAAAGCGTAACATGCCACCAGATTAAGTTCTCTTTTACTAATCTAGTATTTCCAATTTTGAGATCCCTCCTTCGTCGGGATGACAAAAGCCATGTTTCCTCGTAATCCAACAAATCCCCCAGTCATGGTTTAGACAACATCCACATCTGGTATTACCAAAACCTTTGCAAATCTTTTTTGCGCATGCAAGACGGTAATTTGTTTTAAAACATCTTCTTTACACCTGGCAATAAGTTGACTGTCACGCGGCAGTTTTAATAACATTTCCATTAAAAACAAACTTCTCACACGGTTAATGACGGGCTCTGCGGGGCCAACAATATATTTTCCATACGCTACTTGTAACAGTTTAGCAAAAACATGCGCAGCCTCAGTTACCACTTCTCTTTCCTTATGTTTAAGTGAAAGATGAATGATCCTTGAAAAAGGAGGATAAAAGAATTGCCTTCTTTTCTCAATTTCTTCGTTGTACATGCCAGCATAATCATGGCGCTGCACATGCTGTAAAATGGGGTGAACAGGATTTGATGTTTGTATCAGAACTTTTCCAAAGTTATCCTTCCTTCCTGCCCTTCCACTTACCTGTTCCATCAATTGAAAGGCTCTTTCGTTTACCCTGAATTCAGCAAAATGTAATAAGCCGTCCGCATCTAATACCCCCACTAATTCCACATTATCAAAATCCAATCCCTTTACCACCATTTGCGTGCCTACCAGCACATCAAGTTTTTTTTGTTCAAACTGCTGTATCAATACATCATGTGCATTTTTATTTCGCACGGCATCAAAATCCATCCGGCCTGTTTTTACATTGGGAAGATCTTTTTCTAATACCTCTTCTATCCTTTCTGTCCCAAAACTTCGCTGCATTAGTTTATCACTCCCGCAAGCCTGGCAGGCATTTACCGGCGGATACACATTGCCACAATAATGGCATTTTAATTTGTTTGAAAATTTATGATAGGTTAGTGATACATCGCAATGCCTGCATTGAGCAATCCATCCGCATACACTGCATAACTGATATGGTGAATATCCACGGCGGTTTTGAAAAAGTATTACTTGCTTTCCTTTTGCGACAGTTTGTTTGATAGCTTCTAATAATTGATTGGAGAACATTAATTTTTCGCCCTGTGGTTTTGGAATAGCCCTTACATCCACCATCTCAATTACAGGCAATTTAACCTCCCCATATCTTTCCATTAATTCTACTAATCCATACTTACCTTTTTTCGCATTGTAATAGCTTTCTAAAGAAGGAGTAGCACTGCCCAATAATACTTTTGCATTTAGCAAAGAAGACATATAAATGGCAGTGTCTCTTCCATGATAACGTGGTGCAGGATCCTGCTGTTTGTAAGAAGTGTCATGCTCTTCATCACAAATGATCAAACCAAGGTTTTGATAAGAAAGAAAAAGAGAAGACCTTGCACCCAGTACTACTTTCATTTCACCGGATTTCACTTTATTCCAGATCTCCACCCTTTCATTATTACTGAATTTTGAGTGATAAATACCAATGTAGCCGCCAAAATATTTCTGTAATCGGCGAATGATCTGCGACGTCAAAGCAATCTCAGGCAACAAATATAAAACCTGCCGGCCCTTCCTGATAAAGCGTTCTATCAGTTTTA
>MWVT01000014.1_pt1 | contig 26306 bp, 21 predicted proteins | sample 1047201 | NCBI WGS metagenome assembly MWVT01 (sample SAMN06349988, study PRJNA376086) | soil metagenome | isolation source: TG5-1 sample Antarctic (ecotone) soil | place: Antarctica | collected 2015-01-13 | reverse complement strand
GAAACCGCCGTACACGCAAGTACATACGGTGGTGTGAGAGGGCGGCAAAGTTTAATAGCTTTGCCCCCTACTTTAATTTCAAATTAAACTGCTAAGGATATTATTTTGTATTTTTTGCAGAACGAGACTGTAAAATAAACTGTGTCAAAGTTCACAACGATTAAAGAACTTTAAAACACAGTTTATTTTATGCAGAACAAAAAAGGAAGCTTCGATTACGAGGCACTAAAGAAAAAGACGCTTGAACAATTTCGTTCTGGCAAAGATCTATTCAGCAAGGGCGGAGCTTTTGCTCCTCTGTTAAAAGAATTTTTAGAAGCGGCGCTTCAGGCAGAGTTGGACGATCATCTGGAAGGAGAAGAACCACAGGTGAATAACCGTAAGAATGGTTATACAACCAAGCAGTTAAAAACAGCCAGTGGCACTATTGAACTGGACACGCCCCGAGACCGGAACTCGGATTTTTCACCTGACATTGTAAAAAAAAGAGAAACGATCCTTGCTGAAAGCCTGGAATCAAAAATCATCGGCATGTATGGTCTGGGTATGAGCTTCAGAGATATATCGGCGCACATTAAAGACATGTACGATACAGATATATCAGCCGCCACACTTTCCTCTATTACTGACAAGGTAATACCACTGGTCAAAGAGTGGCAGGTACGGCCCTTAGATACGCTGTACTGCATTGTATGGTTGGATGCGATGTATTACAAAGTGAAAGAAGATGGGCGGGTCATCACCCGCTGTGTCTATAACATTTTAGGCATTACTACAGAAGGCAAAAAAGAAGTGCTGGGCATGTATATCAGCGAAAGTGAGGGAGCCAATTTCTGGTTAAGCGTACTGGCTGATCTGCAACACAGAGGCGTAGAGGACATGCTTATTGCATGCATAGATAACCTAAAAGGATTTTCCGAAGCCATTGAGACGATGTTCCCAAAAACAGAAGTACAAAGCTGTATTGTGCACCAGATCCGTAACTCGTTAAAGTATGTAGCCAGTAAGGATCAAAAAGAATTTATGAAGGATTTGAAACCGGTGTACCAGGCAATAAGCAAAGAAGAGGCAGAAATGAACAGAGAAAAATTAGAGGCAAAATGGGGTAAGAAATATCCTGTGGTGCTTAGTTCCTGGCAGCGCAACTGGGACAAGCTAACTACCTATTTTAAATATCCTGCCGACATCCGTAAACTTATTTACACAACAAATACTATTGAAGGCTATCACCGCCAGATAAGAAAGGTAACCAAAACAAAAGGTGCCTTTACATCTGATATGGCACTGCTTAAGCTGATGTATCTGGCTACAAATAATATCCAGAAAAAATGGACTATGCCACTGCAAAACTGGAGTGTCGCAATCTCTCAGCTAAGCATTATTTTTGGAGAACAAAGATTGAGGTTAACACTATAATCCCGCCGCAGAGGAGGCGGCGTCTTGCTCTTTGAAAGTGAGCTGACACCGCCTCTGCTACATAAAAATTTTCTTTGACACAGTTTATTTTACACACCCGCATTGAAGGAATTGGAAACAGAAATTGATTTCTTTTTCAGCGTATTTAATGAAAACAATCAGCAACGCACACTCAATCCTTTTTTTGGCGATTTGAATTTTGAACAAAACGTTCAGCTATTACACAAACACGCCCTGCATCATTTAAAGCAATTTGGGGTTATGGTTTAGCAGGGCATTCACCTTTCTTCCAGTTTTTTATACCGGCGCATCTCGCAACACAATCATTGCTATAAGTTTTATTATCACAGCCACAAACAGGATCGTATTGCATGGTACAAATACAGTCTGCTACCGGTTCTCCTTTACAATCAGTACTGCTTTTGCTGGAGACAGATTTACAATTGCCAGATAGCAATACAATGAGGCCGATGTAAATGAATTTCATATTAGCGTTTAATAATCAAAAGTATTTTCAAATAACTTTACTTCCTTCAATTAAAAAAAATAAACAACCAGCAAAATAGAAATTTACAATGAGTGAATTTATTTACTCTCCGCCAACTGGCGGAGATGGGGGCAGGGGCGTTAAACTTGGAAACTACATTACCGGCAAATGGATTATAGGAGATGGGGAAGGCCAGCCGCTTTATGATGCCGTAAATGGAGAAATTATTTCAACTGCCTCCACTAAAGGGCTTCCTTTCAATGAGATGCTGGAGTATGGCAGATCAGTTGGAAATCCTGCTTTAAGGAAAATGACCTTTCATGAACGTGGACGCATGTTAAAAGCGTTGGCCGTGTACCTGATGGAGCACAAAGAAAAATTTTATAGCATTAGCTATCACTCCGGTGCTACGAGGGCCGATAGCTGGATAGATATTGAGGGTGGTATTGGTAATTTATTTGCAAATGCATCGTTACGCAGAAAATTCCCCGACCTCCCTTATTGTACCGATGGTGATCCTGTAGGATTAAGCAAGGGCGGCAACTTTATGGCCCATCATTTATTAGTGCCAAAAGAAGGGGTGGCGGTACACATCAATGCTTATAATTTCCCGGTATGGGGCATGCTTGAAAAATGCGCTGTTAATTGGTTGGCTGGTGTTCCCGCTATTGTAAAGCCTGCTTCCATTACATGCTACATTACCGAAGCGGTGGTAAAAGAAATTATAGCCTCCAATATTTTACCGAAAGGTGCACTGCAATTAATTTGTGGAGGCGCCGGTGATTTGCTTGAGCATGTAAACTCCCAGGATATAGTGACGTTTACCGGTTCTAAATCTACCGGACTCATGCTAAAATCACTTCCGAATATATTGGAACAAAGCGTTCCGTTTAATATGGAAGCCGATTCGCTTAATTGCATAGTGCTGGGAGAAGATGTAAAACCCGGCATGCCTGAATGGGATATTTTTATTAAGGAAGTGCGTAAAGAAATTACGGTGAAAGCCGGACAAAAATGTACTGCTATCCGCAGAATATTTGTTCCTGCTAATGTATTGGAAGATGTAAATCTTGCATTAGGAAAAGCATTAGCACAAACCACTATCGGTAATCCATTGAATGATAAAGTGCGCATGGGTTCATTAGCCAGCATGGGCCAACGGGAAGAAGTGAGAAACAATGTTCAGAAATTATTAGCTACTTCGCAAATCCTCTATGGTTCTTTAGACAGTATTGAGGTGATAGATGCGGATTATAAAAAAGGCGCTTTTTTTTCACCGATTCTTTTAATGAATGAAGATCCTTTTAGTTCTGAAAATGTTCATGACATAGAATGTTTTGGCCCGGTAAGTACGGTAATGCCTTATTCAAAAATAGAAGAAGCCATTGCTCTTGCTAAAAAAGGAAAAGGTTCTTTGTGTTGTACCATCGTTACTGCAAATGATAAAATTGCAACTGAATTTGTAATTGGCGCTGCCACGCATCATGGCCGCATTTTAGTGTTGAACAGAGATTGTGCAAAAGAAAGCACCGGTCATGGTTCTCCGCTGCCGATGCTTGTTCATGGCGGGCCGGGCAGAGCCGGTGGCGGCGAAGAAATGGGTGGCGTTCGAGGCGTAAAACACTATATGCAAAGAGTTGCCATCCAGGGATCGCCGACTTCAATAACAGCTATCACAAAATCTTACCAGCCAAATGCAAAAGGGATTGAAACTGCTGTTCATCCCTTCCGTAAATATTTTGAAGAGTTGGAAATTGGCGACCAGATCACCACAGAAAAACGAGTCATTACTTCAAAAGATATCGATGCCTTTGCTGAATTAAGCGGCGATCATTTTTATGCACATAAAAAAGAAACTGATTTTACTGGAACTATGTTTGACGAGCAGGTAGCGCATGGGTATTTTGTATTAAGTGCCGCAGCAGGTTTATTTGTTGATGGAAGTGATCTTGGTCCGGTTTTATTAAATTATGGTATTGATGAATTGCGGTTTACAAAACCTGTTTATCCAGGCGCTGAATTATCTATACGTTTTACCTGTAAAGAAAAATTACCACAAGATCCAAAGGAGGAATCAGACATTCCAAAAGGAATAGTAAAATGGCTGGTGGAAATGCTGGATGAAACGGGAGAGCATGTGGGTGTGGGGACGATACTGACTATGGTGGCTAAAAAGGGCTAAGAGGGCAAAGGAGAAAAGGAGGGAAAGGAGATTTTCATTTCAAAATCTTTTTTAATTCATCTTAAGCTTAAAAAGTAATATGGATATAAATAAGCTTACAGGAATTGTAGTTGACCTATGTATAAAAATTCATTCAAAAATAGGCCCGGGTTGTTATGAAAGAGTTTACGAAGAAATACTTTATTATGAACTAACGAAATTAAATCTAATAGTAGAGCGCCAATTACTGTTACCAATAGAATACGAAAAACTTCATATTCAGAATGCTTATAAATTGGATTTATTGATTGAAAATAAATTAGTATTAGAATTAAAATCTGTTTACCCTTTGCCTTCTGTATATTTTAAACAATTGCGTACTCAACTTTCATTGTTGAATTTGAAACACGGCATGCTAATTAATTTTAAGGTAGAGCTAATGAAAGATGGAATTCACAGGGTATTCAATAATTTTGGCAATGGAGAAATGTAAATTAAAGCTTTCGTAATTCAATCTTTTTCTCCTTTTCTCTTTTTAACTCTTAGCAATGGTAAAAGACACTATAAACGGCTACGTAGATAACGAAACACACAACGGTATCACCACCATTGAATTTTTTCATCCGCAAAGCAACTCCCTGCCACGAAGGATATTGGAAGAATTAGCCAATGAAATTCATACGGCAGGAACGGACAAAGAAACAAAGGTGATTGTGTTGCGTTCCGGCGGCGAAAAAGCTTTTTGCGCCGGCGCTTCTTTTAATGAATTGTCAGCTATTGATAATGAAAAAAAAGGGTTTGATTTTTTTAGTGGTTTTGCAAATGTTATCAATGCCATGCGGAAATGTCCACGACTAATTATTGGGCGCATACATGGAAAATGTGTTGGCGGTGGCGTAGGAATAGCGGCATCGGTGGATTATGCCATTGCAGTTGAAAGTGTGGAGGTAAAATTAAGTGAGCTTGCCATAGGCATAGGCCCATTTGTAGTGGGGCCTGCAGTGGAGCGTAAGATTGGGACATCTGCTTTTTCGCAGTTATCCATTGATGCCACAATGTGGCGCAATTCAGACTGGGCAAGAAGAAAAGGACTGTTTGCAGAAGTGCACCCGGCTATTGAGAATATGGATGAATCTGTTTCAAGGTTAGCAAACCAATTAGCCCATTCAAGCCCTGAAGCGATGTTGGAATTGAAAAAAATATTCTGGAAAGGAACGGATGATTGGGATGACCTGTTATTCAAGCGTGCAGAGATCAGTGGGCGTTTAGTATTAGGTAATTTCTCCAAAGAAGCCATTGAAAAGTTTAAAACTAAGGCATGATAATTTTTGCAACATAAAAAAACGGATTGTCAGGCTGAGCCTGCCGAAGCCATGTTGCACAATTCGCTGAAAAGTCTCTAATGTCAATAATTAAAAAAAGCTGGCCAATGCTGGCTTTCATTTTAAAATGATCAAGCAGTTTGACAAAAATATTTTTTATAAGATATGTGATGAGTTGGCAGCAAAAGATGATGATTTAAAATACATTATTGCAACGTATAGTTATCCACCGTTTTGGGTGCGTCCCAATACATTTGAGACACTGGTTTTAACTATTTTAGAGCAACAGGTTTCGCTGGCATCTGCCTACGCTGCTTACAAAAAATTAAAAGAAAAATCAATCAGGATTACACCCAAAAATATTTTAGCCTTAACTGATGAAGAATTACGCCAATGTTATTTCAGCCGCCAGAAAATTGTTTATGTGCGTGAATTGGCAATGGCAATTACCACCAAACAAATAAATTTAAAAGGTTTTGCTTTTCAGTCTGATCATAAGGTGAGAGAAGAATTAATAAAATTAAAAGGAATCGGTGATTGGACGGTTGATATTTTTTTAATTCATGCTTTGCAAAGAACAGATATTTTCCCTCTCGGCGATTTGGCGATGGTGAATGCCATGCGAATGGTTAAACAATTACCACTCGCAACAAAAGGAGAATTGATGCAGATAGCTGAAACGTCAACAAAAGGAGAATTGATGCAGATAGCTGAAACGTGGAAGCCTTATCGCTCTATTGCCACGATGATACTTTGGCACTATTATATTAAAAAGAAAAATATCAAATTATTGCATTAGGAGAGGCCACCTGCACTCAGACCCGCATAGTTCATCATCGATTATAAAAACGAAAGGTGTCGCTTTGTAAAGTGATTGGAATTTTGCTTGTATTTTGTTTAAGCGAGGGCTGTGAATAGATTATTCTCCGCCTGAGGCGGAATTAAGGGGGCCGGATCTTACATATACAACCCACCATCTATGCTGATAACCTGCCCGGTTACATAAGCACTCAACTCCGAAGCAAGAAATAATGTAACATTCGCAATATCTTCAACCGTACCAAATCTTCCCAAAGGAATACCGGCTTTATATTTATCTGCCTGCTCGCCTTCTTTTAAATAAGAGGTCATATCTGTTTCAACAAAACCCGGCGCAATGGCATTGCAACGGATGTTACGGCTGCCCAATTCTTTGGCAACGCTTTTTGTAAAACCAATGATGCCTGCTTTACTGGCAGCATAACTGCTTTGACCCGCATTACCCATTAAACCAATCACCGAACTCATATTAATAATGCTCCCTCTTTTTACTTTCATCATGGGACGTATGACCTGCTTTGTCATATTGAAAACACTTTTCAAATTGGTGTTCATTACCTCATCCCAATTTTCCGGTGTTATACGCAGCAATAAGTTATCTTTTGATATGCCGGCATTGTTCACACAAACATCTATAGATCCAAATTCTTTTATTACATCATTTACAAAAGTTTCACATTCAGCAAACTCACTTGCATTGCTTCGGTAGGATTTTGCTTTTACACCACTTGCAGTTAATTTCTCTTCTAACGCTTTTGCTTTCTCTGCACTCCCTTCGCTTACAAAAGTGAAAGCAATATGAGCGCCATGCTCCGCTAATTTTAGTGCAATGCCTTCGCCAATGCCACGGGCTGCACCGGTTACAATCACGACTTTATTTTCTAATAATTTCATGAATAATTTTTTGTCTTACGCAAATGTAATTCTAATCAACTTTTCTTGAATAGTACGTTGTCACATTCGTTCGCAAAAAAAAATAGTCAATCAATAAAATTGTTTCAACACTATCCGGATATCATTTTATTCCAAATGATAGTATGTTTGTTGCACTTGTTTTAACATGAAATTGTCCGGATTTATAAAAGGCTTGTCGTGGCTGATAGTTCTTAATATTATTGTCAAGCCAGTTTGGATTTTGGGTATTGACAGGCAGTTGCAAAATACTGTAGGGCATGAAATATACGGCAGTTATTTTTCCATTTTAAACTTAAGTATCATTTTAAGCTTTATTATGGATGCGGGTATTACCAACAGGTTAAACCGACAATTAGCAAGCGGCCAGTTAGGGGATGTAAAAAAAATGTTTTGGCTTAAATGCCTCTTATCAATTCTTTATTTAATTATTATTTATGCAGTTTGCCGGATGTCAGGTATTGAAAAAATGGATATTGTTTTATTGGTATGCGGCATACAAATACTGACTTCTTTTTTACTTTTTTTCAGAGGCTTGCTGACGGCTGAACAACAATTTGTAAAAGACGCCTGGGTATCGGTGATAGATAAATTACTGATGATCTTAATCGCGGGTGCATTGTTTAATTTACCTTTTTTTACTTCTGCCATTACACTAAATACATTTTTATGGATTCAAATAGGCTGTACTGCCGTTACTATTTTTGTTGCATTTGGTTTTACTGCAAATATTTTTTCAAAAAACAAGCATTTTACTGAATCATCATTTTATATTGTCAGGTCTGCTTTGCCTTTTATTATCATTATTTTATTAATGTCTGTTCATAACCGCCTGGATGGTTTTTTACTGGAGCGAATTCATATGAACGGCGCTAATGAAGCAGGTGTTTATGCTTCTGCATTTCGTCTATTGGACGCAGGAAATATGGTTGGTTATTTAGCCGCATCTTTTTTAGTTCCTTTCGCAGCAAGGCATTTAAAAACGCCACTGATTATACAAAATCTCGTTCTTAATTTACGGCATGTGCTCTTTATTTTTAGTATAGTAATCGTTTCGTTTATTAGTGTTTTTGCTAACTGGGTCAGGGAGTTGCTTTATCCTGCTATTGCTGATTATGCATCTATTATTTTGGTTTTTACTATTGCAGCATTACCTGCCTATTATTTAATTCATATTTACGGATCTTTACTGACTGCAGCAGGAGAATTAAAAACATTCATACGGATTATTTTTGCATCTGTACTTATTAATATAGTCATCAATCTTTTTTTTATTCCTGTTTATGGTGCCACTGCTTGCTGCATTGCTGCATTGATCAGCCAATACGTTTGCGCTATTTCCTCTTTTATAACGGCAACAAAAAAAATGAATATTTCATTTTCACCATCTTCTTTTTTTATTTACGCCATTTCAGGTCTTTTACTTCTTGCTCTTTTTTACGTAGGCAAAGAAGCCGGTTATCATCCCATCTTTCTTTTAGCGGGCGGAAGTATTATTGCAGCTTTGATTATGTTTGTACAAACAGCAGGATTTAAGAAACTGCTCTTCATTAACAACTGATCTTCATGCCTGATTTAATAAGTATTATAGAAAAATGGTGGAAACTAATTGCAGGTTTGACAATAGTTAATATCATTCTTTCATTTATTCTTTTATTATTTATTCCAAAACAATATTTGTCAACAGCTACTGCTTTACCTGCAAATTCAGTGTCTGCCGACAAGGCAAAAATATTTAACACCAATGTGCAGGAATTATATTCAAGCCTGGGAAACCCAGACGACCTGGATAAAATGATTGGCACAGCTAGCCTGGATACCTTATATATAGCACTCGCTAAAGAAAATAATTTAAGCAAGGGATTTAAAAATGAATTAGCGGCTGCTCTTGATCTGAAAAAGAATACGAAAGTAATAAAGAGTGAATATGGCGAATTGAGGATTAAGGTATGGAACAAAGATGCAGGATTGGCTTCCGTGCTTGCTAACGGACTTTTACAAAAATTGCAACAGCTACACCAATCACTACAAAATCAAAGCAATTCACTGACATTACAAAAACTACAGGAAACGTATGCAGCCATGCAAAACAATTTTATAGCTAGTGCGGATTCTTCTGGCAGCATGGATTCACGAAAGGCACTTGTGCTTTCCATTAAAAATAAAAGCCTGCACGAGCAGTTGAATCAGTATGAGAAACTGATTGCTGAATATCAATTGGTTTTGAATACAAATCTACCGGCAGTTTTAGTGGTGGAGCATGCACGTGTATCTGCAAAACCAGATAAACCAAACATCTTGCAAACCTTATTATTGACGGCATTTGTCTCAGTTGTATTTGGTTTGCTTTTAGCTTTTTTTCTTGAAGGTAGAAGCAGGTATGAAAAGCATAACTAATATACAGTTAAAATACTTTTGCTATTTTTCCTTTCTGTTGATAGCTGGATCTGTTGTCACTATTGTTTTTGATCAAAAAGGATGGTTGCTGTTTTCGTTGGCAGTACTTCTTTGTTTTTTAATTGCCCACCAGCCAATTGCTATATTTTATATTTTAATTGCTTCGATTCCATGGTCTGTCGAATTTACAGTGGCAGATTCTTTGGCTATAGATCTGCCGGATGAGCCCTTAATGCTGCTTGTAATGTTTTCAACTATTGCATTTTCATTTTTCAATAGAATAAAAATAAAATTCCGGAAAATATTTTCTCATTTAGTTCTATTGTTGTTGTTACAGTTTGTGTGGATAGGGATTTCCGTATTGTTTTCAACAAATTTATTGGTCTCATATAAGTTTTTACTCGCAAAAAGCTGGTACTTATTCGCATTTGTTATTGCGCCATTATCCTTATTAAATGATAGAAAAAAAATACTGGCAACAGTCTTGATTTTTTGCTTTTCTATGATTGTATGTACTATGGTAGCCCTGTACAGACATGCATTGCAAGGCTTTACATTCGGTAGTATTAATGAAAGTGTATTACCGTTCTTTCGCAATCATGTAAATTATTCTGCCTTACTTATTTGTGCACTTCCTATTGTACTTGTTTTTATGAAGGTTGTTTCTAAAAAACAAACGCTTTTCTTATTTATTATTTTTTTCATTTTAATAGTAGCAACTTATTTTTCTTATGCTAGAGGAGCCTGGCTGGCCGTGTTTATTGGCATCATTTCATTCTGGCTATTGAAAAAGCGCTTGCTTGTTTATGCTTATGTTTTATCGATTGTAGTTATGTTAACCGCAGTTATCTGGTTAAAAAAAGATGATAGGTATATTAAGTATGCGCATGATTATAACAATACCATTTTTCATAACAATTTTAAAGAACATCTAATAGCTACTTACCAGCTAAAAGATGTATCAACTGCAGAACGATTTTACCGATGGATAGCCGGTGTAAGAATAGTTAAAGACCATTGGCAAACCGGCACAGGACCGGCTACCTTTTATCCTTTTTACCAGGGTTATACAATTGGAGCTTTTAAAACCTGGGTTAGCAGAAATGATGATCACTCTACTGTGCATAATTATTTTCTATTGACTCTGATTGAGCAGGGTATAATTGGACTGCTACTGCTGCTGTTTTTAATTGGTTACTTTTTTCATAGTGCGCAACGGATTTACAGGAAGACAAATGATATTTTTTGGAAAAGAACTGTTGGGGTTGTAGCTGTTATATTGAGCATGATTTGTTCAGTGAATTTTTTGAGTGATTTAATTGAAACGGATAAAATTGGAAGTGTGTTTTATCTATGTATAGCCGTTCTACTAATTGCTGATATCCAAACAAGAAAAGAATTAAATTCTTCCACGAACATTGAGGGCATCCCGCAACCCATTCCCCAATAAATTAAAGGCTAATACCAATATCATAATAGCAAAGCCGGGTGCAAGCGCCAGCATTGGGTTTTGTGTAATAATGAAATTGTAGTTTTCCTTGATCATTAATCCCCAACTTGGTTGCGGCGCCTGTACACCAATTCCTAAAAAACTTAATCCTGCTTCAATAACAATAGCAGATGCAAAATTAGAAGCAGCGATTACTAAAATTGGTCCCATGATATTGGGCAGGATATGCTTAGCAATAATTCTAAAATGAGAATACCCAAGGGCTTTAGCGGCCTCGATATATTGTAATTCTTTCGTGCCCAAAACCTGCCCGCGTACTAACCTTGCCACATTTACCCACATAGTTAACCCGACAGCTACAAACACCTGCCAGAAGCCCTTGCCCAATAAAAGTGTTATAGCAAATACTAATAATAAGGTTGGTATGCTCCAGATAACATTGATCAGCCACATAATGATATTATCAGTTCTCCCACCAAAATAGCCTGCCATTGCACCAAGGATGATTCCGAGAGTCAACGAGATTAAAACAGTAATCAGTCCAACACTTAAACTAACCCTTGTGCCAATAATGAGGCGGCTTAAAATATCTCTGCCGTATTTATCTGTGCCCAATAAAAATCTTTTCGATATAACAGGCTGCGCTGCTAATTTATTTTTATGAAATGCTAAACGTTCTGTAACTCCTTCATCAATATATTTTTCAACGATGATACTGTCATTAATAACATTCCAATTTACTATAGCAATGAAATCATACAGATCTGCTTTACCTGAAATTGCTCTTTCAAATAAATTAGCCGGCTCAGTATTATTTTCTTTTTTTACCAATAAAAATCGTTGTTCAAATCCAGGTTTTTGTCCGCCTATTTCCAATATAATTCTATTAGCAAATGGCGATGAATCAGGTGCAATAAAATAGCCGAAAATGGCTATCAATAAAGCGAAGAAGATCATCACTAAACCCGCCATGGCCGCCTTGTTCTTTTTTAAGCGGCGCCAGGCAGCATTCCAAAAAGATGATGATTGTTTCATGTAAGAAAGATAAAAAGAATATCGAACAAGGAACAAGGAATATCGAACAAGGAACTAAGAAATAAAAAATCAGAAAAGGGAGTGACAAAAAAAAGTGGCTGTTAAAAAGAAAATAAAATGAACAGGTGTATCAAACTACAAAACGATCAATGATTAACTATAAACGTAAACTTGTGAACCCGAGAATTTCAGAAAACCTGAAATCCTAAATTTTAAACTACTTCAACCTCCTTCCCTTCCATTCATATTTACCAAACTGACTTAACAAGCCCACACCCACTGTATAAAAAATATGCAAGGGTTGAAAAAATGGAAAATAAAAGAGCAATTTTTTTTCATAATAAAATTTGGCTACCGATGCAACAAAAAGCATTTCAATAAGTGTTTTTAATATCCAATACCCAAGTACCATCCACCAATAGAAAGGGTTAAAAAAAGAGGCCACAAGTAATACAATAAATAGCAGGTTAAAAAGATAGACAAATGCCAGTGTGGCTAACACACGTTTATCGTCATAATAAATTGTCTTACTGGCCCAGCGCCGGCGTTGCATAAAAAAATCTTTCCAGGTTAGCATTGGTTGAGTTGAGACAATAGCTTTTTTACTTTTTAAATACTGAACGCTTTGCGGATGTTTTTTCCATATCTTATACATCAATAGCATATCATCTCCACTTGATATTTTATCTATTCCTTCAAAACCATTTACTTCTAAAAATGCCTGCTTTGTATAAGCAAGATTTGCCCCGTTGCACATGCTATGAAAGTTTGCAAAAACACTTGCCGCGGTTATTCCCTGTAATACCATAAAATCCAATGCCTGGAAAATTTGAAGTGCAGAAGCCTCATATGCAAACTTTACCGGTGCTGCAATAAATACAGCATTTTTTCCCGTGGAGAAATTTGTTATTGTTTGCAGCCATTCAGGTCCGGGCAGGCAATCGGCATCTGTAATCACAATCAATTCACCTTTGGCCGCCATCACACCAGCTTCTATTGCTTTTTTTTTGGAAGAAGAATTTTTATCTGACGCAGGATGAATAACACGAACAAATGCATTTATAAAAGGCTGAATATTTTTTAGTGTGTTATCGGTGGAAAAATCATCAACAATAATCACCTCAAACAAATGTTTTGGATGCGTTTGCGCAGTAATAGCTTTTAATAATTGAGGGAGATTATTTTCTTCATTTCTTGCAGCAATTACTACTGATATAAATAGATTATTTCCATGTTCCCGAGTTTCAAAAGATGGAAGTTGATTCCAATGGTACCAATAATAAAAAATAAGGCAAGCATAAAGAAAAAAGAAAAATATCACAACCAAAATAAGTACCATGCGCTCAAAGCTAACGGTAAATTAAATTTTTCGTATTTCCTTTCATTATTAAAAGAAAGTGTATACATTTACTTAGTTGCATAAACAACTATATGTCAAACAACCAATTCAAAAAAGGAGAATTATATAGTTTTATTTCAGGCAAAGCATCGACAGCAATTGCCCGCCGTCTGCAAAAGAAATTCAATGGAAATACCCTGAACCTTACAATTGAACAATGGAGTGTTTTATATCATTTGTGGAAAGAAGATGGCATGAGTCAGCAGGAGTTATGCCACGCTACATTTAGAGATAAGCCAAGTATAACAAGACTGATTGACAATCTTGAAAAACTGAATTTAGTAAAGCGCGTAAACCATGAAAACGACAGACGTATAAATAAAGTGCAATTAACAAAAGCAGCTTTGAAGTTGCAGGAGCAAACCATGCAATTAGCAGAAGAAACATTGAACGAAGCATTAGAAGGTGTGCCCGCGGATCAAGTGGAATTATGTAAAGAGGTATTACAAAAAGTATATGACAATTTGAATGGACAATAGTGAAATAAGTACGAAGTAGGAAATACGAAGTACGAAGACGATCAACGGTAAACTTGAAACTTGTGAACTTGCCAACTTCCCAACAGACAAACAACTAACCTTTAAAACTTTAAACGAATAAAATGGAAACAACCGTAAACAAAACCCTTAAAGGCGGTGAATGGCTGATAAAAGAAAGCGATCCGGATAACACCTTTATCCCCGAAGAGTTTTCTGAAGAACAAAAAATGATTCGCGATATGTGCGACCAGTTTTTAGACACTGAAATATTTACAATATTGGATAGAATTGATAACCTGGAGCCCGGCCTTATGCGATCATTAGTTGAAAAGTCAGGCCAGCAAGGTTTGATGGCTACTTCATTCCCCGGGGAATATGGCGGATTAGAAAAAGATTTTGTTACTTCTACTATTGTCAGCGATTATTTAGGGGCCGGTCATTCTTTTTCTGTTGCTTTTTCCGCCCATACCGGTATAGGCACCTTACCTATTTTATATTTTGGAACTGATAAGCAAAAGCAAAAATATATTCCTAAGCTAATTAGTGGTGAATGGGTAGGTGCATATGGTTTAACTGAACCTAACAGTGGCAGTGATGCCTTAGGAGCAAAGACATCGGCACGTTTGAGTGAAGATGGTAAATATTATCTTTTAAACGGACAAAAATGCTGGATCACAAATGGAGGCTTTGCAGATATTTTTACTGTGTTTGCAAAAGTGGATGGTGATAAGTTTACTGCTTTTATTATAGAAAAAGGGACCGAAGGATTTATGCAAGGTCCGGAAGAACATAAGATGGGCATACAAGGCTCGTCAACTGTACAATTGTATTTCCAGGATTGTAAAGTGCCCGTCGAAAATCTATTAGGCGAAATGGGTAAGGGCCATAAAATAGCTTTTAATATTTTAAATATCGGACGGCTAAAATTAGCAGCCGCAACCTTAGGTGGTTCTAAAAGAGCAATTAATACTTCTGTAGAATACGCCATTACCCGCGAGCAATTTAAGCAACCTATTGCCAATTTCGGTGCTATTAAGTATAAGTTGGCAGAAATGGTAATAAAAATATTTGCCGGTGAAAGTGCCTTATACCGTACTGCTAAATGGATTGATGATAAAGAAGCTGAGCTCCTGACAGAAGGAAAAAACTTTAGTGAAGCTTTGTTGGGAGCTGCAGAAGAATATGCTATTGAATGCGCTATTTTAAAAGTGCAGGGAAGCGAGGCATTGGACTACGTTGTTGATGAAGGCGTTCAGATACATGGTGGCAATGGTTTTAGCGCTGAATATAATATTTCCCGGGCTTACCGAGATAGCCGCATCAACCGCATTTTTGAAGGTACTAACGAAATAAATCGTTTGCTTACAGTAGATATGACCTTAAAACGTGCCATGCAGGGACGGTTAAATATTATGGGTGCAGCCATGAAAGTGCAACAGGAATTAATGAGTATTCCGGATTTTAATGAAGATGAAGAACTGGCCTTTGCGCAAGAAAAAAAATTGGTTAATAATTTTAAAAAAACCGTGCTGCTAACATCCGGTGCTGCTGTACAAAAATTGATGATGAAGTTAGAGACCGAGCAGGAAGTGTTGATGAATATAGCCGATATGGCAATTGAAACTTTTATGGCTGAAAGCTTGTTGTTAAGAGTTATGAAATTAAGCGAAGCAAAACACGCTTCGATTTACCAGGATATTTTAGGATGCTATTTATATGACGCAGCGGATAAAATTAATAAATATGGAAAGGATGCTGTAAATGCCTTTGCCGAAGGCGATGAACAACGTATGATCTTAATGGGTATAAAACGATTTACAAAAGCGCAGCCATTCAATAGCAAAGAGGCACGTAGAAGGATAGCAAACGAACTAATTGATCAAAAACAATACTTTCTTTAACTGTGGAAAAAAACAGCTAATTCTTTTCGTGTTATCTGTACTTCTTTAATTTGCCTTGTCTTTTTATAAACTAAGATCAATCCAACAGACATTAGCAGGGAAGAAATGATGGAAACAATATAATAGATCAGGAAAACATCACTAACGTCGTTTGTCTTTTGTATATAATAAAAATAATAGATTATCATATAACATCCATAAGCAAATAATATAGAAGTGATCATAAAGGTTTTTCCAAATCCTTTATTTTTTTCGATGCTTAATTTTACATGTTGTGCAAATAATATTACTGCCCAACAAAAAATCAATAAAATACCAGGGCCTAATATGTACGTTAAGCTTTCCCTTTTAAATTGAAATATAATACCCACAAATATTTCAAACAATAAAAAAACTGCAAGTGAAATATAGATAGCATTTCTTTTCTTAACTGAAGTACAAAAAATTAATAAGACAATAAGTATCAAAGCCACATCCAGGTAATTACTAACTATACCAAGCTTTCTTCTAAACTCACTATAAAGTGGTATAAGACCTTGATCTGCTAAATTATAAAGGAGGGTAATCAGGTAATAAATAAAAAGCGATAAGAGGCTTAAATGTTTGTATAAATTACCGTAAATAATTATTAAAACCGGGAGCAGTAACGAAAAACAGGCTATTACGCCAAGAATTGTAGCCGGATTCATAAGGTAGGATTTTTCAAAAATAGAAAACTTTTAAATTTTTCTACAAAACAAAATACAATTGAATTTCATCAATTTTCAGTGATGTATGAAAATAGGGTACTACTGCTTTTCAGCAGTCGTAGTATTACCAAAAAAACTAAAGAGCATTTATACTTATCTTTCTTTTATGAAGTATCTATATGTACTTACTCTAAGTTTTTTCTGCTCTGATCTTTTTGCACAAAATAATTTTTATGGAAGAACTACAGGGCTATTGCCTTATTTAGAGCATGGATTGGGAGATGATCGTCTTGGTGGCGCTAAAATGACTTATCTCGATACAAATATTTTAATTAAGGTAATAGATAGCGTAAACGAGGATTATAAAGTACAATTATCAACACATCATATTGCTTATTTGCCCAAGCAAAATTTTAAATGGGATAGCAGTATCAAATTAAAGGTTTTTTATTTGTCGACAAGCTGGCGAGTGTATGGGGATGATAAGTATGATTACCTAACACTGACATTGCCAGAACGTTTGCCTTATAGGAGCATGCAGGAAATTAATCCATCAAAAATTATTGTGGATGTATTTGGATTAGTAAATAATACTAACTGGATTACTCAATTAAAAACCGCAAGGGAAATAAAAAATGTATGGCAAGAGCAGGTAGAAAATGATGTATTCCGGATTCATATTGAATTAATTCATCAGCAACATTGGGGGTATTTTATTTATTATAGTAATGATGTGTTGCATATCCGCATTAAACGTCAACCCGCCTCCCTTAAAATAAAGAAGCTGCAAGTTGCAGTTGATGCAGGCCACGGAGGCACAAACACCGGCGCTATAGGATTGAATAGCAAGGTGCAGGAAAAAGATTACACTTTAAAAATGGCAAAAGCGCTGGAAAGATATTTGACCAGGAAAAAAGCAAAGGTTTTTATGACGCGTAACAGCGATACAGACCTGAGCATGGTTGACAGAACATTGATGCTGAGGGAGCAGGATGCGGATATATTGATCAGCATTCATTTAAATTCGGCGGGAAACCAGAATATTAAAGGCGTAAGTACCTATTACCGTTATATAGGTTTTAGGCCACTCTCTCAATATATATTAGATAGAATGCTCGAACTAAAACTGAATAATTTTGGAAATATCGGCGCTTTCAATTTTGCATTAAGCGGTCCTACAGAATATCCTAATTGTTTGGTAGAAGTTGCCTTCCTAAGCAATGCAGAAGATGAGCAACGTATTTTGGATGAAGGTTTTCATAAAGAGGTAGCCAAACAAATTTATAAAGGAATAAAAGATTGGCTTAAATCTTTATAAACTTACGTGTATGGAATTTACAGGCTCGCCAAAAAAAATTTCCGCTTTTCTATTGAATTCTTCACTGGAATCAGTTGTATAAAAAACACGTTGTGTATTTTTTGAAATACAAGCATCCATTTCTGAATGGTTTTTTAAATATTGCTTAAGGCTTTTGGCAACAATTTCTCCCTGTGAAATAAGCTTTACAGACGATGGCAAATGTTTTTCAATTTTTTCTTTTAACAATGGGTAGTGTGTACATGCAAGTAATAATGTATCAATTTCCGGATTAGATTTCAATATATTTATGACATGCTTTTCAATAAAATAATCAGCACCATTACCGATGTGCTCTCCATTTTCTATAAGCGGAACCCACATGGGGCAAGCCTCCTGCACTACTTTTACCTGTGGAAAAAACTTTTCAATTTCAATAAGATAGGATTCTGATTGAACTGTTCCATTAGTTGCTAAAATTCCAATTTGGTTACTCACTGTATAATTACCAATAACTTCTGTAGTTGGCCTGATAACGCCTAATAACCTTGCAGTTAAAGATAATTTTTTAAGGTCGTTTTGTTGTATGCTGCGTAAAGCTTTTGCTGATGCAGTATTGCAAGCTAAAATAACCAGTGGGCAATTTTGCTGAAGCATCCATTTTACACATTCCAGCGTGTAGCGATACACTGTTTCGAATGAACGGGTGCCATAGGGTGTACGTCCATTATCACCTAAATACAAATAATCGTAAGCAGGCAAACGATCCACAAATTCCCGTAGGACCGTTAGGCCGCCAAAACCGGAATCGAAAACACCTATTGGAGACATATTACCGAGTAAGTTAGAAAGTATGAAGTTAGAAGTACGATATGAAGTAAGAAATCAGAAAGCACTAAGTTAGAAGTACGAGAACCTCTTTCAAAAATAATCATTATTGCCCGACAAAAAAATGAATCGTTTCTTGTAACGCTTGCCAAGACTGGCTTTAGGGCTGTCTCCGCGAGGAGAGGGGTTAGGGTGAGGCGAATTAAGCCAGTGAAGGATTTGGTTAACATAGTTGGACAGTAATAAAAAATAAAAAAAAATCCCGCCAGTAGGCAGGATGATAGATAATTATATAAGGTTTACTTTTTGGGTATACCAGCCGCAGGGTTACCTGGTGGCATTTTAATATTCAGCTTTTTAGCCACTAATGGCAGCAAATCATCTGCCGGAGGAGCAACCAACAAAGCATCCTTGGTATAAACATAACTATACCCACCTTCTTTAGCTACCTGGTTTAGTGCATTCATGGCTTTGCGGTAAACGGGCTCCAGCAACTGGCTTTGCTTGCCCTGCATTGCATTTTGAACTATCTGCTGCCAGTTTTGAATTTGATAAGCATAGCCTTCTAATTCCTGTCTCATAAGATTTCGTGTAGCTAAAGGTGTCTTAGCAGAATCCTTTCCATTAGCTATACTATCTTTCCGGTTGTACTCAGATACTAAGTAGGTGAATTGGGTATTCAACGAGTCTGTCTGGTACTTTTGAAGAAGGGTATCTATTTTACCAACTTCCGGCATCAGAGATACCACATCTTCTAATCTAATATAGCCTGCCTTTTGTGCCAGGGCGCTACCTGCGCTTAAAAAAATAAATGCTGCAATAACAAATAATTTCATCTTTTTCATTTGAGTTTTATATGATGTTTTAATGATGCGTTTTTTGTTTATATTGGTTGTAAGGGAATTGAACTTTTACAATTGTTTTACTTACTTGACACCCAATTCACGTAATACGTCTTCGCTTTTTTCCAATTTTGGGTCGGCAAATATAACCGTAATTCCTTCGCTCTTATCTAAAATAAAATCATATCCACGCTGCACTGCCAATTTTTGTACGGCATTATAAACTTTATCCTGTATAGGTTTAATAAGTTCTTGTCTTCTCTTAAAAAGATCACCCTCAAATCCAAAACGTTGGCGTTGTAAATCACGCAATGCTTTCTCTTTTATAAATAATTGATCTTCTCTTTTTTTACGCAACTCTTCACTTAACATCACCTGCTCGGCTTCAAAATCTTTGTACATTTTATCTAACACCTGCTGCATGATATCAATTTCTTTTTGCCAGCCACTGGCAATATCATCCATATTTTTTTGAGCAGATTTATAATCAGGCAGTTTATCCAGGATGTATTTTGTATCAATGATTGCATAGCGTTGCGCATTTGAAAAGGCTACCAAGCAAAGGCTACAGCTCAGAAGCAAAAAAAGTTTTTTCATTTTTGTAGAGTTAGAAATTAGAAATATTCAAATTTTGAAATATTAAATATTATTCCGGTTCAAAACCAAGCATGAATGTAAAACGTGATGCATTTTTTAGGCCTTTATCAGCAGGGTTCAAACGATCTAATCCTATACCATAATCAAAGCCAAGCAAGCCAAACATGGGAAGGAAGAAACGCATACCTACACCAACGCTGCGACGTAACCTAAAAGGATTATATTCTTTAAATGAATGCCAGCCATTAGCGGCATCAAAGAAAGTAAGGCCATAAATAGTACTTCCGGGGTTGGTCACCAATGGATAGCGAAGTTCTAAAGAGTATTTATTAAAAATGGTAAAATATCTACTGGCATTACTCAGGTCTGGATTAATAGATGGATCAGATTGATCATACACAGGATACCCACGATGTGATATTACATCATAGCCCAATAAACCATAACTATTCGTTAGGCCATCCCCGCCCACCTGGAAGCGTTCAAAAGGTGAGAAATCAAGCTTGTTATTATACTTCCCCATGAAGCCATATTTTGCCGACATTTTCAAAACAAACTGGCGGTTTTTATCTGCACCTGAAGGCTTCCCAATGGGTACAAACCATTCTGCATTAAAACGCCATTTATGATACTCAGGGTTTTTATAAGCATTAGTAGAATTAACCAAATCTGGATTTAGTAAAGAATATGGAGGCGTTAATTGCACGCTGGCTACAAAATTCGACCCGCTGCGTGGAAAAGTAGGGTCAAAAACAGAGGATCGTTGTAAGCCAAGTTTTAAACTTACATTAGTTGAGGTGCCACTTCTTATATCTGTTCCATCGCTCAGGCGGAAAAATCCCGGGTAATCTTGTAATTTATATTGCGTAAAATTTAAAGAATAAACAAGACTGAAGTAATCATCCGGCCATTTTAATTGCTTTCCCAATGAAAGACCAAGACTTACCGTGCGTAAAAAGCTGGAATCCGCTCTCTCTTTCAACATTCTGCCTGTAAAAGGATCAAAGGCATTTGAGAATTTACTGTTTGAAAAGCTTACAGTAAAAGAGTTTCTTTTTTTACCACCTAACCAGGGTTCGGTGAAAGAAAAATTATAGGAACGATAGGCACGGCCATTTGATTGTAACCGTAAACTCAATTTTTGTCCATCACCGGTAGGCAAAGGATCCCACGATTCTCTCTTCGTAATATTTTTAATAGAAAAATTATTGAAGGTTACACCCAATGTACCGGTTAAGCCAACACCTCCACCCCACCCGGCAGAAAGCTCTAACTGGTCTGATGATTTCTCTTCCAACTCCCAATTAATATCTACTGTTCCATCTTCCTGGTTAGGATTAATGCCAGGATTAATCTTTTCCTGGTTAAAATACTGAAGGGAAGATAATTCACGTTGTGACCGGATAAGATCTGACCGGCTGAATTTATCACCTGGAACTGTACGCAATTCTCTGCGGATTACATGATCCTTAGTTTTTTCATTACCAAAAATATTTACAGCACGTATCGTTGCCTGTGGACCTTCAATCATTCTCAATTCATGATCGATAGTGTCATTATAAACAGCGGTTTCTATGGGCTCTACTCTAAAGAATAAATAGCCATCATCCTGGTATAAACCACCGATATCCCCGCCCTCTGCAGATAATTGTTTTCCAATTCTTTTATTTAAAATGTCAACATTATATACATCACCTTTGTTTATACGCAGTACTGTGTTTAATATGGAATCACTGTATTTTGTATTTCCTTTCCATACTATATTTCCAAAATAATATTTACGGCCTTCCTCTACCTTAACATCAATATTCAAATTACCATCAGGTGTATAATATTGCGTATCAGCAACTATCTGCGCATCGCGGTAGCCTTCTGAGTTATAGTAGGCTAATAACTTCTCTTTATCTTCTTCATATTTTTTCTGATCAAACTTGGCACCGCTAAATAGTTTAAAACGGAAATAAGGTTCCAAAAAATTCCTGGTTTTTGTGAAAGAAAGAAAACCAAAATCTTTAATGTAATCGTTAAATTCTGTACGATCATTTACGCCATAAGGACTTTCCACTTTGTCGGGATGCAGGGTGAATTTTGTCATCTCCTTTGTACCCTTCATTTCTTTTTTAAGCTTCAGGTCAGTTACTGTTTCATTACCAAAAATGCTTACCTGGTTTACACGCACTTTTTGCCCTTTGTCAATATAAAATGTAAGAGAGTTGGCATTTATTAATGAGGGCTCAGGTTTTTCCTCAATACGCACCTGTATATTTTTAAACCCTTTATCGATATAATATTTTTGAATACCTTCCACAGCATTCCGGCGGGTGTTTTCTGTAATAATGGTTGATTTTGTTAAACCAATTTTACCCTGCAGTTCTTCTGCTTCTGATTTTTTTATCCCAATAAATTTAAAATCACCCAGCTTAGGTCTTTCCAAAACATTGATCTCAATATCAATATCGTCAGCACGAAGTGCAGTTATAAAAATTTGTACGTTTGAAAATAGCCGTTGACGCCATAGGTTAGTAATGGCTTTAGAAAAAGCATCTCCACCTGGTAATTGTATTTTATCTCCTGCCTGTAAACCGGAAATAGATATGACAATTGAAGTGTCTAAAAAATTTGCGCCTACTACTTTTACAGAACTAATAGTGTATTCTTTTGGTATGCGGCTATTTTCTAATTCTATTAAAGCCGGATCTACAGAACCTGGCCTGGTAGTATCTTGTGCCCATGCAGAAAATGTGCTAAGGGTTATAAAAAAAAATAGCGTAAAAATTCTGGGAAAAAAATGTGGCATAAAGTCAATGTTCAGTCAGTCATCCGTAAAGCAATAGTACTATAAGCTTTGAGCGGCAAATTAAAGGGTAATTTTCAAACGGTTTTGTTAAAAAGGCACTGCCCTCTGCCCCCGGTGGGGGAACCTATACCAAAAAGCCGGCTACACAATTTTTTCTTTTTTGCCACTGGCGATGCTTCTGTAAATAGCATCTACTACACGCATATCTTTTAAACCTTCTTCACCGCTTACTTTAGAGGGTTTATTTTGCTGTACGCATAATGCAAAATCATCCATCTGCGCAACCTGCTCAACAAAATTGTTATCAAAATTCATTGGTCCATTGCTGGTGTTACCTACCTGGCCGCTATAATAAAAGGCAGGCGCAATCTCAAACCATCCTCTTTCTGCATCAGCCCTTAAGCGGCTTACATTTTTATTATAGCTGGACATACATTTTGCCTTAGTGCCACTGTCAAAATCCAGGTCAAAATAAACTGTTTCATCTACTTCTTTAAATACATCGGGCCGGAGCTTTTCTTCACGGGCTGTGACATGCGCAGGTTCTTCACTTGTTGTATAGCGGGCCGCCTGTATGGCATACACGCCCATATCCATTAAACCGCCACCCCCTGCAAGCGCTTTGTTCAATCGCCAACTGCTCATGTCGTTGCCCCATGTAAATCCATTGTCCGCATTAATGGTTAAGATTTTTCCATACACCTTTTGTTGCCCGATACGCATGGCTTCCATATTAAATGGTTCAAAATGGAGCCGGTAACCAATAGATAATAAACGATTGGCTTTTTTACAAGCGTCAATCATTTCCTGGCAATCTGCTGCATTTACTGCCATGGGCTTTTCGCAAATAACATGCTTGCCAGCGTTGGCTGCCCTGATGGTATACTCTTTATGCATGCCTACGGGTAACACTACATATACAATGTCTATGTCTTTATTATCGGCAATGCTGTCGAAGGTTTTATAGTTGTAAATATTTTTTTGAGGAATATTATATTTTTCGGCCCATTCTTTTTCTTTGCCTGGCGTACCCGTTACTATGCCTGCGAGATAGCAATTTTGTGTTTCCTGCAAAGCAGGCGCCAATTGGCCGGAGCTGTAACCACCTAAGCCTACCAGTGCAATACCTAATTTTCCACCATTAGCAGAACTAGTGGAAGCCGGACTCGTTTTTGACTGGCAACGACCAAAAGAAGAAAGAATAACAGTGCCACCAAAAGCTAACGACAAGTCGGATAAGAATTTTCTGCGGGGAGTATGTTGCTGTTTCATGTATTGATTTTTTAAAGGCATCAACCATATTGATGTTAGCAAGTGCTTCTATTCATAAACATAGGAGTTTAATCGTCGGAAAGTACAATCCAGACCGGGGCATGATCACTTGTTTTTTCCCATCCACGTACATTGTGATCCACGCCTGCAGCAAGGAGTCGCTTGTCTACAAGTGGGCTAAGCAGGAAATGATCAATACGTAAACCCGCATTGCGTTCATACGCATTTCGGAAATAATCAAAAAACGTATAAATCACCTCGCCTGGATATAGTTTTCGTATAGCGTCTGTCCATCCCTGTTCTACCAGTTTTTTAAAAGCAGAGCGAACTTCTGGCCGGAACAATGCATCGTCTACCCAACGCTCTGGTTTGTACACATCCAAGTCGGTCGGCATTACGTTATAGTCACCGGCCAATACCACTGGATTCCCAGATTGAAGAAGTTCTTTTGCATGTTTACTCAATCGTTCAAACCAACCCAGCTTATAATCGAACTTCGGTCCGGGAGCAGGGTTGCCATTTGGTAAATAGAGGCAACATACAAGTACACCATTGACTAACGCTTCAATATAACGGCTGTGCTCATCTTCCTCATCACCCGGCAGTGCCCGCCTGACTTCTTCCGGTTGTCCGATGCGTGAAAGAATGGCAACACCATTCCAGCTTTTTTGTCCATGCCAGATGGCATGATACCCTGCGTCTTTAATTGCTTCCTCCGGAAATTTTTCCTGGGGTGCTTTTAGTTCCTGCAGGCATACAACATCTGGCTCTGTTTCAGCCAACCAGCGAAGTAGCACAGGTAATCGTCCGTTGACGCCATTAACATTATAGGTGGCTATTTTCATTTCGAAAATTATTGGGGTTGATCTTTGATTGTTGATATAAAAATTAAGCCTTAGTTCAATTATGATGTAAAACAAAAAATTTATATAGCCGCTTCAGGTATGGTAATTTTTTCGATCTTCAAGCTGCGGCAAAGTGCATTGAAATCTGCAACCTGTTTTTGTATATCACTGGATTCATTTTTTATGGGTTGCCATTGTGCATTTAATTCAGTAAGCCGTTGTTGTTGTCCGCTTGTTACAGCCGGAATATTTACATCCATTTCTCCTTTCAGAAAAATATAATCAGCGCTCAGCATGTTCACAAAATTGATAATGTCGTCATTGCTCTGTGCTTTTGGCTGCACCAGTTTTTCTTCCCATACCGTTATTTTTTTTACCAGCTTTTTACCGCTCTCAATAACAGGTTTAAAAGTTACAGTATCAGTCAACAATTCCAACAGATCATTTACCTGCTTACGCACAATACGCATTTGGTTTACCGCATCATGCATCTCTTTTATTTTATTATCAACTTCGGCAAGGGTTTGTTGCTGCTGTAAATATTCTGTTTCAGTTGCCTTAATTCTTGGATCAGGAAGAATAGTAATAGCAGTTGTTTTTTCTTCTTTGCCTGTTTTTAATTTTGCAATGTATTTACCCGGTGCAACTTTCCGTCCCTGGTAGCTTCCTTCAATAAATACATTAGGTACGCCTGGTAACGTGGCATACCGCATATCCCACACAAAACGGTTAAGCCCGGGCTTGCCGGGTAACAAAGCATCCGCGTCAGGACCACCGGGAAACTTTACAAATTTTTTATCGGGCTTTGTTGAATAGCTGCGAACCAATTGTCCTTTGTCATCAAGAATATCCAATGTCAGTTTTATTGAATCTGGTTTTGCAGGAACTAAGTAATAAATAGAAACCCCCGTTGGAGGATTAGTACCGGAATTATAAATTGGAGGTGGAGCATCATCGTCGTCAACACTTGCATCCAACGCACTTCCGCCGGAAACACGATAAGCATCGGTTGTTTTAAATACATCAAATCTTTTAGTAGTATCGCTCCTGTTGTATTGCCGAAAAATAGTAAGATCGTCAAGTATCCAAAATGCACGACCCATAGTGGATGCAATCAAATTTCCTCTATGTACTTTAAGATCAGTGATGGGCGTAACCGGTAAATTCAATTGCTGCCGCTTCCATGTTTTGCCGCCATTGTAAGAAATGTAAAAACCGGTTTCAGTGCCTGCATAAAGCAAGTCTTTTTTTACATCATCTTCACGAACCGTTCTTGTATAAGCTCCATAAGGAATACCACTGCTTATGTTGGTCCATGACTTTCCATAGTCAAGGGTTTTATAAATTGCGGGTGTAAAATC
>MWVT01000002.1_pt1 | contig 26693 bp, 31 predicted proteins | sample 1047201 | NCBI WGS metagenome assembly MWVT01 (sample SAMN06349988, study PRJNA376086) | soil metagenome | isolation source: TG5-1 sample Antarctic (ecotone) soil | place: Antarctica | collected 2015-01-13 | reverse complement strand
TACTTCAAAAGTATTGATGCCCATTTTATCGAAGATGATTGAAAGTTCGTTCATCAAGGCAATGTTCAGATCACGCTGCGTATTCTCAATGATCTTGGCAGCCTCTGCAACTTTAATAGAAGAGGCACGGTGTACGCCTGCATCAACAACAAGCTCATACGTTTTTGCTATTTCCTCCAAAGATTCTGCATCGCAACCCGATGCTACTTTAACAACCGTGCGGATGGTGTGTTTTTTATCTCCCGGGTTTATGCGCTCAGGCGAATAACCCAATTTAAAATCAATGATATTTTTTAAACCGGACAAACGTTCAATAATAGGCAGGCAATCTTCTTCCGTGCATCCGGGGTAAACGGTGGATTCGAAAACAACATAATCTCCTTTCTTAATTACTTTACCAATTGTTTCCGATGCTTTTTTAACCGGAGTAAGGTCAGGCACATTATGGTCATCAACAGGCGTAGGAACTGCAACAACAAAAAAATTAGCTTCCCGTAAACCATCTAATGAAGTAGTGAACGTTATGTCACATCCATTAAATGCTTCTTTAACTAATTCATTGCTCGGGTCAATGTTTTGTTTCATTAATTCTACACGTTGTTCATTAATATCGAAACCGATCACTGATATTTTCCGTGCAAATTCTAATGCAATGGGCAGACCTACATATCCTAATCCAATTACTGCAAGCTTTGCTTTTTTCTCAACTAATTCCTGGTACATTAAAAATATTTTTGCTTATTTATTGACGTAGGCTAATACCGCCGATGTAATGTATTGTAATTGCTCTTCCTCCATTTCTGTATGAATGGGCAAGGAAATAACTCTTTCCGTTAGCCAATCAGTAACCGGCAGATCAATAGAACCGGAACCAAAAGAAGCAAACATTTTTTGCCTGTGCGCCGGCACCGGGTAATAGATCATTGATGGAATATTGTGCTGGGCAAGATATTCGTTCAACCCATTTCTATCAATACCGTTCAACACCAATGTATATTGATGAAATACATGTTTACAATAATCGGCCCTGTAAGGAGTTGTAATTTTTTGATTTTCGGCAAATGCTGAATCATAATAATCAGCACATTTTCTGCGGGCATCAATATATTCATCGAGTTTTTTTAATTTGATTTCAAGTATCGCAGCCTGTAAGGTATCGAGTCTGCTGTTGCAACCTACTACGTCATGATAATAACGTTTACTTTGTCCGTGATTTGCCACCATTCTTAACTGCGCAGCCAACGCATCATCATTAGTTGTAATTGCTCCCCCGTCGCCATAGCAGCCTAAATTTTTTGAGGGAAAAAAAGACGTTCCGCTCACGGTTCCAATAGAACCGGTTTTTTTGCTTGTGCCGTTGGTAAAATGATAATCGCAACCGATGGCCTGGGCATTGTCTTCAATTACATATAAATTATGTTCGCCCGCAATTTTCATAATCTCCTCCATATTAGCCGCGTGGCCATATAGATGCACCGGAACAATTGCTTTTGTTTTTGGGGTAATTGCTTTTTTCAGAGCTTCTGTATCTATACAAAAAGTTTTCGGATCAACATCAACAAAAACAGGAGTCAATTTTAAAAGGGCAATTACTTCGGTTGTTGCAATATAAGTAAACGAAGGAGTTATCACTTCGTCACCCGTCTGCAAGTCCAAAGCCATCATAGCTATTTGCAAAGCATCGGTGCCGTTTGCACAGGGAATAACATGCCTGACATCATGATATTTTGCCAGGGCATCTGCAAAGCGCTGCACCTGCGGACCATTAATAAAAGCAGCATCTTCCATTATTTTTATCACAGCCTCATCCACTTCGGTTTTAATTTTTTGGTACTGCTGTTTTAAATCAACCATTTGGATGGAACGCATAAGTAAAATTTTTAAGGCGGCGCAAAAATAGCAAAAAAGGTTTTGGAAAGAGGATTGCCTTTACTTTTGTCGCTATTATTAAATAATTTTCTCCATTGCTTTTTTTATATAATCTTTTTATTGCTGTTTCCCGCATTGGTATTGGCATTGCTGCAAGTTGGAACAACAAAGCCAAACTGTGGATTGAAGGGAGAAAGAATCTTTTTTCAAACTTACAAGCCTCTATTCCTGCTAATGAAAAAACAATTTGGATGCACTGCGCTTCTGCAGGTGAATTTGAACAAGGCAAACCGGTTCTGGAGAAATTGCGGGAAAATTATCCTCATCATAAAGTGTTGATCACTTTTTTTTCTCCTTCTGGGTATTCCATTGGCAAAAAATACGTAGGAGCACATTATATATTTTACCTGCCTTTAGATACCAAAAAAAATGCAAAACGTTTTGTTCAAATTGTACAACCCAAACTGGTAGTTTTTGTAAAATATGAGTATTGGTATCATCACCTGAAAGCGGTTGCCGATCAAAAGATTCCTTTATTGCTTATCTCTTCTATTTTTAGAAAAAGACAGGTATTTTTTAAATGGTATGGCGAATTTTACAGAAACATATTAAAACTGTTCACGAAGATTTTTGTACAAGATGAAGATTCAAAACAATTACTTCATTTCATTAACATAAAGCATTGCAGCGTTAATGGCGATACCAGGTTCGATCGCGTTGCAACGATTGCCGGGAATGCTAATCCGTTAGATAACATTAGCAAGTTTATTGGTTCTTCTAAAGTTATTGTTGCCGGCAGCACCTGGCCCGATGATGAACAATTGCTGACTTATTTAAACTCCATTAACGATTGTAAATTAATTATTGCCCCTCATGAAATCAACCCCGCTCATCTTGAGAAGACCGGTACGCTTTTCCCCGCATCTGTTCACTATTCAAAAATGAATGAGCACACAAATAGCAAAGTGCTTGTTGTTGATAACATTGGAATGCTTTCCCGCTTATATCAATATGCAACTATTACATATATTGGTGGAGGGTTTAATAAAAGCGGAATACATAATACATTAGAAGCGGCTGTATGGAGCAAGCCTGTGATTTTTGGACCTAACTATCAAAAATTTAAAGAAGCAAAAGAACTAATTGAAGAAGGGGCTGCCTTTAGTATTGAAAATGAAATAGAACTAAAAGAAGTTGTCCAAAAACTATTTACCAATATTGAAAGATTAAAAGAAAGCAGTGTGGCAGCCGGCTTATATGTGCAAAAAAATCGCGGCGCAACCGAAAAGATCGTAAGCTATATTCAGGAAAACCGTCTTCTTACCACTCCATAAAAATGTTGCACGGTGTCTTTGCTGTCATTCCAACCCAGTTTCACTTTTAATTCCCTGTTCATCCAATATTCGGCCTCGGGCAAAATACGAAACCCGTTGATTGTTTTAATGCTTCTTTCATACATATCTTCATCGCCCCGGAATAATTCATTAATAAATAAAAATTTATCATTTACACCAATGCCTTTGCGCAGATCTTTAATTGGTGCCTCTTTTAGTGTATTTCCTAATTCCAGTTTTTCCTGCTTTAGTTTATCATTAAACGATTCTTTTTTTTCAGCAATTACTTCGTGTATTTCTTTCTCTCTTCTAAGGTGCTGCACTAACGTAGGTGCGTCTTCCATTTCCTCAAAATGAAGCGGAAAAAGTTCTGTTGGTTCCTGTGTTTTTTCAACTACAGGTTTTGTTTCTACAACAGGTTTTGGCAATGAATAAATTTCCGGGCGTTCATTTTTTTCAATTTGATTGACAGGAATATTTTTGGTTTCCTCTTTTTTTTCTTGTACAAAAACCGGTGGAGTTTCAGCCGGCAAAAACCGCTTATATTCTTCAGGAATTGATTGTCGTGTTTTTATTTCTTCCTTCAAAAGCGGTGATTTTTCCATCAACCCAGGTGATGCAAATTCTCTTACTATATTATTTACGGGCATCACAACAGCCACTTTCGACTTCCCCGAAGTAAGTTTTGTTTGTTGCTGACCTATCAATTCCTGGTGCAACAACTGAACAGTGATCAATAATTGCGCAGCACTTTCACCCTTGTTCTTTTGCTGCATCAATTTGTCTATTAAATGCTGAATTCGTTCCATTTGATTGTGGTACTTTTGACGGCTTTTATAAGATTCTATTAATACGTAAAACCGAGCCTAAAAGTATGAAAGCTTTACAAAAAACGTTTCAATCAATACTAACTGTTTCTTCATGTTTATTGAACCCCATATAAAAGGTGATTGCGGGGGATGGATCGAAGTGGTCTGTGGCTCTATGTTTTCAGGCAAAACAGAAGAATTGATCAGGCGTTTAAAAAGAGCTAAAATTGCCAACCTTAAAGTTGAAATTTTTAAGCCGGGTATTGATGTGCGGTATGATGCCAGGAACATTGTTTCGCACGATGAGAATTATATTTTGTCAACCCCGGTTGATAACTCGCAGAAATTATTATTACTTGCTCAAGGTGTAGATGTAATAGGCATAGATGAAGCCCAGTTTTTTGATGACGGCTTACCCGATGTTTGCGAGCAACTGGCCTGCCGCGGAATTAGGGTGATTGTTGCAGGGTTAGATATGGATTACTTAGGAAAGCCTTTTGGGCAAATTCCTTTTTTATTGGCAAAAGCCGATTACATTACAAAACTTCACGCTATTTGCATGAAGTGCGGCAACATTGCAAATTATTCGTACCGCAAAATTCCGAATGAAGACCGCATCATGCTGGGAGAAAAAGATGTGTATGAACCACGTTGCCGCAGGTGTTATCATTTAGATGGAGCAATCGATTAGCATTTAATCATTCCAACTTTACAACTAACTTTTCTTATTTTTATAAAATGGACGCAGTACGGAAAATCATTGAAAATTCTACCAATCCATTAACTATTTATTTACCGGAAGGTTATGAAAATAAAAAGCTGGAAGTGATTGTATTGCCGTTGGAAGATGCTGCTAAAAAAAAAGACCTAAGCCGCTTTTTTGGAAAATTGAAATGGAAGGGCGATGCATTAGAAGTACAAAAAAAGCTTCGGGATGAATGGGACTAAATATGTTTTTGATACCAATACGTTGATTAATTTCCTTCAAGGAAATCCGGAACTTAGAAGATTTTCTGGCTCTGCTATTTATTTATCCTTGATCTCTGTTATTGAATTTCTTTCTTTTTCGAATCTGGAAGAGGATGACAAAGTACTTCTATTTGAATTTATAAAAGATATAGAAATCGTAGATTTAAATTATACGGATATAGAACTGATTAATCTCATAACAAATATTCGAGTCGTCAATAAATTAAAACTCCCCGATGCAATCATTGCTGCTACGGCTCTTTATAAATCTGCTACATTAATAACGAAGGATAAAGATTTCTCTATTATTGCTTCTCTTCACACCTTTTCCTATTGAACAACTTAAACCAAATAATCACTCTTTTTAAAAAAGACGTTTTGCTGGAAGTACGCCAGCAATACAGCTTCTATGGCATACTGCTTTACATAGCTTCTACAATATTTGTTTTATACCTGGCTATAGAAGAACCCGAAAGCAGGGTGTGGAATGGTCTATTCTGGGTTATTCAATTATTTGTTTGCATTAATGCCGTAGCCAAAAGTTTTTTGCAGGAAAGCCGAAGCCGGATGCTCTATTTTGGTTCTATTGTAAGTCCCCAAAATTTTATACTGGCAAAATTACTTTTTAATTCCTTGCTCATCCTCGCAATGAGTGGTCTCAGCTTAATTTTATTCAGTTTATTTTTTGGTAATCCCGCTTTAAAAATGGGTGCTTTTATAGGGCTTGTATTTTTAGGTGGCTGGAGCCTTAGTTTAGTATTTAGTTTCTTAGCTGCTATTGCCGCGAAGGCCCAACAAAATGCAGCCATTATGGCGATACTTGGCTTTCCTTTAATCATACCTCAATTAGTTATGCTTATGAAAATTTCAGCGACAGCATTCAGTAATGCTGCACCCATTCCCACCACGCCAGTACTGATGCTGCTTATATTGGACTTTTTAGTGATCCTGCTTGCCACCATCCTGTTTCCTTTTTTGTGGAAGGATTAGTATTTACAAATATTATCAGCTATAAAGTAGTTTATCACCCTTATTTTTGCGGGCAATTTGTAGGTATTTGCCATTGGCAAATAATTTAAAAGCGCACAGCCTATATGAATAAATGGTGGTGGAAAATAGCTTGCATCCTTTTATTGGTTTACACCATTATTGGCGGTTTATTATTTGAAGTTCCCCGTGTACGCATCTTAAACGAAACTATCCGCAACCTTTATTTTCATGTGTGTATGTGGTTTAGTATGATGATTCTTTTTACCATTTCTGTGGTACATGCCGTTAAATATTTACGATCCGGTCAATTAAAATTTGATATATTCTCCCGTCAATATGCCGTTGTAGGAATAGTGTTTGGTTTACTTGGCTATGGCACAGGAATGATTTGGGCTTCTTATACCTGGGTTGATCCAAACAATGATGCCTCTGCCTCCTTCGGCGCTATTGCCCGCGAACCAAAACTAATCGGCGCCGCAATTGCATTACTCATTTATTTTGCCTACCTGGTTTTAAGAGATTCGGTTTCTGACCTTGACAAAAAAGCCCGTGTCGGTGCAGTTTATAACATATTTGCTTTCGCTTTGCTATTCCCCTCCATCTGGATCATTCCACGTTTGCTGCCAAGCTTACATCCCGGTGGTGATGGTAACCCAGCATTAAATTATAAAGATATTGATGCCCGTATGCGACTTGTATTTTATCCCGCTGTACTTGGCTGGACCCTGTTAGGTGTTTGGATTGCAACACTGAAAGTGAGGATGAATTTTTATAAAGAAAAAACACTACTTACTAAATGAAGCAACGTTTTTTATTCGCCATTCTTTTAGTGCTCAACTGCGTTGTTTCTTTTGCACAAAACGAAACCGTTGAGATGGCAGACAGCATGCGCAGTAATGGAAAAATTTATGTGGTGGTAGCCGTAATCCTTACCATATTTGCAGGAATTATTTTGTACCTAATACGCTTAGATCGTAAAATTTCAAAACTTGAACGGAACGATCGGGTGAACTAATAATAAACAATAAACGATTAGCTTATGTCAGTGAATGCAGATTATAGCTTTTTCCAGAGTGTTGTAAAAAGCTTTGATAAAGCAGCCGCTTTTACCCAATGGGATCCAGGGGTTTTAGAACAGATCAAAGAATGTAACTCAGTGTATCAAATGCGTTTTCCGGTAAAGATGGATGATGGCCGCATTGAAGTAATTGAAGCTTACCGTGTGCAACACTCTCATCATAAAGCTCCCTGCAAAGGCGGTATTCGCTTTGCAGCCGAAGTAAACCAGGATGAAGTAATGGCGCTTGCCGCATTAATGACCTACAAATGCGCCATTGTAAATGTGCCATTTGGTGGTGGAAAAGGTGGCATTAAGATCAGCCCCAATAAATATTCTGTTTATGAACTGGAGAAAATTACACGCCGTTATACATCGGAACTGGTAAAGAAAAATTTTATTGGTCCGGGCACCGATGTTCCTGCACCCGATTACGGAACAGGCGAACGGGAAATGGCCTGGATTGTAGATACCTATCAGAGTTTACGTCCTGGCGAAATTGATGCTGCCGGTTGTGTAACCGGTAAGCCTGTAACGCAGGGAGGTGTTCGCGGTCGTAGAGAAGCAACAGGCCTGGGTATTTTTTATGGTCTTCGCGAAATTTGTAACATGCCTAATGTTATGGAAAAATTAGGTTTAAATGTTGGGGTAGAAGGCAAGCGTATTGTTGTACAGGGTTTGGGGAATGTTGGATACCACGCCGCAAAGTTTTTCCAAAATGCTGGCGCTAAAATTGTAGCTCTGGCGGAATACGAAGGTTCAATTTACACCGACGAAGGAATGGATATAGATGAAGTATTCCAGCACCGCAAGACAACCGGTTCCATTTTAAATTTTCCAGGTGCAACTAATTTCGCCAAAAATACCGATGCATTGGAATATGATTGCGATATTCTAATTCCTGCCGCTTTAGAAAATGTAATCAATGATGAAAATGCTATAAGAGTAAAGGCAAAGATTATAGGGGAAGGCGCTAACGGACCTCTTACTCCTGAAGCCGATGAAGTGTTTATTACCAAAGGAACATTAGTTGTACCTGATATGTATTTAAATGCGGGTGGGGTAACCGTATCTTATTTCGAGTGGTTAAAAAACCTTAGCCACGTTCGTTACGGACGTATGGAAAAGCGTTTTACAGAAAACCTGAACCATCATATTTTAGGACAAATTGAAGAACTCACCGGCAAGCGTGTAGTAGACCGCGAACGCCAGTTCATCATGCATGGTCCCGATGAAGTTGATTTAGTTTACAGCGGTTTGGAAGAAACTATGATTGCCGCTACCCGTGAAATTATGGATGAGTGGAAACGTAATCCTCAAATTCCTGATATGCGTACTGCAGCCTTTGTTGTAGCCATAAATAAAGTGGGTACCAGCTATGCTGAACTTGGCATTTTCCCATAAAAATTAATAGAAATTAGTAATGAACGCCTTGCACCTGCAAGGCGTTTTTGTATTTAAACAAAAATTTTTTTGGTTAAGGAATTGAAAATTAAAGAGCTACATGGTTTGTACAAATTGATCCTATTTAAAAAAATCAAAACACCTCAAAATTTAATATAACTATGTATATTCGGCACTAATAAACTGAGCACTATGATCAAAATGCAAGTAATTGGCCGTCTTGGAAAAGACTGCGTAGTAAACATTGTCAATGGTAAAAATGTAATCAACTTTACAGTAGCACATTCTGAAAAATATAAGGACAGTGGTGGCAACAGCCAGGAAAAAACCACCTGGGTTGATTGCGCTTATTGGACCGATCGCACAGCCGTGGCTCCTTACCTAACTAAAGGCACTCAAGTGTTTGTAGAAGGCACACCAGATGTTCGCAGTTTTCAACGCAATGATGGTACAACAGGCGCTTCACTTTCATTGCGGATTCGTGAAGTGCAGCTTTTAGGAAGCAAAAATGATGGAGGCGGTGTTCCTTCACAGGGCATGGACTCAGGAATGAATTCAGCTATGGGTAACCAACAAAACAACACCCCTCCCTCAGGTATTGATGATGCTGCGGATGATCTTCCATTTTGATTTAAAAACTTCAAAAAAATATAAATGCTCTCCGTCTAATGCGGAGAGCATTTTTTTTGCAACGTGCAAAATGGCAAACGTTAACTCTTATCTTGCAAGCATGCCTGTTACAATTTATTCTTATGAACAATTATCCAATTTCACAAAAGCGGTTTTTTTAAAGATTGGTTGCACAGAAGCAGATGCTGATCTCTCCACCAAAGTTTTATTATCAGCCGATATGCGGGGTGTAGACTCTCATGGTATAGCCCGCCTTAGTGGGTATGTACGTTTGTGGGAAGCCAAAAGAGTAAATGCCAAACCTCGAATAAATATTTTACATCAAACTCCTTCTACAGCTACTGTTGATGGCGATGCAGGATTGGGATTAGTGGTAGCGCCAAAGGCAATGCAGATAGCCATAGACAAGGCAAAAAATGTAGGTACGGGTTGGGTGAGTGTACAAAACAGTAATCATTTTGGTATTGCAGGCTATCATTCCATGATGGCTTTGGAACACGATATGATCGGTATTTCAATGACTAATGCAAGCCCCTTGGTAGCGCCAACATTTTCTACAGAAAGATTACTTGGCACAAACCCAATTTGTGTAGCAATCCCTGCAGGAAAGCAACCACCTTTTGTAGCCGATCTTGCCACAACAACAGCGGCAAATGGAAAGCTGGAAATCTTACAAAGAAAAAATGAACAGGCACCCGCAGGATGGATACAGGATAAAACAGGTGCAGCTACCACCGACGCGCATGCGCTGAAAACGGGTGGCGCTTTATTGCCTTTGGGTGGTGACCGGGAACATGGAAGCCACAAAGGATACGCCTTAGGAGCCATCGTTGATATTTTTTCAGCCATATTAAGTGGCGCTAATTACGGTCCCTGGGTACCACCCTTTCCGGCCTATGTGCCTATGCCTGAAAACATGCCCGGCAAAGGCATCGGTCATTTTTTTGGCGCTATACGCATTGATGCTTTCCGTCCCGCTGAAGAATTTAAAAACCACATGGATAGATGGATCGAACGCTTTCGTTCTGCAGAAACAATAAATGGTTTTGAAAAAGTATTGATACCAGGCGATCCCGAAAGAGAAATAGAAAGCGAACGAAAAAAAAACGGAATACCCCTTCATACAGCCGTTGTTAGTGATCTGAAATTACTGGGTGAAAAATTTGAAGTGGAATTTATTGCTCCAGGTAACTCTGATGAACGCGGCTAAGCTTTAGTGTTATCTGTGTTTTTCTGAGAAACCTGTGAGCTCTTCTCCTCTCAAAAGAGAATCATAAACAAAAAAATATTTACAAACTATATTTGCGCTCCATAATTCCCCTTTAGGAAATGGATTGACAAATGAAAGTGATGAAGTTTGGCGGCACCTCCCTAGGCAAGCCGCAAAGAATGCATGAAGTATCAAAATTGGTTACGGCTGACACAGAACCAAAGATCGTTGTACTAAGTGCCGTATCCGGAACAACCAATGCGCTGGTAACCATTTCTGACCTGTTAGCAAAAGGTGACCGTACAACTGCCAAAGAAAAAATAGATGCGCTTGAGCAGCAATATCATTTGTTTATTAATGAACTGGTAAGCACTGAAAATAGAAAAGCAATTGCGCAGAACATTCTCCAGGAACATTTTGAATTTTTAAATATCATTTTACGTATATCGTACAGCGAAGCTTTGAGCAAAGATATTTTAGCCCAGGGAGAACTCTTATCCACAAAATTATTCAGCACTTATCTTAATGAAAAAGGTGTAAAGCATATTTTACTTCCTGCCCTCGAATTCATGACCATTGACATGAACGATGAGCCGCAAATTGGCAATATACGGGTGAAACTGACACAACTTTTAAAACAAAATATAAATCAGCAATTGTTCATTACGCAAGGATTTATTTGCCGCAATGCAAAAGGGGAAGTGGATAATTTGAGGAGAGGTGGCAGCGATTACAGCGCATCGCTGATTGCAGCAGCCATCAATGCATCGGCTTGCGAAATTTGGACCGATATAAACGGAATGCATAATAATGATCCGAGGATTGTTGACAAAACAATTCCTATTGAGCAATTAAGTTTTGATGAAGCAGCGGAGCTCGCCTATTTCGGCGCTAAAATTTTGCACCCCGCTTCTATTTGGCCGGCGCAGCAATTCAACATCCCGGTAAAGCTGCTGAACACAATGGATCCATCTGCCCCAGGAACATTAATAAAAAGCGAAGCCGCATCGAAAGGTGTAAAAGCGGTAGCCGCAAAAGACGGCATCACGGCAATTAAAATAAGAAGCAGCCGCATGTTGCTGGCTTATGGTTTTTTAAGACAGGTGTTTGAAGTGTTTGAAAAATACCGCACTCCCATTGACATGATCACAACCTCGGAAGTGGCCGTTTCGGTAACTATAGATAATGACGCTTACTTAAAAGATATTACGAGAGAACTGGAAGTTTTTGGAACGGTGGAGATTGATAGAGAGCAAGCTATTGTAAGTATTGTAGGCAACGAAATTGCTGCTGACGCCAATACGCTAAGCAAAGTATTTGAAAGCCTGAAAGGTATTAATGTTCGCATGGTTTCTTACGGTGGTAGCGCACATAATATTTCGGTGCTGGTGACTGGGGCCCAAAAAAACCAGGTGCTGAAACAATTGAACAGCGGGCTTTTTGGACTATTCTGAATATGACCTGCTACTTTGAGGTACAGAAAAAGACCTTATCTTTTTTCCTGCCCGGCAAATAAATTAAAAGACCAGGCACCGTTACCTACTATTAAAAAATAAATAAGTAGCAGTAACACTAAAATAGAAATGTATAGCTCTGCAAAAGGACGCAATACATTGCCTGAAGAATTAATGAAGAAAACTGCGCCCAATAAAATGGGGATTTGTATAATGCAGGCAAACCGCGTAAGCACTCCTATCACCAGCAAAAAACCTCCAAGCAAATGGGCAAATACAATATAATGCCCCAGCAACATCATTAAAAATGAATTAAAAGAAATTTTACTCGACATGAGATCAATCATCATGCTCATATTTTCAACAAACTCTTTTCCCTTCCACATAAGAAATACACCTAAAGCAATACGGACAATATCCATCCATTTTGGATGATGCCGGTCACCCCAATATTCTATACGTTGCAGGTAGTTCATATAGCAGATTTAGAGGTAAGAAAAAAAGAACTGCTATAAAGTTAGTGAGATTTTATAATGTAAAACCAACCTGTTTCGGCATAAAATTTATTAAAAATTAATTTTTTGAAGAAAGTCACTGATCACCATATTAAACAAAAAAAGCACCCAACACATCTGTTTGAGTGCGCCGTTTATTAATTCTTTTTATATGATAATCATCGCATCGCCGTAACTAAAAAAGCGATACTTATCCTTAATTGCTTTTTTATATGCTTCAGTCGCCAGGTCGTAACCGGCAAAGGCACAAGCCATAATAAGCAGACTGGTTTTGGGCAAATGAAAATTAGTAACCTGTTTCGGCATAAAATTTATTAAAAATTAATTTTTTGAAGAAAGTCACTCATCACCGTATTAAACGAAAAAAGCACCCAACATATCTGTATTGAGTGCTCCATTTATTAAATTCTTTTTATACTATAATCATCGCATCGCCATAACTAAAAAAGCGATACTTATCCTTAATGGCTTTTTTATATGCTTCAGTCGCCAGGTCGTAACCGGCAAAGGCACAAGCCATAATAAGCAGACTGGTTTTGGGCAAATGAAAATTAGTTACCAGCGCATCGGCAATATTAAATTTATATGGAGGATGAATAAAGGTATTGGTCCAACCCTCGGAAGGTTTTAATAATCCTTGTGCAGTAAAAGAAGATTCCAAAGCCCGCATGGTAGTAGTGCCGATAGAGCAAATGCGTTGATTGGTTTCTTTCGCCTTATTCACAATCTTGCAGGCCGTTTCTTCAATTCTATAATATTCAGCATCCATTTTATGCTTGCTCAAGTCTTCAACCTCAATCGGACGGAAAGTACCCAAGCCGGTATGCAAGGTTACTTCTGCAAATCGAACGCCTTTTATTTCGCAACGTTTTATCAGTTCCCGGCTAAAATGCAAACCTGCAGTTGGAGCGGCTACCGCCCCTTCATGTTTTGCATAAACAGTTTGATAGCGTTCGCGGTCTTCATCGTCCGGCTTACGTTTTATGTATTTAGGCAACGGTGTTTCACCATGTTTTTCCAGCATCAGGCGGAAGCCTTCATCATCTCCTTCATACAAAAATTTAATAGTACGGCCACGGCTGGTGGTGTTGTCAATTACCTCTGCCACCAGGTCTTCTTCTTCGCCAAAATATAATTTATTCCCTACTCGTATCTTTCTTGCAGGATCAACAATTACATCCCACAGGCGGTGTTCCTTATTTAATTCGCGAAGAAGGAATACTTCAATTTTAGCACCTGTTTTTTCTTTGCGTCCGTACATTCTTGCGGGAAAAACCTTGGTGTTATTTACTACAAACACGTCTTTATCATCAAAATAATCGAGAATGTCGCGGAAATGTTTGTTTTCCATCTCACCAGTTTTCCGGTGCACCACCATCATGCGGGCATCTTCGCGGCGCTTTGCAGGATTTTGAGCAATAAGATTTAGCGGGAGGTCGAACTTAAATTGTGAAAGCTTCATTTACTATTTGCAATTAATAATTTAGCTAAAGAGTAAGAAGGAGAAAGGAGGAAAAGAGTTTTGCTCTTTTGCTAAGGAGCGCAGTGTATAATCTCTTCGATCAAACCTACTCCTGTAGCCTCCAAAACCCGGTCTTACGGCACCGCGCCTGGCGATTTAGCTTTTAAAGGCGGCAAAGGTAGGGGAAAAGGGAGAATTTTAAATGCGATTTTTTTAGATACAATATCATCCACAGTAAAATGCTACTTATTAATAGTTTACTACAAAAGATTTGGAACAGCATTTAATAATTTCTTCGTGTATTCCATTTTCGGCTTATGATATACCTGTTCAGCATCGCCGAGTTCTACTATTTTTCCTGCCTGCATTACGGCAATGCGATCGCTCATGTAGCGTACAACTGAAAGATCATGGGAAATAAAGAGCATGGTTAATCCTAAATCTTTTTTCAGATCGTTTAAAAGATTTAATACCTGTGCCTGCACACTTACATCGAGTGCGGAAACCGATTCATCGCAAACCAGTAATGTTGGGTTGAGTGCCAACGCTCTTGCAATAACAATGCGCTGCCGTTGTCCGCCGGAAAATTCATGTGGATAGCGAGTGGCAACAGATGAAGGAAGATTTACTTTATCTAACAACTCTGCAACCTTTGCCCTTTGCTTCTTTTTATTTACTTCAATTGCTGTTACACCCATTGGCTCGGCAATAGCCGCGCCAATAGTTAACCGGGGATTTAGTGAAGAGTAAGGATCCTGGAAAACAAGTTGAACATTCTTTCGTAATTCTTTTAATTGTTGTTTGTTTAATGCAGTAATATCGATTCCGGCGTAAGTTATTGATCCGGATGACGGCTCTATCAATCGCAAAAGAGTTCGGCCCAATGTTGTTTTCCCGCAACCGCTTTCTCCTACTAAACCCAGCGTTTCGCCTTTGTACAATTGCAGGTTCACCTTATCAACAGCAATAAAATTATTGACTACCTTACCCAGCAAATTTGTTTTGATCGGAAATTGTACTGTAAGGTTTTGCACATCAACTAAAATTTCATCAGCCGTTTGACTTATATAAATTTCCTCTTTTGTGCCTTCCATTTTTCCTTCCAAAAAATCAGAAACTATCGGAAGTCTTTCGCCTTTTTGGTGTTGGGCCGGTCGGCAGGCAATTAATGCTTTCGTATATAAATGCTGTGGGTGATGAAAGATTTGGTTCATGGAATTTTGTTCTAAAATTTCGCCTTTGTACATGATGGCTACCCGGTCTGCAATTTCGGCCACTACTCCCAAATCGTGAGTGATAAAAAGCACTCCCATGTTTTGCTCCTGTTGCAGTTCCTTAATCAATTCAAGAATAGTTTTTTGAACTGTTACATCCAGTGCTGTAGTGGGTTCGTCGCAAATAAGCAGGGATGGCTCGCAACACATGGCCATGGCAATCATTACTCTTTGCTTTTGTCCGCCACTTAATTGATGGGGATACCGATCATACATTTTTTCAGGTTGAGGTAACCTTACTTTTTCAAACCATTGCATTACTTTTTTCTTTGCTGCGGCAGTTGATAAATTTTTATGCTGCAACAGCGCTTCGGCTACTTGTCTGCCACAACTCATCACAGGGTTTAAAGAAGTCATCGGTTCCTGGAAGATCATCGCAATACGGTTACCACGTATTTTTTGTAAATCTTTCGCACTTGTTTGCAGCAGGTTTACCGGGAGATTTTTTTCATTATCGAATAAAACTTTTCCGCTTCTGTATTTGGCGGGCGGCGTTGGCAATAATTGTAAAATAGAAAGTGAGGTAACAGATTTACCAGAACCCGATTCACCAACAAGTGCTACAATTTCGCCCCGGTCAATAGTAAGTGAAATATTTTTAACAGCCTGCGTTGTTTCATTTTCAGAAACAAAATCAACTGAAAGATCTTCTATTCGCAACAAGGACATATTGAAATTATTTGCAGGAACCCGGCAATAGTTTTATGGCTAAATGTTTAGCAGGTTTTGGATAATAGGCCATACAAACTGCACAGTCCTGTTTGCTGGTGCTGTCAATTGTAAAATAGAATTCATCGCCTTCATTAATAGTAGCAGGAAAAGTGCAAGGACTTCCTAATGCAAATACATTGGTATAAGTTTTTCCTGTGCTTTCATCTGTCCACTGCGCCTCAACCTTCGATGTGTCCATTGTTCCTTCCAATAGTTTAATGGTGTAGTTCATGCAAAGTGCTTTTATTTCCAGGCGGGCTTTAAAACAGTTTGATGAATTATCCGCATTCCTTTTGCATCCATCCCTGGTAGCAATAGAAAAAGAGAATAGAGCAGCAATTAAAATCAATTTCATTTTAAAATTTTTAACTTAACATGTTTAAACTAGTTTACAGACTACAAAAGTTTGGTTTTAAAGTGTGGTGAAGCTTATGTAAAACTTTTGTAGTCCTATTATAAAATAACTAGAAACGCAAATGTCTTACTGTTTGCCCCCCGTTGATCAATTGTTTTAAAGAATCAATGCCAATTTTCAAATGTCGCTCAACAAACTGTTCGGTTATTTTTTTATCGCTTTCTTCTGTCTTCACTCCATCCGGCGTCATGGGCGAATCGCTTACCAGCAATAGTGCACCTGTTGGAATTTTATTAAAAAAACCAACGGAGAAAATGGTTGCGGTTTCCATATCAATTGCATAGGCTCTTATTTTTTGCAGGTATTCTTTAAACTCATCGTCATGCTCCCAAACCCGCCTGTTTGTGGTATAAACTGTGCCTGTCCAATAATCTACTTCATATTCACGAATGGTTGTTGATATAGCTTTCTGCAAAGCAAAGGCAGGCAAAGCAGGGACTTCCGCAGGAAAATAATCGTTTGATGTACCCTCGCCACGAATGGCGGCTATTGGCAAAATAAGGTCGCCTAATTTATTTCGTTTTTTCAATCCTCCGCATTTACCTAAAAATAATACGGCTTCCGGTTCAATGGCCGTTAACAGGTCCATTACTGTAGCAGCCGTTGGCGAACCCATTCCAAAATTTATAATGGTAATTCCTTCGGCAGTGCAGCATTGCATGGGTTTATCAATACCTGTAATTGTTGCGCCTGTCCACTCGGAAAACATGCGGACATAGCCACTGAAGTTGGTAAGCAAAATATACTTGCCAAAAGTTTCTAATTGTTCGCCGGTATAACGAGGCAACCAGTTCTGTACTATATCTTGTTTCGTCTTCATGCCTCCAAATTTAATCATTAGGTTTGATGCATGATAGCTGTGCAGTACCCCGAGCCTGAATTTAAAATGAAAAAAGACGGTGACAAACGTTATATTTTTTGCATCATCCGCAAGCAGTGGTTTTTATTAACGGAGGAAGAATGGGTTCGACAAAATTTTGTTCAATATCTTATTACTGTATTAAACTATCCTGCAACACTGATTGCTTTGGAGAAAGAGCTTCGCCTTAATGAATTAAAAAAAAGGTTTGATATTTTGGTTTATGATACTGATCATAAGCCTTGGATGCTGGTCGAATGTAAAGAACCAAATGTTGTTTTAAATGAAAATGTTTTGCAACAGGTGTTACGTTATAATATGACAGTGCCTGTTGAATATATTGTTCTTACTAATGGCAGTAACACAATTGGCTGGCAAAAAAAAGATGGGCAGTTGCATTTACTTACCGAATTGCCGAAGTGGTAAAAAACTAAGATATTGTCTTGCTGAGGTACAAAGCATATCCAACTATCAAACATTTTTAAATCAACGGGAGACCTCGTTTCTAAGTAGACAAAGAAAACTCGCTTTTTTACTTGACATGCCTGAACTACTTATGCTAAAACCTACTATTCAGTTGAAAAATTAGTGTCAATAATTTTTCCAAAGAAGAGAGCATTCATCATTAGTTTGGTTCCGCCCAACCAAAAAGCCCGGAAGTTTGGATTATCGGCAATAGAGATGACCTTACCACTCCCTAAGCCACTAACAATTACTGCAGCGGAATTTTTCACCGCATCTTTATTTTGTTTACTTAACCAACCACTTTGCAAGGGATCACCCTTATAATAAAAAGGAGTGGCAAAAGGGTTTTTGCTTTTTTCCATAAAAACCTTGTTTGCTTTAAACATACTAACAAAAGGATATTGATATCCGTAAGCCAAAGGATGCGTCAAATCAGCTTCTGCACGAAAAATTGCGCCTCTCATTGCCTGAGCGCCCTGTACTTCATCTTTATTTGCGTAAGCAAGCATTTGCGTACTGTCTGCCGCAGATCTTATTTTTTTAATTGTTACATTACTAATTCCTGCTGTGGCCGCCCAACTTACCGCTTCTTCCATTACAATTAAATTTCCTCCCCCTTGCACCCAGGCTTTTAATTTGTCTTTATTCAGCTCATTATAATTACCGGAAACCAATACAATGGTGTTGTATTTATTCAAATCAACACGATTAAAAACTGAAGGTTCAAGAAGCGTTAATGGTATATTCATGCGCTGATCCATTAAATGCCAGAACTCGCCTGCATCTAAAGGATTCACTCCGGCACCTGCGATCATTGCAACCTTTGGCATTTCCACATTTACAAAACGGCTGCTACCTAAATCGCTTCCCGATAAAGCAGAGCCTGAAGTAATAACATGCAGAGCGATGTTGTGTTTTTCTGCCACCATTTTTATTTTTTCAAACACCTCGTTGCTGTTCATTGATTGAATTTTAACTGGTATCAAAATGGTTCCATACGCCATTTTTTTTGGAACGCCATTGATGTTTATTTCAAATGGATTAGTTGCCACTTTTGTAATAACGCCGGCAGTTTGCAACTCGTAGAGTGCAGCAGGTGCAAGCAGTTCAGTCCAGGGAAGCAAGTATGCATAATCGCTTTTTGCGATAGCTGTCTGAGTTGATTTTTGAACGTCTGTAAACTTATCGCCCAATAAATTTGCATTGAATTGCGCAGCATTTAATTCAGCATACGGAAGTCCGAAAGCCAAAGGCATTGTCCAGGAAGTAATATCATAAAATAGACTGTCTTTGTAGGAAAGTGTCTTTTCAAATATGGCTTTTATCAAACGGTGTTGCGGCTGTGCGGCAGGCACTATATAAGCGGTTCCATTTTTAAATTCGTATCCATCGGCTTTAATGATTGATTTTAAATTATGTACATCAATCTGGTGGCGTAACAACATAGTTAAAAACGTGTTTGTTTTTCCAAGATCATTGTCATCTCCAAACACATAAGCTTTTACCGGCGCAGAGGCCGCTTCTGCAACCACTCCTTTATAAAAATCTCTTTGAAAATTTAAAAATTCTGTACGCAATGCTTTTGCCCCTTCTAAGGTTGACAGCGCAGTAATAAACTGGTTTTTTATGGTGAATGGAAAACGCAATATGCCGTTGGTTGTTTGTTGTGCATGCCCGCGGCTGGAGCCTTGTTCAAATAAAATACCTATGGCTCCATTTACATCTGGATAAGTAGATCCCTTCCCATAGTAAAAATCATCGTAATTCTCTTTGGTAAAATACATGGAACCAATGCGGTCTAAAAATGCTGCATGATATTTTCCCAACTTTGCGGTGAGCTCCTGGTTTTTTGCAGGTGTAAGTGGGTTCACTCTTGAAGGCACACCAGGTTGAAAAAAGAAAGTAGCGTTGCTCCCCTGCTCATGATGATCCGTTAAAACATTAGGTTTCCATTTGTGAAACCAGGATAACCGGTTCTGGCTTTCTACATGCACCGCCGGCAACCAGTCACGATTCAGATCAAACCAATAATGATTGAAACGCCCGCCAGGCCACACTTCATTAAACTCACGGGAGTTTGCATCCGTTACTAAATTTTTTCCTTTATGTTGGTTTACCCAGGTAGAAAATCGTTGCAGTCCATCCGGATTAAAACTTGGGTCTAAAAGAATAACAACGTTTTCCAGGAGATCATCAATTTTTTTTCCTTGCGCAGCAGCCAGGTAATATACGCTTAATAAAGAAGCATTACTACCACTTGGTTCGTTGCCATGTATGGAGTGGCCTATCCATGTTACGATGGGCATGTTTTCAATATTCAGCGAACCGGATTTTGAAGGATCTGACAATAACAAATGCTGCTGTCTTATTTCTTCTAACCGTTGATGATTTTTAGGCGATGTAATGATCAGCAATACCTGCGGACGCTGCTCGTAAGTAAAACCCATTGTTTCCAACTTTATGCGTTCGGGAGCTGCTGTAGCAATAGCCTTCATATAATTTACAAGCCGGTCGTGCGTTACATGCCACTCGCCTACTTCGTGGTGAATAATGTCTTTAGGTTTTGGAATTGATGGATTATACGTTATACTGTCGGGCAGGTAATAATCCAGGTCCTGGGCACTTGAAATAAACAAAACAAAGGATAAACAAACAGCACCAAGTAGTTTACGCATGAATTTTATGTTAGATTATGAAATTAGGGAAAGCTGAAGAATAAGATTGAAAAACAACTTTACCCAACTTTTATATAGTTGTAAAAATTATTCGCATAAGTGCAAGAACCGTGTTCAGAAACTTGTCCACAATTCTTGACAAGTTTTTTTATGTAATGGCAAAAATTTTTTATTAACTTTTCCGGAACAAGTAACTACAATTTCTTTAACACAGTGTGTGGTAAATTGTAGCAGGAAAAACTTGAAAAAACAAACCGTACAAGCGGATTTTTTGAAAATTAAACGCTACTGAATTGAGAGAAACAATCATCAACCTAGAAACCGTTAATCCTATTGAATTCTTTGGAGTAAATAACGGCAAGCTTGACATTTTAAAAAAACGATTTCCATTACTAAAAATTCTTTCACGAGGCACACAATTAAAACTTAGCGGCGCACCGGAACATGTTGATGGTGCAAAAGAAAAAATTGATCTTATTGTTCAATACCTTGAAAGGAACGGACACATGAGCCAGAATTATTTTGAGCAAATTTTAGGCGGTGACGATGCTGAAACTGTCGACAATTTTATTGAACGGAATCCTAACGAGGTGCTTGTATTTGGACCGAATGGTAAAACCGTACGGGCACGTACAGCCAATCAAAAAAAGCTGGTAACATCATCGGAAAAAAATGATGTTGTATTTGCTATTGGACCAGCCGGTACCGGTAAAACATATACTGCTGTTGCTATGGCGGTTAGGGCATTAAAAAACAAGGCTGTCAAAAAAATCATTCTTACACGTCCTGCGGTTGAAGCAGGCGAAAACCTGGGTTTTTTGCCTGGTGATCTGAAAGAAAAAATTGATCCTTATTTGCGTCCTTTGTACGATGCGCTGGACGATATGATACCAGCGGATAAGTTAGGATATTACATGACTACGCGAACAATTGAAATTGCACCACTTGCTTACATGCGCGGACGTACATTAGACAATGCCTACATTATTTTAGACGAGGCGCAGAATGCAACTGATGTACAATTAAAAATGTTTTTAACCCGTATTGGCGCTAATGCAAAAGCTATTATCACCGGCGATTTAACCCAGGTTGACTTACCACGTAACCAACGCAGTGGTTTGGAAAAAGCGAGCCGCATTTTGCGAAACATTGATGGCATTGGCTACATAGAATTAGATGAAGAAGATGTAGTGCGTCACCGGTTGGTTAAATCTATTTTAAAAGCCTACACAGCCGAGGGACTAAAAGAAATGGAACAGGATGAAGCCCAGAGAGCAGAACGGAAACATAGAGGATATTACGATAGGGACAGGCATAGAGATTTCTGATTTCTAAATTTCTGATTTCTGATTACTAATCTATTCCGTTAGCTTTTATTTACTTTGCAGGAATGAGAAGACTATTATTTAGCTTTTTGTTCCTGCATTTTTTTTGCGCCTGCACAAATGACACAAAACAGGCATCATCGGAAGACGATATAGGAACAGCCCGGAATTTTATTGACGCCGCACTGCAAGGAGATTATGACAAAGCAAGAAGTTTTATGGTCCAGGACTCGGTAAATAGTCAATACCTCGATGCATTTGAGCATAACTATAAAGATCGCATGAGCAGGGAAGACAAGAAAGGCTATAAAGAAGCTTCTATCAATATTCACAATATAAAACCGGTTAACGATAGTGTAACGGTAGTGCAGTATTCTAATTCATTTAAAAAGCAAAATGATTCTTTAAAAGTTGTGCATGCTAACAATGTATGGCTGGTGGATCTTAAATATTCATTTGCGCAAACCGATTCACTTCCATGATCCACAATCTTTTATTAGTTGGTGCAGGCGGTGCCGCTGGAAGCATGTTGCGCTATTTATGCCAGCGTTCTTTCAACACGTTGGCATTTCCATACGGCACTTTACTGGTAAATATTGTTGGTTGTTTTATTGTCGGTTTGCTTGCAGGCATTATTGCAAAAAATCAGTTGCCCGATTCTTTAAGACTTTTATTTGTGGCCGGTTTTTGTGGAGGCTTCACTACTTTTTCAGCCTTTGCGTACGAAGGTTTACAATTTATGCAAACAGCTCAATGGCTTGTTCTCGCTGCCTATATTAGTGTTAGTGTATTTGCCGGATTATTGGCTTGTTTTTTTGGCTATAAACTTTTTATCTGATGCGCACAATCAATGTACTTCATCCCTGGCACGGCGCCCATTACGGAAAAGGTGCACCGGCTATTGTAACTGGGTTAATAGAAATCCCACAAGGCTCCAGAGCCAAATATGAAATAGATAAAGAAACCGGTTTATTGAAATTAGATCGTGTTATCTATTCGTCTTTTCACTATCCTATTAATTATGGATTTATACCGCAAACGTTTGGACAAGATGGCGATCCGTTAGATATATGTATACTTTCATCACAATCCATTCAACCGCTTTGTTTAGTAGAAGCAACAGTTATTGGCAACATGCAGATGATTGACAGCGGGGAGGCGGACGATAAGATCATTGCCGTTGCTGCAAAAGATCCGTCGGTAAATTATATTAGTGATATTGATGAATTGCCTCGGCATTTTTTTAATGAACTAAGGAATTATTTTGAACAATATAAAGTGTTAGAAAATAAGCAGGTGGAGATCAGGGAGTTTCAAAATAAAAACACGGCTTACGAGGTTATTAATGAGGCAATAGAATTGTACAAACAAAAATTTGCATCCTGATGCAGCTACCAAATCCAAAGATCATGAGTGGACAACTGGTTTTGATCATTGTTATTATTGGCCTGGCCGCAGGCATGTTGAGTGGTCTTGTAGGAGTTGGCGGAGGAGTTATTTTAGTACCTGCATTAGTTTTTTTTATGAGCTATTCTCAACACCAGGCCCAAGGCACTTCACTGGGAGTTTTACTGTTTCCTGTAGTGGCTGTTGCTTTTTTTAAATATTATAAAGATTGTAAAGAAACGGGTGTACCTATTGATTTTAAAGTAATAGGTTTGCTGGCCGCGGGTTTTGTTGTTGGAGGTTTGCTCGGTAGTGTGCTTGCGATCAAATTAGATAAAGAAGTATTGAAAAAAATATTCGCCATCATACTTATTTTAACAGCAGCAAAAATGTTGAATTTGGATACAACCTTGCTTAGGTGGATAAAAAATACTTCTTAAGTTTGAAGAAATATTCAGTAGGTAAGTCTAATTATTATCTCGCTCTTGCACTGTCATTCCGGGCTTGACCCAGAAAACTTCAATTTGTTAGGCACAAATTTTATTTCAATAAGGCATTAGCCTTTGTCCTCCCGAGGTACGAGGGAACTTATATTCGGCTTAGAGGTTATAGCGCCACAATCAGATGCCTCCTACGTCGGCAAGACAGAGCAAGTGTTTTTTCTGCTACTATTCAGGCTTAAATGACAGCATGATGGTCGACGGAACATAACGTTCTTTGAAGTGATAAAAAACATCACGCATTAGTAAACCTCCGAATAGAATGCAGTTGATGAGTTCGTTCTCCTTCCGCTGTAATAATTCCATCTTCATCAATACTATCAGTTCTTACTTTCCCTGAAGCATGAATGATCTCTTTATTGTTTACTAAAATACCTACATGCGTGATCCGCTTTTCTTCATTATGAAAAAAAACAAGATCGCCAAAGACAGCATCTGATAAATTTTTTATTTCCATCCCTTGATCTGCCTGCAGATAAGCATCCCGCAAAAGTTTAATACCGAAAATCTTAAAAACCTGTTGCACAAAACCACTGCAATCAATCCCGAAAACTGATTTTCCACCCCATAAATAAGCTGTATTTAAAAAGGTAAAACTTATTTTTTTTAGATTTTCGTACGAAAAAGGAATTGCATTTAACAGATTTTGTTTGGTGTTCAAATAATTTACTTCATACTGCCCCCATTTAAAAGCACCCATTTCTAAATAATAAAGCGGGCTGCCAAAAGGTATAATAGCAGTCGCGTTGTTGATAAGAATTTCGTTTTGAAATGAATCTGCAAAATAATGTGTATCTACAATTTCATTTTCTGGTATTGCTTCCAATTGAGTACGTTGGCACCAACCTTTATAACCATCATATAAACATTTTACATGCACAAAATTCTTTTCTTCACCGAGCACTTCAACAAATTCGCCAAACAATAGCTGGCTCGTCATTTCGCTTCTATGCGCAGCCTCTTTACGCATGGGTGATACAGGAACAATGCAAACAGCGTACAACATGTATTCTATTCTTTTATGGAATTACTAATATTTATGTGTCTTAAAACAAATTTTTACAAAACCGAGTTAAAAACAATTTATTCAGAATTTAAAAACACCGGTGAACAAATGAAATTACCTATTTTCCAATTGTGAAGGCAGGACGTTACGATCATATAACCGACGCAGAACTATTAAACTACTATACTTCCGATAGCAACAGCGAGTGGATGGGCATTTTGCTGGAACGCTATACCCTATTGCTTTTGGGTGTGTGTATGAAATATTTAAAAAATGAAGAAGAAGCAAAGGACTGCGTGCAGCAAATTTTTTTAAAAGTTTTAAACGAAGCAGGTAAATACAAAATAGATTATTTTAAATCGTGGCTATACATGGTAGCCAAAAACCATTGCCTGATGCGGTTGCGTGCTGTGCAGGGCAGGAATATCAAAGAAATAAATGAACAGGTGTATATTGCCGCTGAAGATGTAGACAAATCAGAACTTATTCAAAACGAAAAGACTTATTCTCTACTGGAAGAGGCGATGGGCGAATTAAATGAAGAGCAAAAGCTGTGTGTAACTTTGTTTTATCTTCAAAAGAAAAGCTACCAACAAATTGCCGGGCTAACAAAATATAATTTATTGCAGGTAAAAAGCTATATTCAAAATGGCAAAAGAAACCTGAAGTTGTTATTGGAAAAAAAGATGAAAGAAAATGGTCTATTTAAAAAATGAAAGAGAACTTAAAAGACATATTATCCCATTTAAATACAGAGATAGGCCAGGAAACACTCTTGCTTTACCTGCAAGGAAAACTTTCGCCTGAACAACAGCATGAGGTAGAAAAAAAAATGCTTGATGATGATTTTGACAAAGATGCGTTTGAGGGTTTGCAAGGTGTGAATGATCAACGCAAACTTTCCTTAATGGTTGAGCAGTTGAACCGCGACCTAAAAAACAAAACAATCAAAAAGAAAATCCGTAAAAAAAATGCGGATATAAAAGACGATCCATGGTTATGGATCGCCCTTCTTATTATTCTTTTATTAATTGTAATCAGCTACATAGTTATCTATAAGCATTTGCAGGAAACCTAAAAACCTTTATTTGTATTATTGATAAACGCACCTTTTTAGGCACAACAAAAGAATTAAAAACGCTCTTCTTTGTCACCCTGACGTAGGAAGGGTCTGATCTTGCCGAGAAATTTTCTAACAAAATAAGGATGTGTCGTAAAATAATGCCTAATAACCTTACTGGTATTGAATATAAACCGGTATAGGCTTAAGTTTCAGCACTTCTGCTTTTGACATCATTTCTTTCTCGCCGGATTTTTCTGTATCGTTTACATAGAACAATTTAAAACCTGTGAACTGCACCGGCTGGGGATTGATCCAGCTATAATACGTGCTTTTTTTCTTAGCAGGATTGCCCCATCCATCCATATCCATTACGATCTGTATTTCGGGTTGCAATTTTATTTTATCAGCATTGGTAACCATGCCTTGCGTAAACCGATGGATCATGAAAATTTTTGGAGGGAGGTTATTTTTCTTAACGAGACCAGCAAGGTAGTCGGTAATTTCATTCACTTCTTTTGCATCAATTGAGCCAACAGCACTACCCGGTCTTTTTTGTTTATACGCCAGGTTAAACTCAGGATCAACACCCAGGTGAACGTTCGGCATTGACAAATATTTTTCCAACAGCGGAACCTCTACCCCCAAGGTGCTCCATGCAGCCTGTACATCTACAAACACAATTGCGTTAATTTCCTTAGCCCAGTTTAGTATTGTATCAATTTGTCCTAACGGCATGCGGTATCTCCATTTGCCATCTTTACCCGCAGTACCCTGCGCCACTACACAAATGTAATGGAGCGCCGGTATTGATTTAATTACCGAATCGGCTTCGTTCCATTCTTTAACTTCCTGTAGCAGTCGCTCCATCATTTCTTTCTTTTTCCACTTGCCTAAAGCGCCCATCCTGTTGGAGTATAGGTTTCCGTAATAGGCAATAATACGATTGAAGGGCAATACCGCACCTGCTAATGGGTATTCGTGCTTTACCGGCCACCGTCCCGTAGTATCGCCATTGGCCATATGTATTTGCAGTTTGTTGTAAAGAGCTGTATCAATTGTGTTTGTTGGCGTAGAGCCAGCGTTTAATGCTGTCTGCTCTTTTTTGATAGAATCAGTGTTTGAATTTGCTGGCTTGGTTGCATCGCTTGCGCAGGAAAAAAAGAAGGCTAAGCTGCAAATGTTTAGTATTTGCTTCATTTGGTTTTTCATAATTTGCTGCAATGTACCATTTTATATAAATTATACCCCGGTCATGTCATTATTTTCTATTGAATAATTAAGCGGTTAAACAAAACACGGAAAGTTCCGGCT
>MWVT01000013.1_pt1 | contig 26928 bp, 23 predicted proteins | sample 1047201 | NCBI WGS metagenome assembly MWVT01 (sample SAMN06349988, study PRJNA376086) | soil metagenome | isolation source: TG5-1 sample Antarctic (ecotone) soil | place: Antarctica | collected 2015-01-13 | reverse complement strand
GCTTTTCAACCGCGCCGATGACGGCAAACGGTTGTGAACGCTGCTCGACCGCCCGCACATTAACAAACGGATTACGCAGATAATTTTTATAAAGCACACCGATTGTTTCTCTTAATTCTCTTTCGGTTTTACATACGGCGATAATCGGTTTATCAATTCGCGGCATCAAAATTGTGCCGTCCGGACTGACGCTGACGACTTGCGAAAGCTCCGGATGCCTGAAAACCTGAATCTCCAAAGTATCTTGAAAACCAATTCGATACTTTTCGTTAGATTGTTGTTGGGCGAGAATTTGTTTATCTGTAAAATCGTCGCTGACCTTTTCTTGAATCGCATCAGCTTTCTTTTCAAACGTCTGTGGATTTTCCGTATTTTGTCCAAAAACGCTGTTTATGAAAAGACCGAGCAAGATTACGGCGGCACAAAATACCGTCAAAGTTTTAATTACTTTCATGTTATAACTCCAAAATCATTAATATACAGCAGGAAGGAATTTCAAGCATTTGATTCAGATTCATTTGTAAAAGTTTATTTTTAATTACTACATTTTGATTGTATCAAAATAATTTAGAAAAAGGCATTCTAGTAAATATGGTTAAAAAGATGTAGTTTAAAGACTTCCCAAAATCACAGTTTTTCAATTTTCGATTTAATTAGGTAAAATTGCCTGCTCATTCACTTATGGAAAACATTACGCCGATGCTTCGGCAATATCTCGAAATCAAAAAACAATATCCGGGAACTTTACTTTTTTTCCGTCTAGGAGATTTTTACGAGCTTTTTAACGATGATGCAATTGTCGGCGCGCGTGAACTCGACATTACGCTCACCGCCCGCCACAAAGATACAAAAAATCCAATTCCGATGTGCGGCGTTCCGCATCATTCGGCTGCCGGTTATATTTCAAAACTCGTCAAAAAAGGTTTCCGAGTGGCAATCTGCGAACAAACCGAAGCGGCAGGCAAAGACGTTAAACTTGTCCGCCGCGAAGTTGTCCGCGTCATCACGCCTGGCACGGCGGTTGATTCGCAACTTGTCGAATCGAAAGAATCAGTCTATCTAGCATCGGTCTGCGGTGCGGGCGAAAATTTTGGCTTGGCTTTTTTGGAGCTTTCGACCGGAGAATTTACAGCCACGCAAATTTCCGGGCTCGATGCTTGGTCAAAAATTACGGCTGATATTGAAAGTTACTCTCCACGCGAACTTCTTTTTCCCCAATCTTTACAAAAATTGATTGAAAATTCTTTTGTTAATTTGTCTCAACAAAATTTATCTGCTTCGAGCAATGTAGTTTCAATAAATCCAGCAAACTCCAATAAATTTTCGACAACCTTGACGGCATTAGACGATTGGCTTTTCCAAATTGATGATTGCGAAACCGTATTAAAACGTCAGTTTAAGGTTAAAGATTTATTTGGTTTTGGTTTGGAAGGTAAATCGGAAGCAGTTCGTGCGGCGGGTGCTTGTCTAAATTATGCTCAGGAAACACAACGCGCAACTGCCGAACACATCGCAGACTTAGCTTACTATGAGACAAATGAGTTTATGATTTTAGATGCCGTTACTTTAAGGAATCTTGAAATTATCGAATCACATAATGAAAAAAGTAAGCACACGCTTCTGAGAGTAATTGATGAAACAGTCACCGGAATGGGCGCACGATTGTTACGCTCTTGGCTTCTTCGTCCATCAATCAGGCAGAGCGAAATTAAAACACGACTCGTAGCCGTGGCTGAATTAACCGAGTCAATTCTAAGAGACAAAATTCGTTTTTTGTTAAAAGAAATCTCAGATTTGGAAAGGTTAGTCGGCAGATTAAATCTCGGCACTACTTCGCCAAGAGATTTGCTGGCTCTTAACCGTTCCCTTTCAAAAACGCCATCAATAAATCTTTTGTTATCAGACGCGCATAGTCTTCTACTCCAAATTCTGAGTGAAAATATATTTGAACTTCCCTTCATTCAAGAATTAATAACTGACGCAATTTCAGATGAATCGCCAATTAATATTGCTGAAGGCGGCGTAATTCGCGAAGGTTATAATTTAGATTTAGATGAAATGAGAAACATTTCTCATTCCGCTAAACAGACTATTGCTGCCTTCGAGGAGCAAGAAAAAAAACGCACTGGTATTCATAACCTAAAAATTAAATTTAACAATGTCTTTGGATATTTTATTGAAATCTCTAAAGGCAACGTCTCGCGCGTTCCGACCGATTATGAACGCCGTCAAACTTTGACCAACGCTGAAAGATACACTACACCTGAATTAAAAGATTGGGAAACAAAAATTTTAGGAGCAGAAGAAAAAATCAAAGAACTCGAAACTGAAATTTTTCTCAAAATCCGCTCTGAAATTCAAAAGGAAACAAAGAATCTACAATCTACCGCCCGTGCTTTAGCGACTCTGGATGCTTTGGCAAGTTTGGCTGAAGTTGCCTCCAGACAAAATTATACTGCACCGATTTTACACGACGGCGATGAAATCGAAATTAAAGACGGCAGACACGCGATAGTCGAAGCGTTTAGTTCGGAAACATTTATTCCCAACGATTTGCAGATGAATAATTCGACGGATCGTTTATTAATTATCACCGGACCGAATATGGGCGGAAAATCTACAATGCTACGGCAAATCGCTCTCATACAAATTCTCGCTCAAATGGGTTCGTTCGTGCCTGCTTTTTCAGCAAGGCTTCCGATTATAGATAGAATCTGGACGCGAGTCGGCGCGTCCGACGATTTGGCTTCGGGTCGTTCAACCTTTATGGTTGAGATGACTGAAACGGCGACGATTCTGCACAATGCCACGCCGAAAAGTTTGATTTTATTAGATGAAATCGGACGCGGAACATCTACCTTCGACGGACTTTCGATTGCTTGGGCGGTCGCCGAATATCTACACAATTCGCCGGAACATTCAGCGAAAACGCTTTTCGCAACGCATTATCACGAATTAACCGAATTAGCGGAAAATCTTCCGGGCGCGAAAAATTATCAAGTAATGGCAGCTGAAAGAGACGATCAAGTTGTATTTCTTCACAAATTGAAAAAAGGTAAAGCGTCGAAATCCTACGGCATTGCGGTCGCGCAACTGGCTGGACTTCCCGCCCAAACAATTGCGCGAGCAAAAACCGTTTTAGCCAAACTCGAACAATACGAATTGGCTGTTTTCTCCGAGGTTAAACAAAAAAGCGACGCACTAGAAACAGCTGTCGGACGCGCTTCACAAAGCAGAATGGCATCTCAATTTTCATTATTTGCAATCACCAATGAAAATGTTATCGATGAATTGCGCGGTTTAAAGATAAGCGAAATATCTGAAAAGCAAGCAAAAGAATTTTTAGAAGAACTTCAAAGACGAATAATTTAGAGATAGTTATTATTTTAGTTTCAAGTATCGCGTTAGCAGTCGGCATCCAGACACTTTATAAATCACTTTAATATTGTTACAAGCTGCCTTGATTTTATTATGTTTGAAGACTTTACTAATTTACCCATAGAGAAAAAAATTGGTCAATTATTTTTTATCGGAATCTCCAACACCGCTTTTGATGAGGAAACAAAAAATCTCTTAATGGAAATTTCCCCCGGCGGTGTATGTCTTTTTACTAGAAATATCCGTGAAGCATTGCAAACCCGCCAGCTGTCGGATGATATTCGCGAATGTTTATCAATCCAGCCTTTTATAAGTCTCGACCAAGAAGGCGGCAGAGTTGACCGTCTGCGAAAAATTATCGCGCCGATGCCTGCCCCGAATTCATTTAAAACAATTGAACAAGCAAAAATTTTTGCAACCATAACGGCTGAAGTTATTAGAATCTTAGGTTTTAATATGAATTTCGCGCCCGTTATTGATGTTATCAACTCAGACCGTGAAAAATTCGATAATGGACTTTACTCTCGAACTTTTGGAAATTCAAAAAATGATGTTGCTGAATTTGCCGGCGAATATTTGAAAAAATTACAAGGCGGCGGTTGTTTTGGTTGTCTTAAACACTTTCCCGGACTCGGGGCAAGCACGATTGATTCACACGAAGAATTACCGAACGTTAATCTTAAGCGGAATGAGTTGTTTGAAAATGATTTAATGCCTTATCAGCAACTTTTCCAAACAAGCGACATCAAAACCGTAATGATTGCCCACGCTAATTACCCAATGTTTGACTTGCAGGAAACCGATAAGAGTGGCAAACTTTTACCGTCTTCATTGAGTTTTAACATCGTTACTAAACTATTACGCGAAGAATTAGGCTATCAAGCTTTAGCAATTACCGACGATTTAGAAATGGGCGCAATTGTTAAAAATTATAGAATAGGTGAAGCCTGCCAGATGGCGATTGCAGCCGGCGTTGATATGTTAGCAATTTGCGCAAACGCCGACTTAATCCGCGAGGGTTTTTATGCGGTTTTAGAATCCTTCAAAGAAGGAAAAATTTCCGAATCGAGAATTAACGAATCTTTGGAACGAATTGCACGAGTAAAATCTTCAATAGAACCACCTTTGCCTTTTGATTCAGAACGCCTACAGTTTTTATCAAAAATCATATCCCAACAAAAATTTATGGAGGATAAATAATTTTGCAAAAAATATTGGTAATTTTAATTTTCATCTGTCTTAATTTTTCAATTTCCTGTCGCACGAAAAACAATGAATACATAACTGTTGCTTTGCCTGAGAAGTTTTCTTCATTCGATACTTTAACTTCCACGGCTTCCGATGCGGCAGCCGAACGTGTGCGAAATTTAATGTTTAACTCTCTGGTCAGAAAAAACGAAAAGTTTGAATACGTCGGAGAACTAGCCAAAGAAATCCAACCGTCGCAGGAAGGTAAAGTCATAACTTTTATTTTACGAGAAGATGTTAAATTCAATAATGGGAAAGAATTTACGTCCGCCGATGTAAAATACACTTTTGACGAATTATTTAAAAGCAATGGTTACAAATCCGGTGCATTTTTCGACACGGTTGATGATAAAAGAGTCCGTCATATTAATTCGATAGAAACGCCGGATTCTAAAACAGTGGTATTTATTTTAAGCCGAGCTTCTCTTCAAAACCAGCTTTTATCAAATCTGGTCGCCATACCGATTATTCCCGAAGGAACTTTCGAGCAGCAGAAAAATCAGCCGGTCGGTTCAGGGGCTTTTCGGTTTGTCAATTTCGACCAATCGCAAAATATTGTCGAACTCGCAGCTAATCCAGAGTATTGGGATGGCGCACCGAAAGTTCAGAAGATTCGCGTTAAAACCGTCACCGACGCCAATTCTCTGCAAGCCGAATTGCAAAGCGGCGGCGTTGATATTGCTCCGCTTCCGACGAATCTTTCGCCCGACACCTTAAAATCTTTAGGCAACAGTCCAAGTCTCAAAGTCGAGCAATTCAATGGCTCGAATATTCAATATCTGCAATTTAATACACAATCTACACCGTTGAATAATATAAAATTACGGCAAGCGATTGCCTACGGGATTGACCGTGAAAAAATTATTAACGAATTGCTTTTTGGACAAGCAACAATTGCTCATTCGATTTTGCCGATTGACTCTTGGGCTTATAGCGCTGGAACAAAATATATTTATGACTTGGCGAAAGCAAAACAACTGGTACAAGAATCAGGTTATAAAGGCGAGCCAATTAAATTTAAATTTGCCTCAGGCGGCGCGGCAACTAATCAATACGCTCAAGTGATACAAAACTCTCTGGTTCAAATAGGGTTGAATGTTGAAATTGAACCTCTCGAACGACCAACTTTTCTTACTCAACTCGGCATAGGACAATATCAGATGTCCACGGGTATTTGGGTCGGCGGAAATCAAGATCCGATTTTTCTTAACGATTTATTTACAACAAAAAAAATTCCGAACGAAAAAGCGAAGGTCAGTTGCTGCAATCGAAGTCGCTACAGCAACCCAGAAGTTGATAAATTAATTGAGCAGGCATTTAATTCGACTAATCGTGAGCAAGCCAAAGAATTATATTTCAAAGCACAGGAAATAATCAGCAATGAAGTTCCGATGTTTCCCCTGTGGTATCCGGCAAATATGGTTGTGTCAAACAAACGCATCGACAACATTAAAATCAGTCCGAGCGGCGATTGGGGCTTTATCAAGGACATCACCGCCGACGGCAAATAATCGTCTCCGGCTTGACAAAAAATTCTTAGTTTGTAGAATTATCATTTGCAGCGCGGGAATAGCTCAGTGGTAGAGCGCGACCTTGCCAAGGTCGAAGTCGCGAGTTCAAGTCTCGTTTCCCGCTCCAAGATTTAAAGGAGAAAGGCGAAAGGCGAAAGGCGAAAAGCTAAGGAATTGTTTTCACTTTACCCTTTCGCCTTTCTCCTTTCAAAATCGGCGGCGTAGCCAAGTGGTAAGGCAGAGCTCTGCAAAAGCTTTATTCATCGGTTCGATTCCGATCGCCGCCTCCAATAAAATCTATAATTTTGAATTTTTGACTTAAATCCTTACGTTTCAATTCTCAAGTAATTTGCCTTTTGATAATGCCTGCCCTGCCAGGCTATAATAGAATGCCATAACCGTTAAGGCAGTAAGGAAAAGCATTAGTTTTTAACTCTCAACATCTTTTAGAAATTTTGCTTCAAAAATCTTTTGTCCGGCGAGCGAAGTATAAAAACCGTAAATCGCCAGTCCGAGCAGCACGACCGCCGCGAAAATCGTGTTGCCGAAATACCAGCTCGAAAAATTCGCCGTAATCGGGTTGTGAAAAGACAGGGTGAAAAAGAATTGAAACGAAACCATTGCCAGAAGTCCGAAACGAGAGATGCAAACGACTATGAGAGTGGCAATCAAACCCGTCCAGAGCCACGCAATCCAGAGTCCGCCGCTCGCAAAAGCCAAGCCTAAAATCAGGAAATACAACGTCCATAACAACGCAGTTGCCAGCGATTGTTTTCTGAAAATCGTAACCAGCAAAATCAGCAGAAGCAAAGGGGCGAAAGCGGAAAAAATTCCGTCCATCGATGCCGTTAAAAAATTTGCCCAAATATGTTTGAAACTTTGAAGGTATGAAATGTCAAGACCGGTATTTGGCGCAACCGTCAAACCAAGCCATTGCCGCGTCAGAGGTCCCGAATAAATCACGACCGTATGACCGAGCCCCAACATACCACCAATAAGAATGTCGCGTCCGACGAGCGGGTCACGCCAATCGCCCGCTAGCAGGCGATTCCAGGAAATTATCAGATTAGCCCAACGACGGCGGGCGTAAGGCTCAAGCGCGAGATAAAGCAGTCCCATCAAAGCAGCGTACAGAAGCGAATATCCCGCTATTTTGTAAAGAATCGAGACTTCTTTGGTTAAATCGGGAATATGGTCAGCGACGAGCAGACTCGCCGCGAGAGATATGAGAAAAACGAAAATCGTGATTTTGAATGCTCCCTTAGTATCGCTTCGCCCTTGCCGCAAATTGCGGCGGGCGAGAAAAACTCCGGCGACGAGGACGCTCAAGGTAACCAAAATAAAAATCACGCTAGCCGCTCTGACCGGCGCGGTCGAGTAAGTTTCCTCTTGCCGAAGCGGTTTGTCCCACGGCGCGACGATTTGAAAATAGACGGGTTTTCCCTGAAACGCAGCGGCTTCGATGCGGACGGGAATTTCCGCGTGGTCAATGTGCGTACCTTCCCAAGACAAACTCGAGTCGGCGTAAACGGGCGGCGTCCAATTCGATTCGGTTTGCCGGTAATTGCGAATGTCTAGCCCTGCTTCCGAGAAAAGCATCGACCAATCAACTTCGCTTGTCTGCGCCGTTTTTTCTTTGACCTGCGGCGGCACGGCTTGAAATTCGAGCAGGCGTCCGCGAGCGTCCAAAATAACTTTGGTCATTCCCGCGACATCGTTCGACGGGTCATCCGGCTTAACCATTTCGTATTGCAAAGGTTCGAGATAGCGCGGGCTGGTGCGATGCCAGAAATAAATTATCGCGGGCTGCCCGGAGCGCATTCTTTCCCAACGCTGCGGCGATTGTTCAGCGTCGGCGTAATTGTAGTAATCGTTGACATTTTCGCCAAAACCGTAATCGGTATCAACCGGCGCATTCGTGTAGCCGAGTTTTTTCAAAATCGAAGCGGCGCGTTCCGCCAAAACTTCGGGCGACTTTTCGAGAGGAATCCATTCGTGATATTTGACTCTGCCCGAAAAGAAAACGATGAAGGCGAAAAGCAAAACCACCGCCGACAGACAAGCGACGGCGACGGCGGGTTTCAACGCGCCTTTTTTCGGAGCGGCGGCGACCATTTCCGGGCTTGGCGTTTCGCCCGCCGCGATTGCCGCTTCCAATGGATTCCCGCCCGGCAACATCATCGCCACTTGCAAAGCATTTTTCGGACGCTCCGTCGGATTCTTTTCCAGACATTGAAGAATCGTCTTCTCGACAATCGGGTCAATCTCCTTCAAAACTTCCGAAGGATTGGTCGGCGCGGTCGTTTGCTGTTTCTTCAAAAGTTCGTGAATCGAATCTGACTGAAAAGCCTGTTTGCCGGTGAAGATTTCATACAAAACGAGTCCGAGCGAATAAATGTCGCTTTTCGTCGTCAATTCCTTTCCCGCGATTTGTTCGGGCGACATATACGCCGGTGTTCCGACAACGCCCGCGTTCGCTTTCAACTCGCTTTCCAGTCCGGCGATACCGAAATCGGTAATCCGCGCTTTGCCTTTGCTGTCAATTATCACATTCGCGGGCTTCAAATCACGATGCAAAATGCCCGCATCGTGAATTGCCGCTAGTCCGAAACAAAGTTGACGCGCAATCTCGACGGCTTTGTCCGACGGCAAGCGTCCGATACGTCTGAGCAGCGAAGATAAATCGTCGCCGTCAATAAATTCCATCGAAAGAAAATGTTTTCCTTCAATCTCGCTGATGTCGAAAACGCGGCAGACGTTCGGGTGCGATACTTGTCTTGCGTTGCGAACTTCCGAATGGAAACGCACCAAAGCCGCTTTGTCTTTTTCGAGTTCGTCGGGCAAAAATTTGAGCGCAACCGTTTGATTTAGTTTGATGTCTTCAGCTTTGAAAACTTCGCCCATTCCGCCACGCCCGAGCAAGCCGATAATCCGATAACGATTTGCCAGAATCGTTCCGGCGATAAATTTTTCGCTTTGTAAATCGCCTGTCGTCCGATTTGCCGCTAATGTCTTTTTATCTTCAAACATACTTGCGACTTCGCGGGCGGCGGGTTTTTCCATAAAACTTTCGGCGTTTTCGAATGAGTCTAGTAAGTTTTCGATTTCACGGCGCAGTTCGACATCATTGCCGCAAGCATTGTCGAGAAACTTTTCGCGTTTCTTCGGCTCAAGTTCCTGTGCCGCATCGAATAAACCTTTAATTTTTTTCCATCGCTCCGTATCCATTGATTGGTCGTTGAGTTTTTGGGTTTTCTGTGTTTCGAGTTCGAAATTTTTCTGCCGTAACGTCGCGGTCAAATCAGATGAAACACGCGAACCGCAAACGCTGCATTCGCCCTCGGATTTTGACAAAACGGCTGAACATTGCAGACATTTTTTCATCTGGACAAACTTTCAATTTGAAATTTTCAGTAATAATAATACTTTTTTCATTTTTTCGTAAGTTTTCCCTTCAGTCTTTTCACAAAGATAGCCCGCCTTTACCCGTGTTTGACTCTGAAGACCAAACGCGCAAGGCGATTATCGAACAAATAAATCCGAAAAATTCAACAAGCAAGCGAATTCGATTGCCAAACTTCCAAGCGTCGGCGCGGGCGATAATTTCGGCGGCAGGCAAATTTCCCGCATCTCTCGAAATTCCGCTGATGAGTGGCGCGAGATAAATAATCAAAACCAATGAAATCATAAAGCCGATTAAAGCCGACAGTACGAGCCATTTGCGTGATTTTCTTGCGTATTTCCAGGCCGTTACAGTCGCCGCCAGTGAAACGAGAAATATCAAAGGATTGAGCGGAAAGAAAAACGGCAGGCTTTCCTTTGTCAAAATCGCGTTGTAGGCGATTACGGATTCGGGCGGATTCGACAGCCATTTCGGAATCACGCAGGCTTCGTTGAAATACTGCCCGCCGCACCAAATTCCCCAGACTCCGACAGATGCCATTAACAGAAAAGCTGCGATATTTTTCCTCATTAATTTCTCCGTTTTTATCGCCAGACTGATTCGCTCAAAAGCCTGCCGAACGAGTTAGACTGCGAAAACAGCGAATACAGTAACCAACCGCCTCCGCCCAAGACAAAAAGATTCAAAACGTTCAGCAGTAACGCGGTAAGGGCAAAAGCCGCATCGGTTTCTTCCCGTAGATTTTTATTATTTTCGCGCATTTTATTTTCCTCCTGGTGTTTGAATCTCTGTGTTTTGGAATGCAGCAATTTTCCATTTCCCATTTTTCTTAAACATCACCAGCGTAATTCTGCTTTTGGTTGGCTGATTTCTGTCGGTTTTGGGAAACCGCTCGCCGAGACCGTGAACAATGGCGACATCATGACGCAAAAAACGAATCTGTTCAACGGTTACTGCGATATCAAAACCTTTGTAAAACGTATCGAAAATTTGTTGATGACCTTTCGCGATATCGGCGCGACCTTTGATGTACATTCCGTTTATGACCACATAGTCCGAATCTTCAGCAAACGGTTGGGCAAACTCCGCTCCGCTTTTCGCGTTCCAACCCTTAACCATTTGTTCGACATTGGCGCGAATTGCTTTTTCATCTTCCGTTTTTGCAGAATTGTTTTGTCCGTAAGAAACACTGCAACCTAAAAAAAATAAAACAGTCATTGTCATTAAATGTCTTTTCATAAATTCTCCTTTTTGTTTTAATCTTGAGACTTTTTTGCCTCTATTAACTAACGCGACACTTTTTCCGACAAACGCTCAATAATTTTTTCATTTGACTTAAATCCTCGAAGAAAATATTCTTTGACAGAATTGTAAAATGGATGAAAACCCTGAAAACTCGCCGCAAATCACACAGCTTCTAAAACAGTGGAGCGACGGAAAACGCGAGGTGTTAGAATCGTTGATGCCGCTTGTTTATGATGAGTTGCGGCGACAAGCCTCTCGTTTTTTGATAAAGGAGCGCTCGAATCACACTTTGCAAACAACGGCTTTGATTAACGAAGCCTACTTAAAATTGATTAATCAGCGAGAAGTCGTATGGCAAAACCGCGCCCATTTTTACGCGATTGCGGCGCAAGCGATGCGGCGAATTCTGGTTGATTACGCCCGCCAGCGACAGCGCGAGAAACGCGGCGGAAAAGCCGAAGATTTGCCGCTTGAAGAAGCGATTTCAATTGTTTCGCAAGAAAAAAGTGTTGATTTGGTTGCGCTTGACAACGCTCTGACGCAGCTTGAAAAGTTTGATGAGCGACAAGCCCGCGTGGTTGAGCTTCGCTATTTTAGCGGCTTGAGCATTGACGAAACCGCCGAAGTATTGAGCGTTTCAAACGTCACGGTCAGACGCGATTGGAATATGGCAAAGGCTTGGCTTCTTCAAGAAATTACAAAATAATGTCGGATTCCGGTAGTTATCCCCCAAATATTAATAAAGAATTTCTTTTCTTTTCCGTTTTAAACAATTAAAATAATAATCGGATGATTTCCTTGTTCAAACTTCTCAAAATTTTTCCCTTTCCTGATTTTTCTGATGAGTATTCTTTCCGCTTCTTTTGAAACTTTAACGGGTTCCCCCGAATTAATTTGCTACATTTTTTTCTTTGTCTTCGGCTCGGCAGTTGGCAGTTTTTTGAATGTCATCATCCACCGAGTTCCGAATGAAGAATCTATCATCTTTCCAAATTCTGCTTGCCCGAACTGCAAAAATTCAATCAAACCTTACGATAATATTCCGATTTTAAGCTGGTTGATTTTGCGCGGAAGATGCCGAGATTGTAAAAATCCAATTTCGCCGCGTTACCCCGCCGTCGAATTTCTTACCGCCTTATTATTTCCATTTGTTTTTTGGCAAATTGGTTTGAATGTATTTTTGCCGGTTGCTCTAATTTTCGTAACGGCAATTATCGCGCTGATTTTTATTGATGCGGAAAATATGATTTTGCCGAATGTCATAACTTATCCGCTTCTCATTTTTGCCTTGTTTATTCGATTGATTTTTCCGCTTGTCTTTAATGTTACATATTTTGCCGATTTCAAAGTTTTTCCATTAAACCAGATGGGAAATTATCCCGTTTGGGTAACGTCTTTGTTCGGTGCGATTCTCGGCGGATTAATCGGCGGCGGTTCGCTTTGGTTGGTCGGCGAAATTTGGAAACGTCTTCGCGGCGTGGATGCGATGGGTTTAGGCGATGTCAAAATGATGTTCGGCGTAGGTGCTCTGCTCGGCTGGCAATTGACGCTTCTTTCAATTTTTTTCGGCGCATTTTCTGGAGCCATTATCGGACTCTTTTTGATTTCACGTCACAAAGATAAAGATATGCAGACGCAAATTCCGTTCGGAATTTTCCTCGGAATCGGTTCTATTATTTCACTTCTTTTTGGGGAGCAGCTTATCAAATGGTATTTTTCAACGTTTATTCCGTAAGGGCAGAACCCCGTGCGTCAGCGAGGGCGCCAAACTCAATTCATATTTTCAAAACGCGATTACACCCTTCCTAACGGTCGGGTTTCCGCCTTTGTATTTTCCAGACAATTCGTCGAACAGTAAAACACTCCGGAACGCAAACTTAAAGCCTTATTTTGCGGAATCCAAGTTCCGCATTTGCCGCAACGAATAAGCGGAACATCTTTTGCGCTTTCCTTTGTTTCAATTTGTCTCTCGTCAGTTTTACCGGCTCGCATTTTTCGAAACATTCGCAAGACGTAAATTGCCATCTGGATTTGCCGCCGGTAACGAGCGGCAATTATTATCACCAAAATAATCAAAAGTCCTAATAAAATTAACCACTTCATTGTTTTTGAGAATCGTTTTTAATTTGCGAAATTTGAGATTCCAATTGGGGCAAAAATTGATTATTTGAATTTACATCTTTGAGTCTGACGATGTATTTTTCGGCTTCTTCAGTTTTGTTTTGGCTCAAAAGTAGCTGCGCCAACACTTGCAAAGCCTTCTCGTGTTTCGGGTTAATTTGCAGAGATTTTTGAAATTCGTTGAACGCAACATCATTTTCTGGCGGATTTGTTAAAAAATAGGTCAAACCTAAATCAGTTCTGACATCTGCATCATTTGGTCTTTGTTCTAAAGCAGTCCGATAAAATTCCCGTGCTTTTTGAAATTGCCCGTTATCTTTTTTGAAATAACCGATGTCAAAAAAGATGTTTCCGAGCGTTACGGTGACATCATAATCTTGTCGGTTACTCTCAAAAGCGCGAGTTAAAATCCGTCCGACTTCCGCCAGCAATTCCGCATCCTGCTTCATCGCCGCGTAACGATATAATGCCAACCCAAGATTTTTTTGAAACGCAAAATTTTTCGGATTCTGATCGGCTTTTGCAATTTTCTCCCGAATTTCTTCATCACTTAAAAAAAGTTCCGATGCGCTTTGGCTCGTCTGATTCGTAGATTTTGCCAATCGTTCATTTTCCGCGCGAAGCGAACTCAATTCATTTCTATTGAGCGCGTTTGCCAACAAGAATCCGCTGAGGAAACCAACAACAACAGCAATTATAGAAAGCCAAAATAGTTTTCCGTTCATTTGTTAAAATTTTAGCAAACCTAGTTTAAAAAAGCGACGAGCGTTGATTTTCACAAAAACCAACGCTCAAAGTGAGATTACACAAAAACTATTTTTTATTATTCGGGGCAATATACGGCAGGTCTTCCGCCCGGCGGCGCGGTTGGGGATCATCAGCCCGGCGGCGCGGAACTGCCGCATTCGCTCGTCGGTCAACGCTTCCCGTCGGTAAACCTTTACCGTGAACGGCTTCGACAAGAATGCGCGTAATCTCTTGTGAAAGCGTCCGATGCTCTGCCGCGGCGCGGCGGCGTAAAGATTCCTTTAATTCGTTCGGAACATACGCGCCGATAAAAACTCCTTTTCGGTTTGCCATAGAAATTTTAATTTCTCCTTCGTTTCAATAAAATTGCAAAAACATAAAAACACAATAAAAGTTGCCGAGCAAAATGGAGCAAGTCTATAAGCCGAATTTTGTGTCCGCTAAAAAAAGCGGATGGCAATCATTCATCTAGGCTATTTGTCGCCAAACAGCTCAAGCGACCTACCCGGAAAAGTCGTCCGAATCGCTTCGGACAAATGAGCGAGCAACTCATTAAAAACATTTCCCTATTTGGTCTTGCACCGCGAGGAGTTTGCCTAGCCGCGCTTGTTACCAAACGCGCTGGTGCGCTCTTACTTTAAGTTTCGAGAGCGAAACCGCACCGTTTCACCCATCACCAACTCCGAACTGAATATGAAATCCGACTTGAACGTAAAATCCAAAATCCAAAATCCAAAATCCAAAATCGAAATGGCTGGTCTGTTCTCTGTTGCACTTGTCGTCGCTCAATTTTTAAATCAAACGCCCGGTCGTTATCCGGCTCGCTGCTCTTCGGTGTTCGGACTTTCCTCTTTCAAATTTAACAATAAAAGCGATTGCCCAACTTGCTCCGCTTGCAAGGCTTGAATATCTTAACAAAAAATGTTCAACAAATACAATTTAGGTTTTTATTGTTATTTTCCGTTTCAAGACTAATTGACCAATTCGATTTGAATAACCGGAATTAACATTTTCGGCGTAGCCGGATTTTATAAATTTTAATTTTTCTTGTTTCTATTCGGCGGAAAAATATCTTTCGAGAAAAGATGCGCCCATTTTTCTTGATAAAATTCACTGACCGCTTCTTCAACTTCATTAGCGGTGCGGCATTCGTCTAATTTTCCGACGATTTCCTGCGCTTCTTCCAGAGCAATTTCCGAAATTATCTTTCTGATGCGCGGAATCGAATTGACATTCATACTCAATTCGGTTGCGCCCAACCCAAGTAATACGGGAGCATAAACCGGTGAGCCAGCCATTTCTCCACAAACTACGACGGGAATTTCGCATCGTTCCGCCGCTTGCAAAACTGTTTTTATAGAACGCAAAACTGCCGGATGAAGCGTCCGAAACCAGTCGGCAACCGCTTCGTTATCGCGGTCAACCGCTAACAGATATTGCACTAAATCATTTGTTCCAAGACATAAAAAATCAACTTCTTCAGCAATTTCATCAATCATCAAAACTGCTGACGGAACTTCAATCATCGCGCCAAGATGCGGGTTGCCGAATTCAATTTTTCTTTTCTTTAACTTGTCCTTTTCTCTCACTAACAGCTTTTTTGTCCGCAAAATTTCGGCAACATCTGAAATCATCGGCAAAACAATACTGATATTATTTTCCGTCGAGGCTTGTAAAAGGGCGCGAAGCTGAACGCGAAATTCATTCGGATGCGAAAAACTAAGGCGAATGGCGCGAAGTCCGAGCGCGGGATTTTTTTCTTTTTCTTCAGTTTCGTCCGCTAGCTGCTCAACACTTAAATCGAATGTGCGAATTCTGACCGCTTCTTCGCCGACCATTTGCGCAATTTTGCGATAAGCTCCGACTTGTTCCTGTTCAGACGGGAAACCTTTGAATTGATTAAACAAAAATTCCGAGCGATAAAGTCCGATGCCTTGTGCGCCGAAACGCTTGGCTTGGGCGTAATCTTTCGGCAAATCGAGATTAGCGCGGATTTTTATTTCTTTGTCATCGAGCGTTTTAAGTTTGCCTTTAATCGTTTCAAGATTTGCAGATTTATCTTGCTGAAATTCGTGTGCGGCAGCTAAATATTTTTGTCGGGTTTTCTCAATCGGATTGAGAATAATTTGCCCGCCGAAACCGTCAACAACTACTTCATCGCCGGTTTTAACGCGCCGCAAAAAATTTTTTAGTCCTGTCACAGCCGGCAGATTTAACTCCCTGGCTAAAATAAATGTGTGCGAAGTCCATCCGCCGTTTTCGGTGATTATCGCTTGCGGCTCACTTTCCGTAAGTTCAATCAAAGTCGAAGGTTTGACTTCTTTTGCAACAACAATCGAATTTTTTTCTAAACGAAGAGTTGAATTTCCGCCGCCGCCCAATCCCGTCAAAATTCTGTCAGCGACATCTTCCAAATCTATATAACGCTCGCGCAAATGCTCGTCGGGAATAGATTTAAGTTTGGCGATATAATCGTCTGTAACAATTTTTACCGACCATTCGGCATTGACTTTTTGCTCCTTGATCGTGTTCTCGATTTTTAAATGGAGTGATTTATCTCCGAGAATCAAAAGGTGAGCTTCGAAAATGTTCACCTTTGTTTCTATAATTTTATCCGATCTTAGAGAAGAGATTTTCTTTAGTTGACGCATAGCCAACCGCACGGCAACGCGAAAGCGTCGAAGTTCCGACGCAATTTGCGACGTTTCCAAATTTATTTTGTAATATTGCCGTTTTCGACCGTGAAGGCAAACGATTTTTCCGACGGCAATTCCTCTCGATACTGCACGCGCGTTAAGTCTGATTTCGTTTTTGAAAATTAGTGAGCTTGATTTTTGCTTTTTTTCTTTCAAAGCATTCCTTTGTTCATAACAGGTATTTTAACGACTAGATTTGTGCGGACAATCTATATCTTTACGCCTTTTGATTTATTAATAATTATCTGACAGGCTTCGTCGGCGGTATCGGCAAAGTTCACAAATGAAACGTCCGCTTTACTGACTGCCAAATTATCTTCCCAACAATCAACGACTTGCCGCCAGCATTCGCCCAACAAAACAAGCGGACGTTTATCAATCACGCCGGTTTGCAGTTTGTTCCAGACAAGGGAAATTTCCGTAACCGTTCCCATTCCGCCGCGCAAAGCGATGAAACCGACCGAGCGGACGATTAAATTTTGGAGTCTTTCATAAAAATGATTGGTGGCGACTTTATCGGTTAAATACCGGTTCGGTTCAGAGCGAAATTGGTTCATTACGATGCCGTAAACTCGCCCGCCTTTTTCCCGCGCACCGCGCGAAGCAGCTTCCATCACGCCCAAGTAACCGCCCGTGCAAATAGTAAAGCCGGCTTCGGCAAGCCGTGCGCCGACTTCTTTTGCCTGCTGATATTCGGCTGAATCTTCCCGGCACCGCGAACCGCCGAAAATTGTTACAATTTTTTCGTTTTCCGTTTCAATCACGTTTATACTTTCAAAGTTCCAAGGTATTTATTTCTCGCTTTTCATTATAATCAACTCAGCTATTAAAACAAATTTTTCAAGCTGTTTTTGCCGCCTCTTCAGGCGTTTGATTACCTGCTAAGTGAATAGCGCGATTAGTGTCTGTAAATAAAAGAATTATGATACCGATGGCGAAAAATATGATCATTGATAAAATTGCTTGTCGAAACGAGCCGGTGATGCCGACGACAATTCCGAAAACCAATGAGCCGACGAGCGTAGTTCCGCGTTCGGAAATTTCATAAAGTCCGAAGAACGAAGATTCCCGCCCTTTTGGAATCATCTGCGAATAAAGGGAACGCGAAAGCGCTTGCGAGCTGCCTAATACCAAACCGATAAAAACGCTCATAATCCACGCCTGCCAAACGGTTTGAAGAAATCCGTAAGCAAAGATAACGATGCAAATCCAAATAATCAGAGAAATGAGGAGCGTCGTTTTCGCTCCCGTAATTCGCGCCACGCGTTCAAATAAAATCGCACCAATTAGCGCAGAAATTTGTGCTGCCAAGAAAATGCCTAAAAGAAAAGATTGACTGGCTTCCTCGCCCCGAGCGACAAAAAGCTCCTGGGCTAGAAAAACTGATGCGCTCGTGATGACCGTCTGAATTCCGTTGTTGTAGCAAAAAGAAGCAATTAGAAACTGCGCCGTATAACGCAGCTTTAATAATGTTTTGAATGTTTTGCCGAGTTCGGAAAAACCGATCGAAGCGAGATTTTCACCTTGGGGAAGACTTTTCGCTGCCCCGCGCGATCTGATTAAATAAAATGTAAAAAACGCAAAAAATCCCCACCAGAGGGATGCCGCAAGCAGCGACAAACGCACGGCAAAGCTGGTTGACAGCCCCAATGATTCAGCGTTTTGAACGAAATAGATATTTAGCAGTAGCATTATAATTCCGCCTAAATAACCCGCCGCAAAACCGTAACTCGAAATAAAATCGCGCCGGTCTTCGGTCGTCAAATCAACCAAATATGCGTTGTAAAAAATATTCGCCGCGCCGAAACACAAATTAGCGACAATCAATAAAACACTTCCCGTAACGTAATAATTATCAGTTATGAAAAATAACAAACAACTTGCCGTTACGCCCAAATAACAAAAAATCGTCATCAGGCGTTTCTTTAAATTAGAATAATCGGCAATACCGCCTAAAATCGGCAGAAAAAGAACTTGACAGAATACGGAAACGGTTATACTTAATGAAAAAAGATTTTTTGCCGTCACGGCGCCGAGGAATCTGAAATCGAAAATCACCCCGTTTTCGCCGACGTGCGCCTGCGCCAGCGAAGTCAGATAAGGCCCGAGAAGGACGCTGACGACGGTTGTGTAAAACGCAGAATTTGCCCAATCATATATCAGCCAACCGAAAATCTCGCGGCGGTCGTTTTTTTTTAATTCCATATAAATTTAATCGCTCAACAAATTCAAAATGGTCGGCGTAATGTCGCTCAGATCTTTAATTTTTTGAGAAACTTCGTGTCGCCGTTTGCCCCAAACAATTGTCGGCACATCGTTTAAAGTGTGCGTGCGAACAGATATATCTTCAATGTTACCGTGGTCGCTGGTTAGGATAACGGTCGTGGTTTCTAAATCAATTCTTCGCAGAGTTTCCCGCACAAATGCGGCAAGTTCCGGAAGATAAAATTCAGCCTTTTCAAAATTTTGCGTGTGCCCGATTTTGTCAGTGATAAAATATTCGTAAAGCGTGAAACGATGAAATGCAGTTAGTTCGGCTAAAATCTCGCCGGCGTCGGTTGGCGAAATTAGAGGAACGTCGAATTTCATCTCGATTAAACTTCTATTAGTGAAATCGTGGAACAACGCTTTACGTCCAAGCAAATCGGATAATTTACGAAACGGCAAATCAGCCGCTTCGACGGCGCAGGTTGTTGCCGATTTCCAGCGCGGCTTTTCAGTAAAAAATTTCGGCGTGTAAGCATTGGCGAAAACATTCGGTTCAATGTTTTTTCTTTTCAATTGCAAAAATATCGAATGTTCGGCAATCACATCACGCAAAGCCTGATTCGGAAAGCCTTGTTTGTGAACGCCCAGAAATTTCGGCGCGTTAACGCCTGTTAAAATCGTCGTCTGCCCGGATGCGCTTTGCGGGCGACCTTCGATGCCGAGCCGTGCGTCGGTCGGAATTAAAACGCCGTCGAAAATTATTTTTGACTGTTCGCCTTTGAAATGAGCTAGCGGTTCGACGTTTTCAATCCGTGCCAGCGGGTTGTGTTCGCTGCTGATCCCAATCCCCAAACCGTCAATAAAGAAGAGCAGAACCGCAGTTTGTTCATTTGATTTCACCGTTACACTCTACCAAGTTTGCCCGGATGAAATAAACCGACCGTTTCCAATTTATGTTCTCTGGCAGTTTGAAAATTCACCGCGTCGGCGGCTGAAACCTTAGTTTCCTTAAAAATATCAATCAACTTTTCAGTTTCAAAATACTGCTTGAGAGCAACAAAATCATCTGGCGCAGTGAAGATAAATTCGTCAATTGCACCCACTTCTAACAAAGTTTTTAGTTTAGCTATCTCAAGATTCTTTTCAATTTTAACTTTATAAATTGGCAGTTCCAAAACTTTTGCTCCAACCGCCTGTATTTTTTTTGTTAGAGGATTTTTATTAAAATCCTCTTTCGGAAACAAAAATTTTAAATCCTTCAATTTCCCTTCGCCGATATATTCAAGCACCGCTGCAAAAACAACGTCAATTTCTACTGATGCAGGAATGATGTCGGCATGAACAGCTGCGAAACGCAGCCGGTCGGAAACCGCTTCGCCGAACGCACAGACGCCCAAAAAATCCATTTCAAACAAATCAATTTCGTTCTCTTCCAGAGCTTCGAGAAAATAATCAACCACCAAAACATCTGGGAAAATAAGCCAATCAAAATCCGCGAGATGTCTCAAGTTTTCAACCGATTTTTCATCCAAAGCGACTTTCTCGACAGCAATCGGCGGAAATTGAAAAACTCTTGCCCCTGCCTTTTCCAATTCGGCAACGAGCCTTCGATTAGCCGGATTAGCAAAAAGCGCATAAGTTTTTTCGTTAGCTGCGTCAGACATTATTTCAGATTTTAACGGTAAAGCCGTTTTTCCCGAAATTTGCATTTGAAGATTAAAAAAAGTAAGGTTTGAAAGCGTAGAATGTTTTCCGCATTCTTCGCCGAAAGCCTTTCGCAAAATTCTTTTTCCGTTATGAAAGCAATGATTTTAGCCGCTGGTTTTGGCACGCGGCTTTTTCCATTAACGATTGACCGCACCAAACCCGCGATACCTTTTCTCGGCAAACCGCTCGTTGGTTACGTCGCCGAATACGTTGCCAAATTCGGTTTTACCGATGTCGTCGTCAATCTTCATCATCAACCCGAATCGGTCAAAAAAGCACTTGGCGACGGCGAGAATTTCGGAGTAAAAATTCAATATACTTTGGAAGAGCCGAAGATCCTCGGAACGGCAGGCGCACTCGATAATGCCCGTCGTTATTTGGAAAACGAAACCTTCTTAATCGTCAATGGCAAAATTATCACCGACATTGACATTTCCGCCGCGTTCGAAACTCATCGGAATTCAGGCGCACTCGCCACAATGGTTTTAAAGCCGAATCCAAAGCGTGAGAGATTTACCATCGTCGAAACCGAAGGAAATCTGATTACCGGTTTCGGCGATTTTCCCGAACAAGATTCAAGGTTCAAAATTCAAGATTCAAGATGGGCAACCCAAGAAATCCAAAATCCAAAATCCAAAATCCAAAATCCTCTGATGTTCACCGGCATACATATTTTAGAGCCGCGTGTTTTCGATTATATTCCGCGCTGCGTTTATTCGGATATTGTGCCGACGTTTTACCGTCCGGCGATTGCAAGAGGTGAAAAAATAGTCGCGCACATCACAAACGGAAATTGGTTTGAACTCTCGACCATTCCCCGTTATCTGGATATTTCTCTGGCAATGCTCAACGGTCAAAAAGAAAAAATCGTCAGAGGTGAAAACGTCAATATTTCCGCATCGGCGACGGTTAAAGATTCAGTAATTTGGGATGACGTTTCAATCGCCGACGGCGCACGGATTTCCAAAACGATTATCGCCGACGGCGTAAAAATCGGGAAAGGCGAATGCTTTGAAAATGCCGCAATTGTTCGCGCCGAAATGCTCGCACATTGCGATGAAATCCCCGAAAAGGCTTTGAGAGGTTACACGCACGGCGAAAATTATGTCGTTCCGCTCAATCAATGATAAAATTATCTTCAAGTTATGAAAGTAATTTTTGTCGAAAATGCGATTGAAAGACTGCAGAAATTCCTACAGAAAAACAATCTAAAATCCGAGATTGAGACTTTAACGCCCGACGCTTCGACGCGTGAATACTTTCGCATTAATTATAAAAATCAGCCTGCGATTGCCTGCGTCTATGGTGAATCTTTCAAAGCCGCCGAACATAACTACCTCGATGTAACCGCTCTTTTTCACGCCTGTGATTTGCCCGTTGCCGAAATTTATAATTTCGATGAACAGTTAGGAATTATTATCCAAGAAGATTTTGGCGACACTATTTTGCGCGATGTTTTGATTGGGTCAGAAGATATAGAAAAACTCATCAAAGAATCAATTTCCTTAATTGCTAAAATTCAAGCTGCTACGCCAAAGGCTTTCGAGCTTAACGCGATTGCATCACGCCTGAAATTTGATGAAGAAAAACTGCTTTGGGAATTGAACTTTTTTAAAACTCATTATTTTGAAACTCTCCGAAAAACGAAACTTCCCCCAAAATACGACGATGCTTTGAATGCTGAATTTATCGAACTCGCCGCAGAACTTTCCGACAGAGCAACGGTTTTATGTCATCGAGATTTTCACGCGGCAAATCTGATGCTCGATAAACACAACCAATTACGCATTATTGACCACCAAGACGCGCGAATCGGCACGGCAAGTTATGATTTGATTTCACTTCTGCTTGATAGAATTTTCGAAATACCCGCTCCAGTTTGGCTTGATGATAAAAAGCGTTTCTTTCTGTCCGAAAGAGAAAAATTAGGCTTGGAAAAGATTAACCCTGAAAATTTTGATTACGAATTTCAACTGCAGACGATTCAGCGATGCTTAAAAGCCATCGGCACATTTTCCTTTCAGTCGGTCAATCGTAATAAAACTTATTTCATAAAATATATTGAACCGATGTTTCGGATTGTTTTACAGGCGGCGGAAAATTTACAAAGATTCCCGAATTTGCAAGGAATAATTAAAAAAAGGATTTTACCATCTTGAATGGACAATTTGGAATTAAAATTAGCGAAATTTACAGCACGTGTTATATGTTTCATTCTTTAAGTTCCGAGTTACTCCTTCACGCGTGAACACATCTTGCTCTAATCGTAGTTGAAAGCGATAAAAAAGAGGCGAACTTAATTAGTCCGCCTCCAAAAAGAGTTAAATCTAAATGAATCCGAAAACTTTAGAAAGTAAATCGTTCAACTTCATCGCGCGTGATTGTTACTCTTCCGAGTCGTTTTCTGTCTAAGTCTTTGAGATAGCCGAGTGTTCCGGGCGAGTAGAGATTTTCACCGAAAAAGCTGCTCGCCTTTGTGCTTACGCCTTTCTCGAGAGGAAATGAATCAACTCCAAGTTTCGCGTTTAATAAATGCCCGGCGCCGATTGAACCGGTCGGGCAGGCGACGAGTGCCATATTTGCCAATTGTAATTCTTCTTCCGATTCGGGCTGACGATAAACGCTCGATTGGTCGCCGTGGTCGCGGAAAGTTGCGGATGCAATTTTACGACAAGTATCACAATCAATACAGGTCGAATCAACAAAAAATTCGCCCGCAGCATTTTCCGCTAATCTCAAATTCGGGTTTGCCATAACTGGTAAAAGTTAGATACTTTTAGCTGAACAAGAGTTGTTATCTTGATTTACTAATTTGTTAGCCGTAAATGACGAAAAAAATTCATTTCATTTCTATATCTTGCCAATCACTTTTAATATATTAAAAACAAGGTAGTCTCGTTTTATGTCCGTTTTAATAGCTGAAGACAATCTGGCACAGCGTCATTATTTAAGTGAGCTTCTTAAAAAAGAATTTTCTAAATACTTTCCCGTAATAGAAGCCGCCGACGGCGAAGAAGCCGTTAAGCTGACGCTTGAAGAAAAGCCTCTGCTCTGCATCTTCGATATACAGATGCCAAAACTTTCGGGTGTCAAAGCCGCTCGCGCCGTTTGGCGCGAACTGCCCGAAACGCGCATCATTTTCTGGACACAGTTTCCGCACGAAATTTACATTAACGAGATTCGCAAAATCGTCCGTTCAATTAACCCGCAGCCGACTTACGGATTTATCCATAAAAACAATCCCGAGCCGCGGTTTTTGCGCTTTGTCGCCACCGTTTTGGAGGACGGCGCGGATATGATTGACCCGCTTTTCAAAGATTCTTTTAAACGTCCGCTGCTGACCGAGTTTGAAGCGGAAGCCTTGCGCTATCTTGCTTTGGGATTATCGAATTGGGCAATTGCCCGCAAATGCAGTCTTTCACTTCGCGGTGTGGAAAGCCGTCTGGCAAATCTTTATGAAAAACTAATCAATCCGCTCGAGAAAACCGAAAGCGAAACTTACGACAAACTCGTTTATAATGTCCGCACACGCGCTTTTAGCGAAGCTCTCCGGCGCGGGCTGATAAACGCCGATGAAATCGAAATAGCCGAACGCGAACTTGCCCAATGGCTCGAGCGCGACTACCAACGCTTTCTGACGGAAAAAGACGCAAGAGAAAAATGAATGTGCAGGTTAATATCAGAAAATTTTTATTTCTCATACTATTTGTTATATCTGCTTGCTTTCCTCTCACAAAGGCGCAAGAATCCAACTCTCCGGCAAATCAAAACTTACATCAATGGGGCGCGATTAGTTTATTTAACGGTTTGCCTTCAAATACCGTCAGAGCAATCGCGCAAACCGCCGACGGCGTTTTATGGTTCGGAACGGACGGCGGTTTGGCAAAATTCGACGGGCGCGTGGTTGAAAAAGTTTCGTTTCCCGGCTCGGACGCGCAAGTTGTCTATGCACTTGCCGTCTCACCGGACGGCTCGCTTTGGATTGGTACGGATAAAGGAGCTTTGAGATTTTCGGGCGGCAGATTTTATTCGGTTGAAGAAACTCTCAAAAAAGTAGTAAATTCGATTTTAATCGGGAAAGATGAAATTTTTCTCGGAAGTTCGGATACGATTTTCAAGGTTGGAACGGGAGCGGAAAACTCGCTCAAGATTTCTGAAATTCTCAATCAAGATTTGAAAATAAATGCTTTGGCGAACGACGAAAATACGCTTCTTCTCGGCTCATTAGGACGCGGTTTAATTTCGTTTTCCGGTGACGCGGCACAGGAAATAGTGAGCCACCCGCGTCCATTTTTTATAAATGTTTTAGCCCGCGATTCGCAAAACAATCTGTGGCTCGGCGCGGACACTAACGATAAAGCAAGTGGGCTTTATCTAGCAAATAAAATTTTTAGTCCCGAAATCATAAGCGGCAGCATCGGCACGGTTACAACAATTTCCGGCGGAGCAAGCGATGACTTATGGGTTGGAACGGAAAATAACGGACTCTTTTATCTTCGCAGCGGGCAAGTTGTAAAAAATTATACTTTCGCAAACACGGCAGGCGGGTTGCGCTCAAACAGAATTTTCATCGTCTTTGTTGACCGCGAAAAAACCGTCTGGATTGGAACTGACCGGGGCATCAGCCGTTACGACGCGGCAAGCCCTTTTAATCAAACTTTTTCGGAAGATGCCGCGAGCAATATCGTTCGCACGCTTTATAAAACAAAAACGGGAAGAATTTTTGCGGGAACGAATCGCGGGTTGTTCGCGTTTGAAAACGATTCGTGGACGGAAGCGGAAAGGTTCTCTCAAAAAACCGTTTACGTGGCGGCGGAAAATCCAAACGGAGAAATTTTCATCGGCTCGTCGAGCGGGCTATTTACCTATAACGGCGAAGGAATTTTAACGGGCGATGTTCGCGGCATCGAAAATTTTCAGGGTAAAATCTATGCTGCTGTTTTCGGAAAAGGCTTGATTGAAATTGTCGGCGAAAGCGAAAAACTCATTTTTGAAAACAAAACAATAACTTCTCTTTTACCAAATGAAAAAAATTTGCTTGTCGGCACGGGCGCGGGCGAGATATTTACTTTTGATGGAAAACAAATTACGCGAAGCGAGCAATTTAATGACTTAAACGGCGCGGCGGTTTGGCGAATTCGGCAAACGAAAGAAAGCGTTTTGTTTGCTACCGAAAAGGGATTATTCGTTTACCGAAACGGCTCGCTCGAAAAATACCTGGCAAATAAAGTCGTGCGTGATGTCTTTATCGCCAATAATGGAGAAATTTGGGCGGCGACCATCGGCGGCGGTTTATTCCATTTAAAATCTGATGAAACTTTCGGCTTGCTGACGGCAAATTTAACCGCCGAGCAAGGTCTGCCGTCGGCAAACATTTTTGCTCTTTTACCGCTGACAGGCGGCGAGTTTCTAATCGGCACAACTCGCGGCATAGCCCGCTACACTCCAAACGAATTGCCGCCGCAGATTGTGCCGACACGCATCTTAAGCCAGCGTCTTTATTCGGAGCAGGAAATGCGGCAAGGCATTCGTCTCGAATACCCGCAAAATAGTCTCGTTTTAGAAGCGACGGGTTTGAGCAGCCGCACTTTTCCCGAACAATTTCAATACGCTTTTACACTAGTCAACTCAAAAGGCGAGATTATCGAAAAGAAAATCTCTAAAGAAGCGCAGTTTGTAATGGACGAACTTGCGGCGGGCGATTACCGAGTTGAAGCCAGAGCCTTTAATCAGGATTTAACGGCAAGCGAGCCTTTGATTTTTAATTTTACGGTATCAGACGCGCCTTTTCCTTGGGCATCCGCCACGCTTGCCGCGTTTCTCGGCATCGCTTTAATCGCGCTCGTTTGGGCAATCGTTGAACGCCGCCGCATTACCGACGCGAACCGCAAATTAACCGCCGCCCGACTTGATTTAGCCAACGAAGCCGAGCGCGAACGCCGCCGCATCGCCCGCGACCTTCACGACCAGACGCTTGCCGACTTGAGAAATTTGATGTTAATGTCGGACGAATTGTCTGGGGAAACTTCGGAGTTTCGCGGCGAAATCGAAAATGTATCGGAAGAAATCCGCCGAATTTGCGAAGATTTAAGTCCTTCCGTGCTGGAAAATGTCGGTCTGCTTGCCGCGCTCGAATTCCTGCTTTCAAGCACGACGGCAAATTATGAATTCACCGCTTCGGAAAATTTAGAAGAGCGTCTCGATTTATCGCCGAGCGTCCAGATACAGATTTTCCGCATCGCGCAGGAAGTTTTAAGTAATATCAAACGCCACGCTGAAGCCGACAAGATAAAGATGCGAGTTTCCGATTCGATTGAAAACGGCTTGACACTTGAAATTGAAAATAACGGCAGAAGTTTTGAAATGAAAAGCGCGACGAAAAAAGGGCGCGGGCTTTCCAACATAAAATCCCGCGCCGCGCTAATTAAAGCCGAAGTCGCTTGGAGAAAACTCTCTGACGGCGGAACTGTTTTTACGCTTTATAAACCAAATGTGAATTAAGGGTAGAATAATGAAGATTTATCAATTGCCACTAGTTTAAGCACCTAGACAAAAGTAATGCGGTATTTAGAGCCGATTCCTTTCAAGACCTCAAACAATCCCTCACTCATTGTTTTGAAACTCCCGTAAATATCCATCGGCAGCCACTCATACTTGATTTTCT
>MWVT01000011.1_pt1 | contig 28830 bp, 25 predicted proteins | sample 1047201 | NCBI WGS metagenome assembly MWVT01 (sample SAMN06349988, study PRJNA376086) | soil metagenome | isolation source: TG5-1 sample Antarctic (ecotone) soil | place: Antarctica | collected 2015-01-13 | reverse complement strand
GCTCCTTTTTTTGCTTTTGCTTCCTGCAATTGCATTGCCATCATATCTTCATAAGTAGGGCGAATGGCCTGGTAAAAAACACCAAAAGGTCGTGGTAAATGATCGTCTGCCTGGGGATTATCAAACATCCTTGTCAGTATCTGTGCTTTGTAAATATCATTTTCATCATGCACCCAAAGATCATCCCTACTATGTCCTGCATTCAGGTCCACTACCACAGGAGTAAACCCATCCAACTTTATCCCTTTGTCTTTATTGGCTCCAAAAATAAGCGGAAGTCCATTTTCAAGAAATAGGGCTTCGTCTGCCTTCGAAGTTTTTTCAGTAAACATTTCGAAAGCCCCGTCATTGAAAATATTGCAGTTCTGATAGATCTCTAAAAATGAAGTGCCGTGGTGTGCATGTGCACGTAACAGCATTGCCTGCAGATGTTTCACATCACGGTCCATACTGCGGGCTACGAAAGTGGCATCTGCGCCCAATACCAATGCGAGTGGATTAAAAGGATGATCAATGCTTCCGTATGGTGTGGATTTTGTAATTTTATTTTCTTCAGATGTAGGAGAATATTGTCCTTTGGTCAATCCATAGATCTGGTTGTTGAACAACAATACGTTCACATCGAAGTTGCGGCGCATCAAATGCATGGTATGGTTGCCGCCAATACTCAATCCATCACCATCACCGGTCACGATCCATACACTCAGGTCGGGGCGGGCGGCTTTCAAACCACTTGCTACAGCGGTAGCACGGCCATGTATAGAGTGCATACCATATACATTCATGTAATAAGGAAAGCGGGATGAGCAGCCGATACCGGAGATGATCGCAAAATTTTCTCTTGGTATTCCAAGGGTCGGCATTATTTTTTGCACCTGAGCCAAAATAGAATAATCGCCGCATCCCGGGCACCAACGCACTTCCTGGTCAGTAGCAAAATCTTTTGCGGTAAGTAATGGTTTACTTAAAGTAGTTGTTTCCATTTATCAATATTTACAAGGTATCAGCATGCACCTTTTTTTCTTATAATAAGTTTCAATTAATATAGAAAAGATAGTTGATAAAGAACCAACTGAATCTTATGACCAACTCATTTAGAACTGCACTTATATTTCATTAGAATTAGGGGCTTATTCCTTACTTACAAAAATACTATTTGATTCGTTGCTATTTTTTTGTCTGCCCTTTATTGTTTAAACTTTAATTAATTTGAGCAAAAATTATCAGCAAATGAAAAAAACCTGGATTGTATTCCTTTGTATGATTGCTTTTATCAGTATGTCTTTTGTGATTTCTTACGAAGAACCACTTTTTAAAAATCTCAAGGTTTTACCCAAAAATATAAACAAGGAGCAACTTGATAGTGTCATGAAAAGCTTTACAGTGGCATTGGGTGTAAAATGCAATTTTTGCCATATTCGTCTTGATGATGAACAAAAGACCTGGGACTTTGCATCTGATAAGCATGAGCACAAGAACATAGCCCGTGATATGATGAAAATGACAGTTAAGCTTAATAAAAAATATTTTGATATAAAGGATAGCAAATCGCTGACAGCGGATCTCGAAGTCACTTGTTACACCTGTCACAATGGAAAAGCACATCCTGCTAAATTTCCAACAGTTGCACAACGACCGGCAAATGATTCAACGAAAAGACAATAAATATGGATGCACAATATGATTTTGGCATGATTGGTTTAGGTGTAATGGGTAGTAACTTATTGCTAAACCTTGCGGATCACGGTTATGCAGTAATAGGCTTTGACCTGAAACCGGAAAGAGGGGAGGCGCTTGAAACTGCAGCTTCTGAAGGCACTGTAGTTAAGGGTGTTAATACACTTTCCGAAATGGTTTTGTCTCTGAAAAAACCAAGGAAAATTATGATGCTCGTACCGGCAGGCAAACCTGTTGATGATGTAATATCCAACCTGCTTCCACTGTTGGAAGACAATGACATTGTAATAGATGGTGGCAATTCATTTTATAAAGACACGGTGCACAGGATTACTTACTTACAGGAAAAAGGAATACATTTTTTTGGAATGGGTGTATCAGGTGGTGAGATGGGTGCCCGTATAGGACCGAGTATGATGCCCGGTGGTGACAAAGAGGCCTACCAGTATTTAAAACCTTTATTAGAAGCAATTGCAGCAAAAGCAGGGGAAAAGCCTTGCGTGGCTTACATGGGCGCCGATGCTGCAGGCCATTATGTAAAAATGGTGCACAATGGAATAGAGTACGCAATGATGCAAATGATCAGCGAAGCCTATGACATTTTGAGGCGTGGAGTGCAATGTACAAATCCGGAACTCCATGCCATTTTCAAGAAGTGGAATGAGGGTTCACTTAAATCTTTTTTGATAGAAATTACTACTGAAATTTTCAAAACAGGTGATTCTGCAACACCAGGCAATGAAGATTTTTTGGTGGATGCCATATTAGACCAGGCAGGTTCGAAAGGCACAGGAAAATGGACTGCGCAGGAGGCAATGAATTTACCCATGCCCATACCTACTATTGATATGGCCGTGTCTATGCGTGATCTATCAGTGTATAAAGCAGACCGCAAACAAGCAGCAGATCTTTATAAAACTGTAATACAACCGCTTTCAGTTTCCAAAGAAGCATTAGCTGCTGACCTGGAAGCATCTTTACATTTTTGTTTTATGATTGCTTATATACAAGGGTTAAATATGCTTGCCAAAGCTTCAGAAGATCTTAAGATGAATATTCCCTTGCCTTCTGTAATACAGGTATGGAAATCAGGTTGTATTATTCGTTCTTCAATGCTTGAAGTATTCGAAAAAGCCTATACTACAAATGCGTCGCAACCTAATCTTCTTCTTGACGCGGATGTTGCAACCGTATTGAAAAAGAATGAGCAAAAGCTACGAAATATATTGGCTCTTTCTTTCGGCGCAAAAATCCCGGCAGCATCCATGAGCAGCGCACTTGCTTATTTTGACGCATTCTGCAGCGAAAGATTACCCGTTAATCTTATTCAGGCGCAAAGGGATTATTTTGGTGCTCATACATATAAAAGGATAGACCAGGAAGGAGTGTTCCATACAGAGTGGTATAGTGGGACTGAGTAGTTGATTAAGTTTATTGAGCTGTTGTAAGCGATACCTTTTAATTAAAAACCACGAAGTTGAAAACTTATCGAATGCTATATATTTTATTTAAAAAAATTTACAACAAATCCTACTTTACGAAAAAGTATAACACTTAACACTACGACGACTTATACATGTCAACGAATCAACCAATCAACAGATCAATCCAAAGACCAACAATGCTATTCATCTTCGGTGGTAGCGGCGATCTTACTTTTAGAAAATTAATACCTGCACTTTATAATTTATACCTTGATGGCTATTTACCACTAAAATTCTCCATTATTGGAATTGGCCGCAATGCTTTTACCAATGCGGCTTACAGGGCACACTTAAAAAAAGGTGTCGAAGTTTTTTCAAGAAGAAAGGAAGAGATCAAATCAAGGTGGAAAGAGTTTTCAAATAATATAGAATATTATAAACTTGATCTCGAAAAAGAAAGCACTTATAAAACAATAGACAGCCAAATCAAAAAAACAGAAACGGATTGGAAAGAAAAAGTCAATGTGGTTTTTTATATGTCTGTGGCACCCCAACTTGCGCCTTTAATCGCTACTAAACTAAACGCAGCAAAGTTGTGTGATGACATTAAACGCAGTAGGATGGTTTTTGAAAAACCCTTCGGACACGATTTGGAAAGCGCTTCACTCCTGAATGGTTTGCTCTGCAAAATGTTTAAAGAAGAACAGATATACCGCATAGATCATTATCTCGGGAAAGAGACCATCCAAAATATTTTGGCCTTACGTTTTGCTAATGCATTGTTCGAGCCCGTATGGAACAGCAATTACATTGATCATGTACAAATAACAGCAGCCGAAAGTGTAAGCGTAGAAAACAGGGGCAGTTATTATGAACAAAGTGGCGCCCTGCGGGATATGATTCAAAACCATTTGTTGCAAATGCTCTGCATGGTAGCGATGGAAGCGCCCATATCTTTTCGTGCAGATGAAATAAGAAATAAAAAAGCTGATGTACTCAATGCCATACGTAAATTAAAAAATGACGAAGTACATCATCATGCAGTGCGGGGTCAATATGGAAGCGGGTGGCTGCAAAACAAGGAAATTCAAGAGTATAGGAATGAAAAAGGCGTATCACCGGAATCAGGTGTAGAGACATTTGTTGCATTGAAATTCTATGTGGACAACTGGCGTTGGAAAGATGTACCTTTTTATTTGCGCACCGGAAAAGCGCTGAACAAAAAAGAAACAATCATTACTATACAATTCAAGCCCGCACCTGATTATGCATTCCCGGATGAAGCAGGACAAACCTGGCGATCAAACAGGCTTACCATCAGCATTCAGCCACACATGGACATCAGGCTTCGTTTTCAGGCAAAAAAACCCGGACCGGAAATGGTACTTCAACCTGTGGACATGACATTTAATTATGATTCAGAAAAAGAACAACCGGAAGCTTATGAAACCTTATTGGAAGATGTGATAGAAGGGAATCCCACTTTATTTATGCGTGGAGATCAGGTAGAAACAGCATGGGAAGTATTAAAACCAATAATGGATGTTTGGCAGGCAAAGGCACCTGTTGACTTTCCTAATTATTCTCCGGGATCGTGGGGACCGGAAGATGCAGAAGCACTGATAGCAAAAGACGGACACTCATGGGTGACACTTCCAATAGCAGCAGAAATAAAAAAGTAAAAAAAATTGTATTCATAAAAAAATTCAAGTTAAGACGGGTGACGATTTGAATACATTCTCAAGATTAATTGGCATTTAAACATTAGGCACGTTTTTTTATACCTTATCAGTACAAATTTAAATTACAAAAATATGCAATGGCGAGGTGGCAGACAAAGTTCGAATGTAGATGACCGCAGAGGTGTAAGTGGTGGTCAGGTAGCTGTGGGCGGAGGTATTATCGGGGTTATTGTACTGGTTCTTAATTTATTAATGGGTGGAGAGATAGACACCTCTCAAATACCTCAGGGTCCAGGTGTACAAAGCAGCCAGCCCCTAAGCCCGGAGCAACAAGCGGCAGATGAAGAGCGGGCAGGATTTGTAAAAACCGTATTGGCATATACAGAAGATGTATGGAATGAACAGTTTTCTAAAAGTGGTCAGAATTATGCTGAACCACACCTTACACTTTTTAGAGATGCTGTACAATCAGGTTGTGGAAATGCCAGTGCTTCTTCCGGACCTTTTTATTGTCCGGCAGATCAAAAATTATATATTGACCTTTCTTTTTACAATGATCTTCAAAACAAGTTTGGAGCGCCCGGTGATTTTGCGATGGCTTATGTAGTAGCACACGAAGTAGGGCATCATATACAAACCATGATGGGCACATCAGAAAAAATGGCAAGGTTACGAGGAACTGTTAGTCAGGAGGAGTACAACCAATATTCTGTACGGATGGAATTGCAGGCAGATTTTCTCGCCGGCGTATGGGCCCATTATATGAAAGGGAAAAAGATAAATGGCCAACCTGTTTTGGAGAGAGGGGATATAGAAGAAGCTTTGAATGCTGCCAACGCCATTGGAGATGACAGGTTAACACAAGGACGTGTATCTCCTGAATCATTTACACATGGCACATCTGCCCAGCGTATGTATTGGTTTAAAAAAGGATATGAAACAGGTGACATAAACCAGGGAGATACATTCAAAGCAAACAGGCTGGAATAATTCTTTTATGTCTTTATAAACTTTTGTATTTCTTCCAATATTGTTCTGTCATTGCTGAGGCGCGGTACTTTGTGCTGACCTCCTAACTTGCCTTTATCACGCAACCAATTGTCAAAAGTATTTTGAGGTAAAGCCTGTACAATAGGCATTCGTAAGGCAATGTCCTTATACCGCTTAGCCTCGTAATCGCTGTTATTTTTTTTTAAAGCATCATCCAGTTCTATAATAAATTCCGGCAAGCTCGGGGGAGGTTTTACAAACTCTATCAGCCACTCATGGGCACCGTTTTGATCATCAGAAAAATAAACCGGCGCTGCTGTGTAATCTTTTACCGAAGCTCCTGTAATGGCACAGGCTTCTGCAATAGCATTATCAGAATTATCAATAATTAATTCTTCTCCAAATGCATTGATAAAGTGCTTTAGCCTGCCTGACACCTTTATCCGGAAAGGTTTTAGCGATGTAAATGAAATAGTATCTCCCAGCAAGTAGCGCCACAGTCCGCCATTGGTAGTAATTACAGGTGCATAGTTTTTTCCAACCTCTACTTCATTAAGTTGCAGCGTATGCGGAAATTCTTTCCCCCATTCTTCTACTGGCATAAATTCAAAAAAAATCCCGTGTTCGCACATGAGCAACATACCTTCCGCAGTAATATCATCCTGTGCGGCAAAAAAACCTTCTGAAGCATTATACATTTCCAGGTAATGAATTGGAGCACCAATCAGTTTTTCAAAATGCGCTTTGTAAGGTACGAAGGACACACCTCCATGCATATAAAGCTCCAGGTGCGGCCACACTTCAATGATTGTTTTCTTACCTGTGATCTCAAGAATACGTTTCAGCAACACGATAAGCCAGGTGGGTACACCGGCCATAGATGTTACATTTTCATTAATGGTACAATGCGCCAGCTTTTCAATTTTTTCTTCCCATTCTTTCATAAGAATTACAGACATATCAGGAGTACGGATCCAATTGCTCCAGAAGGGAGAATTTTGAACAATTACCGCACTAAGATCACCGTATTGAATATTATCATTGAGTTGTGCTACCTGGTGGCTTCCGCCAATCACTAATCCTTTTCCTGTTAACAGATCACTGTCAGGATGTGTGGCATAATAAAGACTCAATACATCCTTTGATGCGAGGTAGTGGTTTTCTTTCAGGCTTTCATCGCTGATGGGAATAAACTTACTCTTATCACTTGTAGTGCCGCTGCTCTTCGCAAACCAGGAAACCGGTGTGTTCCACAATAAATTATCCTCGCCCTGCATCATGCGCTCGATCATAGGCTTGAAGACTTCATATTCACTTACCGGCACCAGTTTTTTAAACTCTGCCAAAGATTGAATAGATGAGAAATTGTATTTTCTCCCATACTCTGTGTATTGCCCCGCGGAGATGAGGTCTTGCCAAACTTGGTGTTGTACAGCAGTTGCATTTTCCATCCATTTTTCAACAGACCAAAGTCTTAATCGGGCAAATGTGGATATAGCAGGACTTAGCAATTTCATGTGCAGGCAGCAAAGTACAAAAGTAGTTCCGAAAAAACGCAATGATGATTGTAACTCAGATACTATCCGGCAAAGCATCCGGATTGATTTCCTGCAGTAAATAATCTTTTCTTTTTAACTCAAAATTTCTACCGAGATATAATTTTTTCACTTGTTCATCTTTGGCCAGTTCCTCAGCAGTACCATGTTTGAATATTTTTCCTTCTATCAATAAATAAGCACTGTCACAAATAGATAAGGTTTCTGTTACATTGTGATCAGTGATCAGAATACCAATATTCTTAAATTTTAGCCTGGCTACAATGGCTTGTATATCTTCCACTGCAATAGGGTCAATGCCTGCAAAAGGCTCATCCAATAAAATAAATTTTGGATCTACAGCCAATGCCCTTGCGATTTCTGTCCTGCGTCTTTCTCCTCCGCTTAGTACATCACCATTGCTTTTCCTTACATGCTGCAAACGAAATTCTTTAAGTAATGATTCCAGTTTTTCTTTTTGTGCTTTTCTCGAAAGTTTTGTCATTTCAAGCACAGCCGAAATATTATCTTCTACAGTCAGCTTACGAAAGATGGAGGTTTCCTGTGGCAGGTAACCAATACCCAATTGTGCTCTTTTGTACATGGGCATTTTGGTAATGTTGGTTTCATTTAAAAAAACCTCTCCTTCATCAGGCTTTATCAAACCAACAACCATATAGAATGTAGTTGTTTTACCTGCTCCGTTGGGACCCAAAAGTCCAATGATCTGCCCTTGTCCCACTTCTACAGATACATGATTAACAACTGTCCGCGACCGGTATCTTTTCACGAGGTCGGTGGTATGAATCCTTAATTCCAAAATAAAATTGCTTTCGGTAAAAGTAAGATTTACCCCTATCCTCCCCACTTTTCTTCACCGCTTTTGTATTTAGTTAACGCTGTACTAAGTTTGCTCTCTTTATGAAAGTTATAGATCACGTTAACAAAGCTAAATCCACGCTGGTTTCTTTTGAAATTTTACCTCCGCTGAAAGGCAAGGGCATTAATGCATTGTGGGCACACCTTGATCCGCTTATTGAGTATAAACCTGCGTTCATCAATGTTACTTATCACCGCAGCGAGAGTATGTTCAAGCGCAAGCTGGACGGCACTTTTGATAAAGTGGAAGTAAGAAAGCGTCCTGGTACAGTAGGTATTTGTGCTGCTATTATGAACCGGTACAAAGTGGATGCGGTTGCACACCTTATCTGTGGCGGGTTTAGCAAACAGGAAACAGAAGATGCCTTGATAGACTTAAATTTTTTAGGTATTGATAATGTATTGGTGCTTCGTGGCGATGCCCCAAAGAATGAAACTTTTTTCGAACCGGAACCCGGCGGTCATATGTATGCGATTGAATTGATGGGCCAGGTGATCAATATGAATAATGGAATATATATTGAAGAAGACCTGAAGAATGCCGTAAAAACATCTTTTTGCATAGGTGTTGCAGGTTATCCTGAAAAGCATTTCGAATCACCCAACATGCAGACTGATATTAATTTCTTAAAATCCAAAGTAGATAGCGGTGCAGAGTACATCACTACGCAAATGTTTTTCGACAATAAAAAATATTTTGAGTTCGTAAAAATTTGCCGCGAAGCTGGTATTACTGTTCCAATTATTCCGGGTTTAAAACCACTCAGCACAAAGAAACAGTTAACCGTAATCCCACGCACTTTTCATGTAGATATACCTGAACAACTATCCAATGAAATATTAAAATGTAAGAATGATGCGGATGTGGAAATAGTGGGTACAGAATGGTTGCTGCAACAATCCAAAGAATTGAAAGAAGCCGGGATACCTGTATTGCATTATTATACATTAGGCAAGCACCACATGGTGACCAGTGTAGTAAAAGAAATCATTTGATCTATTTTCTGGTAAGTGATGTAAGAGCTTTTTGATTTATGCTCACCGGATATTTCCTTTTCAATTCTGCTAACCATTCTTTTTCAAGTAAGGCCTGGTAATCGTTAATCACTAAACTCTTAGCTTCAGTAAAACTTTTAAGACCACCTGCAGGATGCATTTTTAAAATATAAGCGAATGATGCCGTGTTGTCAGTAGTATTTACCTGCAATGAAGTGAATTTGCCTGCATTCAAAATTGTATTCGAACCAATTGGAATCTGGTTCAGTTCGAATCGATTAGAATCTGTCATCACTTTTCCTTCAAATGCTGCAACCAGCGATTTCCAATTTTGTGGGTTCTTTTCAATTTCGGATTTCAGAGCTTTAGCAGTTATGGAATCATTTACATAAAAAATTATTGCATCTGCACTTTTAGCCCATGCATATTGATCTTTATGCTGCCGGTAATATTTTTCAAGTGCTGCTGTATCTGTTTGCCTGCTCCATACTTTACGTTGCATGATTTCGAAAAACAAATTACCATCACGGAATTCTTCTAACTGGGCTTTGAATTCTGGATTGTAATGTTCGAGATTGGCCTGGTAATATTCCTGTGCAGCATAAGTTAAGTAGTCATCCCAAAGCTGTGTAAATGATTTTAAACCCTGCCCATCATTTTTAAAATGGTTCGCACGTGCAAAACTTATCCAGTCATTTGCAGTAAATGTATTTTTACCAATGCTTAATAATTTTGTGTCGCCTGTGATCTTGAAGGATTGCCCTTTTTTTTGGTCTAATGCACTATCGGTAAAAGAATGCAATTCATTTTGTGTAAATGCTCCTTTTTTATAACCTGCATTTTTTAAAATCTTTTTTGTCAGCTCATCTTTTGTGGTATGTATCCGGTCACTTGCTTCTACTTTGTCGCGAAGTTTCTGTATAGCTTCTTTATTTTGCTTATTAAAATTCACAGGTACTTGTCCGGTTTTTTTTACAATATGCCAGCCATGCGTTGTCTGGAAAGGTTTACTTACTTTACCAATAGGAAATTTGATGAGTGCGTTTTCAAAAGTTGCATCATATTCACCAACACTTATTTCCTGCATTTGTCCCATAGAAGCTGCAGAGATCACGTCATTGCTGAATCTTGTAGCCAGTGTACCGAAGTCAGCACCTTTATCTAACAATAAGTATAAAGAGTCTGCTAATTGTTTCGATGCCTTCATTACATCTTCACCTGCGCCTGGTGGGAAAGCCAATAAAATTTGTGAAGCTTTAAATTTACCTAGAGCTTTTCTTTCTCCTTCATTTTTAAAAATATGATAACCCACTCCGGAAGGGTATAGCCGTGATAGTTTTCCAACGGGTGTAGTATATGCGAGTGTTTCCAATTCATAAGGCAGTGTAAACACCGTGATATAGCCAATGGTACCACCATTCGTTTTCACGGAGGGGTCAGTGGAATATTCTTTTGCAATTGTAGCGAATGAATTGCCGCCCATTAATTTTTTATATGCTTCCGTGGCTTTAGTAGTTGCACCAACCGTATCATTTGCAAACGGAATGAATATGTGGGCAAGCAAAATGTCTTTGTGTGATCTTAAAAATGCTTCATCCACAAGTTTTTGTGTAGATTCTTTATCATTGAGATAAGTAGGCAAAATTTGCGTACGAAGGCTTTGAAGGTCTGCAACCAATTGGGGCAGTGTATCATATCCAAGAGACCTTGCCTCTTTGATCTTCAGCCGCGAACCAATATAGAGATCGAGATAGTTTTTTAAATCGCTGGCATCGTTGCGGGCAGTTATATTGTTTTTATTATAAGCTTTTAAAAATTCTGAAGCACTGATCTTTTCATTTCCAATTGTGAATAATGTTTGGGCAAAATTAGTCAGGCAAAACAAGCAGAGGCAAAGGCTCAGCAGCAAGATTTTTTTCATAAGCTGTCCCATTAGAGTTTTTTCTCCCTGGTAGAAATAATATCATCTACCTGTTGCTCTGTTAGTTTTTTGGCAATGATTCTTTTATCCTTATCCAGCAAGTACAAAGTAGGAAAACTTTGCACGTCAAACAATTGTGAATAGCCGGGAATGCCTGCCTCTGTTCTCTTTTTTTCTTCTTCCCTTGAATAGTACACATGCGTCCAGTCTTGCAGTTTTTGTTGTACAATGAATGAGGTCCAGTCCCCTCTTTTTGCATCTGTTTCTTTAGCAAGACCATATAACTGTACACCCTGTGCTTTCCATTTAGCTCTGTAAAAACTATCAATGCGTGGCAATACTTCTTTACAATGTCCGCAACTGGGATCCCAGATCACCAATACCGTATATGGAGCTTTGATACTGTATAAAGTTTTTATTTTTCCACTGCTATCTGTCAGTACTACATCAGATGCCGGTGTACCTGTGATATTTGCCATTAAACTATAGGCCCTGTCAGTTATCAATTTCTTTCCTTGTTCAGAAAGCCAGGGATAAGTTTTTTGTGAAAAGTATTTTTCGAAGAGGTGTACAAATACAGCATCTTCCCACATGTATTTTTGATTGAGATAGCGGTTCAAAAATTTAAGCAAAAGAAAACGTTGCATCTCTTCACTGGCGCTTGCATAACTCAGCATCCAGTCTATTTCTTTGATAACGGAATCTGCAGAAGGATAGACGAGTTGTTCAAAATATTTATCAATGCGGGGTTCAAAAAAAGGAGTACGTGCAAGCCTGTCGTCCCAAAAATTTACTCCATCCCAGTAATGGCTTTTAAAATATTTATACGCAAACAGAGAATCGCTTTTTAAACGTGAATCGTTCTGAGTTATTTCGGGTTCACGCATTCCTTTCAACAAGGTTGATAATAATCCATCAGGATCGCTTTTGATTATGTTAAGTCTGTATGCTTTGATAGAGGTATTGACAGCATCCATCTGCGCATTCAGCCGGGAAGAATCGTTACGGTTGCTGCTGCGTAATTTTTGTAATGAATCAAGCGCCCTTCCATTCCGGATCATGAAATCCTGGTAAGCAATAAACTGATCATTTTCGGGTGAGTTTTTATAAATAATTTTTTTTGCAATAGTGGCGGTATCTGCAACGATGCTGAATTTTTGATTTTTACCAATAAGCACTTCGAAACTACGGCCCCTGTCGGGGAAGCCTACCATGTATATGCCGCCGCCTAACTTTTTTGAGCCCTTAAAACTACCCTCACTTTTTTCATCCAGTTTTACTGAATCTATAATAGGCATTTGTTTACCAAAATAATGACCGAGGTAGATGTATTGATTTTTAAAAGGTTTGAGTGTAATTTTTATCTCATAGCCTTCCTGGGCAAAGAGCAGAAAGGTAAACAGGCATAAGAGAGCGGTAGCAAAAAACTTTTTCATAGATATAGTAAGTCGTAAAAATAATAGAAAACAGTTGTACCAATAGTTAAAGAGATGAAAATGGAAAATGCTTCAGCTCAAAGTATGAATCGTGCACATGTACATGTAGCTTAACAGTATTCTTAAACTTTAATGCTAATTGACAAATGCGAAAGCAAACCCATTATTTTTACAAGCTGTGAGTAGAAGTAAAAACATTGTACTGCAAAATGTATTGGTAGAAGATTATGCGGCAGAGGGAAAATCGCTGGCGAAAGTAGATGGAAAGGTAATATTCATAGAGGGTGCAGTGCCCGGCGATGTAGTGGACTTGCGGCTTACAAAAAGCAAAAAGGACTGGGGCGAAGGACATCCCATTCATTTTCAAACATATTCAAAGGAAAGAGTAGATCCATTCTGTCAGCATTTTGGTGTGTGCGGCGGTTGCCAGTGGCAAATGTTGCCTTACGAAAAACAATTAGCATACAAACAAAAGCAGGTTTATGACAACCTAACCCGCATTGGCAAGATTGACCTCCCTGCTTTTTCACCAATAATAGGTGCACCTGAAGATAAATTTTACCGCAATAAACTTGAATATTCATTTAGTACAAAAGAGTATTTTCCGGCCCCCCCAACCCCCCAAAGGGGGGATTTAGCAAGCGCACAGCTCTTACTTTCCAGAGAAACTTCTTATGCAGGCAACTATCATAATTTCGAAACAGACTTGCAGCAAACTCCAGGCATTGTACACAGGGGGGCTCTTGGTTTTCATCCTAAAGGATTTTTTGATAAAATAGTTGACATTAAAAAATGTTGGTTGCAAATTGATTTGACCAATGCCATACGAAATGCAATCCGCCGGTATGCATTTGAAGAAAATATATCTTTCTATGATATCAGGGGGCATCGCGGCATACTGCGAACAATGCAAGTACGCATTTGCACTACAGGTGAGGTAATGGTCAATATAGTATTTGGCGATGACGATGAAAAAAAAAGAATGGCACTGCTTCAATATCTAAAAGAATTATTTCCGCAGATCACAACTTTGCTATTTACCATTAATCCTAAAAAAAATGATTCGATGCATGACCTTGAGCCACAAGTATATTGGGGCAAAGGATATGTATTAGAGCAATTAGAAGAACTCCGTTTTAAGATCGGACCTAAATCTTTTTTTCAAACCAATACCAAACAGGCAGAAAGGCTCTATAAAGTGACAAGATCTTTTGCAGAGCTTGATGGCAATCAAACACTGTATGACCTGTACTGCGGCACAGGCAGCATAGGTATATTCTGCAGTAAGGGCGCTAAAAAAATTATTGGTGTAGAAGTGATTGAAGCAGCAATCCGGGATGCAAAGGAAAATGCATCATTAAATGGCATTGAGCATGCATCATTTATTCATGGCGATGTGATAGATGTATGTAATGATGAATTATTTTCAATTCATGGAAAACCAGATGTAATTATTACCGATCCTCCCCGGGCAGGTATGCATAAGCAACTGGTAGAAAAGATATTGGAAATTTCAGCTCCCATACTTGTATATGTAAGTTGTAATCCGGCAACGCAGGCAAGGGATCTTTCTTTGCTGGATACTAAATACACGGTATCCAAAGTGCAACCTGTTGATATGTTCCCGCACACACACCACATTGAAAACATTGTGCAAGCCAAATTAAAATAAAAGATTGATGAGTGCATTCCGAAGTTACAGACCCGATTCTTTGCCCCCTATTGTTAAAAACCTTATCATTATCAATGTACTGGTATTTATAGCGCAGGCAGTTTTAGATCCACGTATAGGTCTTACAAACTACATAATGCTATGGCCTTTCCAACACCCTGAGTTTGCACCTTACCAGATAGCAACGCACATGTTTGCACATGCACCGCTACCCATGATCTTCCATATTGTATTTAATATGTTTGGATTGTGGATGTTTGGCAGGGTACTGGAAAATGTTTGGGGTCCAAAACGTTTTCTGCTATTTTATATATTGTGTGGGGTCGGCGCTGCACTTCTCCATTTAGGCATACAATATTTCAGATGGGAGCAAGCGGAACAATTGTTTGCAGCAGGCAATGTTGCGGAAGCACAAAATATCGTTAACAGATTAGGACCCGCATTAGGTGCATCGGGCGCCATTATGGGAATATTTGCTGCTTTTGCTTACTTATTTCCAAACACGGAAATGTTTATCATGTTTATTCCTTTTCCCATCAAAGCGAAGTGGGCAGTATTGGGCATGGCAGCTTATGATATTTTTGGTGGCGTAGCCAAATTCAGTGGTGATAATGTAGCGCACTTTGCCCACCTCGGCGGTGCACTTACGGGTTTTATCATAGTGTTAATTTGGAATAAATTAGATAAAAAGCGATTCTATTAGCAATTAGTAATCGTAATTTTAAATTCACTAATGAGCTATTATCAACAAAGTAAAAGAAGAATGAGCGGCATAGGTGAAGACGGCAATTCCCTGATGATGCTGATCGTTGTCCTGTTAACCATATTCATCATATTTACTTTGATAAAGGTGGTGTATTACTTCAGTTTTGGTCCAGAAGGTTTAACGCTTTACAACAATCAAGTGCTGGACTGGGTTTCATTGCCCGCTCATATACCCACGCTGCTTACCCGTCCCTGGACTTTGCTCACTCATTTCTTTATGCACGATGGTGTATGGCACCTCATTACTAATCTTCTCTGGCTTTGGGGCTTTGGACATATTCTGCAAGACCTTTTGAATAATCGTACTGTAGTGCCCATTTTTTTATATGGTGCATTTGCCGGTGCTGTAGCTTATATTATTTTTTATAATCTGATACCAACTCTGAATGCGAATATTGAATCATCATCGGCCATTGGAGCTTCAGCAGGTGTAATGGCCATAGCGATCGCAACCACGGTGCTTGCACCAAACTTTCGTATTTTTCCATTGATCAATGGGGGCATACCGTTGTGGGTAGTTACCCTCATATTTGTAATCATTGACCTGGCAACTATACCTTACAATAATCCTGGCGGGCATATAGCGCATCTTGCCGGTGCCGGTATGGGTTTTCTTTTTATGGTGATGTTCAAGAAAGGCAGCGATTGGAGCGGTTGGATCAATGCTTTTTTTGATTGGGTAAATAATTTATTTAATCCTGACAAACCAAAGCGGGGGAGAACAATGAAGTCGCAGGTATTTTATAAAACCGGTACTGTAGTTCCATTCAAGGTCACTAAAAGTAATGTGACGCAGCAACGTGTAGATGAAATCCTTGATAAGATCCATCAGAAAGGGTATAACGCTCTGACAGTAGAAGAAAAAGAAATATTGAAGCGTGCGGGTGAAGAAAAGTGATCGCTTGTATGATTTCTCAAAATAGTTCCCGTCTTTTTTTATTTTCAAATTCCTGCTTCTATTATCTAAACACTTAAATACTTAGAGGTATTAATATCCATCTGTAATGGCCTCACCTTAAATTGCATCATGGCTGCCCGATATAAAAGTTTTGCCAAACGCTTTGTAGTATTCCTGAATATTCTTGCTTCTATTATTTTTTTATTGGCATGCCTGGCACCCTATCTCAATCCTTCCACATGGTGGTTTATTAACTTATTGGCTCTTGGTTTTGGCGGTCTGTTTATTGTTCTGATCCTGTTTATTCTGTTTTGGATTTTTGCAAAACCCAAATACATACTCATTTCCCTTATACCATTATTGATAGGTTGGAAAAGCATATCTGTTTTTTTTGCGCTCAATAGCAGAAGCGCATTTACTTCCAATAAACCTAATGATGTATTGCGTGTGGCAAGCTGGAATGTAGCCCGATTTATTGAATGGCGGCGCAATAATAACAAGGGCAGTCAGACAAGATTGAAAATGCTGGATCTTATTAAAAAGCAAAATGCAGACGTTGTGCTTTTACAGGAGTTTTTTCATTCTACCGATTCCATTTATCATGATAATCTCAATTACATAATTGATAATTTACGCTATCCATATTACTATTTTTCATGGGAAGGAGATGGACACAAGCAGTGGGTAGGACAGGCGATTTTTTCGAGACACCCGATCATTGATTCAGGCATTATACATTATCCCGGGCCGGGCATGCCGGAGTCACTCATAGAATCTGACATTGTTTTTAATAAGGATACAATTCGTTTGTACACTACACACCTGCAATCGGTGCAATTCAGAAAAGATGACTACCGTAGAATAGAAGAAATAAAGAGTCAAAAAGACAGCCTTATTGAAAATTCGAAAAATATTTTTTCAAAATTAAAACGGGCTGTTATTTACCGATCACGACAGGCCGACATTACAAAAGAGATTACTTCCAACAGTCCGTATCCCTATATTTTTTCGGGGGACTTAAATGACGTACCTAATTCATATACTTATTTTACGATAAGGAATAAGCTACAGGACGCATTTTTACAAAAAGGTTTTGGTCTCGGAAGAACCTATTCCGGAATAGCGCCCACTTTAAGGATTGATTATATATTAGCTACAGATGAATTTTCTGTAGAACAGTTTAACAGGATCATCAATAATTATTCTGATCATTATTTATTGGTGGCAGATTTTAAATTAAAAAAATAATGGGCTATCTTAGCATTATGATCGTACAGGTTCACGCATATTGTTGTTGCTGCTAACCTCCCTTGCTGCCCACTCTTTACCGATCACTTTTCAATTCTTTTTATGACCATCTTAAAAATTTATAACTCCAATACAAGAGATAAAGAAATATTTAAATCCATTGTAGATGGACATGTGGGCATGTATGTATGCGGCCCAACTGTGAGTGGTGAAAGCCACTTAGGGCATGCACGACCCTATATCACTTTCGATGTGGTGTACCGATATTTATTACACCTCGGTTACAAAGTAAGGTACGTACGCAATGTTACCGATGCCGGACATTTTGAAGAAGAGGGCAGAGAGGCTATTGATAAAATATCAACAAAAGCGCAGATAGAAAAGCTTGAACCTATGGAGCTGGTGCAGAAGTATACCAACCTTTTTCGTTGGGCTATGGATAAATTCAATACCCTTCCCCCATCAATAGAACCAACAGCTACAGGACATATTGTGGAGCAAATTAATATGATCCAGGACATAATAAAGGCAGGTTATGGTTATGAAAAAGGGGGTAGTGTATATTTTGATGTAAAGAAATATGCTTCCTCACATGATTATGGAAAGCTGAGTGGAAGAGTAGTTGAAGACCTCTTGCATGCAGCCTCACGTACTGATGCAAACCGTACACTCGAAGGGCAGGATGAAAAAAGGGACCAGGCTGATTTTGCGCTTTGGAAAGCCGCTCCACCCGAACACATTATGCGCTGGAACAGCCCATGGGGCGAGGGTTTCCCCGGGTGGCATATTGAGTGCTCCGCAATGGCTACTAAATATTTGGGTGCACAATTCGATATTCATGGTGGTGGTATGGACTTGCTGTTTCCACATCATGAAAGTGAAATAGCACAAAGTACTATTTGCAATGGCGTTGCTCCTGTACGTTACTGGATGCATAATAATATGATCACGCTGAACGGACGTAAAATGGGAAAGAGCTACAATAATGTAATAAAACTTACAGAATTATTCAGCGGCGATCATCCCCTGCTGGAAAAAGCATATTCTCCAATGACGATCCGGTTTTTTATTTTGCAAACACATTACAGAAGTACACTCGACTTTAGTAACGAAGCACTTTTTGCTGCTGAGAAAGGTTTGAAGCGTTTGATGGATGCATATGAATGGCTGCAGAGATCGGATGACAGATGGCGGATGACAGATGATGGGAGGAAGAATGCAGATGATGGACGACAGATGATAGATGATAGAAGAGAGAATACAGGTGATGGAGAGCGGATAACAGATTATAGTATGGAAACTGCAGATCAAAAAGTATTGCGGTTGCTGAATGAATTTGAAGAATTTATTAATGATGATTTCGGTACAGCAAGAGTATTGGCCAACATGTTTGAAATAGTGCCGGTGATCAATTCTATAAAAGATAAAAACATTTCTGCAGATGTGCTGAGCAGAGGCACTTTTCAATTGCTTCAGCGAAAAATGAAAACTTATGTAGAAGACATACTTGGGTTGAAAAGCGAAACAGGTGCAGAGGCTAAAAAAATCAATGGTGTAATGGAAGTGTTGATTGATTTACGCAAAGAGGCACGGTCACGAAAAGATTGGGTCTCTTCCGACAAGATACGAAATCAACTATCAGAATTGGGGATCATATTGAAAGATGAAAAGGATGGAAATATGACTTGGAATGTCGCATAGATTTAGCTCTTTAAAAGCAAAAAGTAAATGGATTATATCTCCCATCTCTCAAAAGATCAAAAACTTGCAAAAGTTCTCTCCATGCAGGATCCTCTTAAGTTACGGACCCGAAAAAACATTTGCCTCCGGCTTTGTGCATCTATTATGAGTCAACAGCTTTCTACAAAAGTGGCTGCTGTTATATTCAAACGTTTCTTAGAGTTATATGACAATATGGAACCGACCCCGCAACAAATTGTTGATACACCTTTTGATAAATTAAGAGCTATCGGCTTATCCAATGCAAAAACTTTGTACGTATTGAACGTTGCACATTTTGCTATTGAGCATAAGCTGGATGATAAACAGTTTAAAAAAAAGCAGAATGAAGAAGTCGTCGAATTGCTTACGCAAATAAAAGGGGTAGGAAAATGGACGGTGGAAATGTTGCTGATGTTTACACTGGGAAGAGCTGATGTATTTGCAGTAGATGATTACGGGATACAATCCGCAATGAAAAAATTGTATAAACTCGACGACAGCAATAAAAAAGATTTCAAAGACGCCATGCTCAGGATTTCAAAAAAATGGTCTCCGTACAGAACCTATGCCTGCATGCATCTGTGGCAATGGAAAGATGAAAAATAATGTATGAATATTCTGGTGACAGAGTTAGAAAAATCAATGCATAAATTAGATTATGCCCTTACCGATGAACAGTACATTGATTTGAAAGCTGAGATAGAAACATACGTCGCATCCATCATGCAAACTGATGTGCCGGCCCTCGTGCAATTGCTCTATAAAATAGATGTTGATGAGCAAAGTGTTGCTCTTTTATTTTCCACGGACAACGTCGCTGCAACATCCCGGGAGATAAGCAAGCTTATTGTACAAAGGCAACTGAAAAAAGCCAGGATAAAAAAATTATATTCGGATATTAATAATATAGAAGATGATGAGCGTTGGTGATTTAGAAAACTTTTTTTGTTATCAAATAAACATAGACTTACACTCCGTTCAAATTCAACTACGGAATTAAATAAATGGAGTTTGTTTTTTCAGGCACTATTTTTTTGTCAAATTGTAAAAACAGGTATTTATGAAAAGAGACGGAGCAAAAACCAGTATCTGGCAACAAACAACGAACGATTATACCCCGAAACATACAGCGCTTCCGGACACCCATTTTGATGTAGTGATTGTTGGTGGCGGCATTACAGGTATTACTACCGGTCTTCTTTTGCAGAAGAAAGGTTTGAAATGCCTGATCGCAGAAGCCAAAAGCATTTGTTTTGGAACCACCGGAGGTACTACAGCTCATCTCAACACTTTCATGGATACTGATTACAATAAAATCAAAAAAGACTTTGGGGAAGAAGATGCACAACTGGTGCACCTCGCAGCAAGACAGGCCTTGAACTTATTCAAACAACACGTGGAAGAATATAGTATTGATTGTGGGTATGAAGAAAAAGACGGTTATATTTTTTCGCAAAACATGGATGAAAGCTCTACGCTTAACGACATTTTACAGTCCTCAAAAAATGCAGGCGCTGATGTTGACTTTGCAAAAGGAATTCCGGTACCCATTGAATTTGCCAAAGCAATAGCATATAAAGGTCAGGCACAATTACACCCTTCGAGGTATGTAGCTGCATTAGCCAAAGAATTTGAAAACCTTGGCGGTATTTTACTCGAAGATTGCAGAGTTACTGATCTTAAGACAGGAGAAGAATTGCTTGTAGAGACGAGCATGGGAATAGTAAAATCAAAATACCTGATCTATGCCACACATACACCTCCGGGTGTAAATCTTTTACATTTTCGAACAGCGCCTTATCGCAGTTATGTTATTGGTATAAAGTTGAAAGACGATCAATATCCCATCGGGCTTGCTTACGATATGAAAGATCCGTATCATTATTTTCGTACACAGGAAATAGATGGCGAGAAGTATTTAATAGTAGGTGGAGAAGACCACAAAACAGCCCATGAAGAAAATACAGATGGATGTTTTAGAAATCTTGAGGCCTACGTTCGTAAATACTATAATATTGACAAAGTTGCTTTCCAATGGTCATCCCAATATTTTGAACCTGCAGATGGACTTGCTTATATCGGTAATCTTCCCGGCAATCCTAAAAATGTATATGTCGCCGCTGGTTTTGGTGGAAACGGAATTACATACAGTCACGTAGCAGCCAATATGTTCACCGATCTCATTACAAAAGGCACTAGTGCTTTTGAAGAATTGTTTGATCCCAATCGTATAAAAATGGTTGCCGGTTTTTCAAATTTTCTAAAAGAAAATGTAGATGTTGTTAAAGAATTTATAACCAAAAGAATAAAACAGGAAAAGATAAAAGGACTAACCGAATTGTCTCACGGCGAAGGTAAACTCGTGAAATACGAAGGTGAATCAATTGCTTTATATAAAGATGACGATGGGAATATACATGCAATAGATCCTGTATGCCCACATGCCAAGTGCATGGTTGGCTGGAACAGTGCTGAAAAAAGTTGGGATTGCCCATGCCATGGTTCCCGCTTTTCTTATGATGGAGAACTGCTCACAGGGCCTTCCAAAAGGGATCTGGAAAAAGTAGATATTACAGATTAAAAAAGATTTTTTGATAGGAACTTATACCTATTCTATCCATTAAGAAAATGTAATCATTTTTAACATTGAAGCATTTCATAAGCAATTACCTTGATACCTCATACGTTGTACAAGGAATAGTTTGAAGTGGTCATTAGAATTATTTTCACTTTTTTCGGCTTTCCTTTTGCAAATGAGATTTTTGTCACTATGAAAAATAGTATTCTATTTTTATTCCTGTTATCCATATTGGGTGATTCGTGCAGTTCCGCCATTCCAAAGGTATTCGGCAAAAAGAGTGCACACGAAAAACACGCCGATGACCTTGATAAGCGGGATCTTGATAAAACACCTGCAGGTCGCCAATGGCTTGCTGCATCTAAAACTGCCCTTGAGCTCCCTCAAAGTATTGCGCTACCCTATAAACAAAAAGGTTTTTTTGATAACGATAAACCACGTGCGCTGGGATTAAAGTTTACGGCAATACAAGGCGAAAAATTATCTTTTACCATTACCAAAAAAAATACTTCTTCATTTGTTTTGTATGTTGATTTATTTAAAGAAGATGCCAATGGCCATTCGATATTACATGCGGCCGATACAGCAAGTGCCCCTTTTAGTTTTGATATTGAAGGATCCGGAAACTATGTGCTTCGGTTACAGCCACAGTTGTTTGCTACAGGAGAATATACTTTGTCAGTGTCTGTGGGTCCATCACTTCTTTTTCCGGTAGTGGGCAAGAGTGCTAAGACCGGAAGTTATTGGGGTGCCAGCCGGGATGGTGGAAAGCGTAGTCATGAAGGCATTGACATATTTGCACCAAAACTCACTCCTGCGCTTGCAGGTGCAGATGGAATCATCACAGGCGTAGGGGAAGGTGGCATTGGCGGAAAAGTTGTTTGGCTTCACCCGGTAAATAAAAAGTACACACTTTATTATGCGCACCTCGATAGGCAATTGGTGCAGGAAGATCAGGCTGTAAAGAAGGGCGATACTCTTGGGCTGGTGGGCAACACGGGCAATGCGAAGAATACAGCTCCGCATCTTCATTTTGGTATTTATGGTTCTTCAGGAGCTGTTGATCCTTTTCCTTTTGTAAACCCTGCAATAAAGACGGCTGCTGCCGTGCCTGAAAAAAACCTGAGGACTTATTTAAGGCTTCTCAAAGCACAACAGCTCGGTAATGAAATGGCAAAAGCAAATACAGTGATGGTGCCATTAGCTATCAACATAAAAGGATATATAGCTGAATTGCCTAATGGCATGCAGGTACAAGTACCTTTTACTGCAGTGAAGGCCGTACCACAAACAGCAAAAGCAGAGGCTTCCGTGGTAAGGAAAACTAATGAAGGAAATACATTTTAATTAAATGAATTTATTCGGTACGGTTTGCAAAAATGGAACATTGCATGATGGAACCGTAACAGTAACCCTCGAACGAAATGATGCATTGCTGATTTTTTTAAGGAAGTTCCTGCCTTGGTTTGCGACAATTGTGCCGCCAATTTCCTGGATGAAAATATGAGTAGCAATCTTTATCAAAAGGCTGAAGAATCAATAAAGAAGGGCACTCAGCTTGAAGTAATGAAACTTTCAGCCTGATTATATTTTACAAATTTGCTCAGCACTTCAAACTTAAAAATCTAAAATCTTCCTGATCCCTTTTTTCTCACTATCTTCTTTTTCCTTTTCACGTTGCTTTTTCTTTTTCACTCTCTCCTTTTTTCTTTTCTCTTTTTTCTTCATCGTTTTTCTGTCCCAGGTAAATTTATTTTCTAAAGGAAAATAATAACGCAAGGCTATAAAAAGTGTATTGATCTTGTCAAGCTCCTTATCTCCACCTAAAAAGTTGTAGCCATTGATCAGATGAAAACCTGCCAGTCGAAAACCAACAGCAGGGCCAATCCCATACCGATGCAATCCTTTGAAGTCATTGAAATAGGTAACATTTCCTCCATAGGTAAAATTGACGCGGCCACGTTTCATCCACATCCCGGCTTTATAACCGATCACATGATCACCAAAATTGTATTCCATGTTCCCTGTTGCACCAATTATACGTGGTTTTGAAAGCGCCAGCTTTCGCCAGTGCGCTTCACCACCCAGTTCAATGACTGTTGACTTACCGCGTTGTATGCCAAGGATTACTCCATGGTTCCGTTGAAATAGTTTCCTTGCCTGAGAAGAAAAAGAATAATTATCATCATCTGTTTCAGCGAAAGTTATTGTGTGTTTTGCATTGTAGTTATTGCTTGCAATTTGCGCATTCGCAGATATAGAAATCGAAAAAACTAAAAAACAAAAAATGAATTTCATAACTTATGGGAGATGGAAAGCATAACGCCATAAAGAACGGTTTATTTTGAATTGATTAATTTGTTTATTTCCAGGATATTTTTAATCCTATTCTTTTATCAAATCAATCTGGTTTGATAGAAGGTTAGAACAATCATTTTCTTAACCTTAATGAATGCCAGCAGACACAATAAGACTTACTCCAAAAGACAGGAAAGCGTGGCGCTCGTGGCTTCAAAAATATGGAGCAAAAGAAGCTGCCGTGTGGCTGATATTTTATAAAAAGGGCAGCGGCAAAAGCAATATATCATACAATGATGCTGTGGAAGAAGCCCTTTGCTTTGGCTGGATTGACAGCATTGTGCAACCAATAGATGAAGAAAAGTACATGCAAAGATTTACTCCCCGTAAAGTAAAAAGTGTATGGAGTGCTATAAATAAAAAACGTGTGGAGCAAATGATAGCTCAAAATCTGATGATGCCTGCAGGAATGGAGATTATTGATGTAGGAAAGAAAAATGGTTCATGGACAAAGCTTGATGATGTAGAAAGGCATGTGATCCCTCCTGAGCTCTCCACAGTTTTTGCAAAAAATAAAAAAGTATTCAGGTATTTTGAAAGCTTGTCAAAGTCGAATCAAAAAATATGGCTGTACCGTTTGAACAGTGCTAAGCTTGCCGAAACAAAAGCGAAGCGGATAAAAGAATTGGTAGCTGCTGCAAATGAAGTTGGATAGCAGTGACTAAGCAAAAATGATCCGCACTCCATACAGAACAAAGAAGTTAATTTTATCTCATACAACCACATTCACATGAAACATGTACTTTCCTTCTTTTGTTTGATAGGGATAACACAAAATTCATTAGCACAGGTGTACAAAAAAGCTCAGCCTTTGGCACACACTTATTCTATTGTTTGTCGCGATGAAGCTACGGGAGATATTGGTGTAGCTGTGCAGAGCCATTGGTTTTCTGTGGGCACGGCCGTAAGCTGGGCTGAGGCCGGAGTGGGTGCTGTAGCTACACAATCGTTTACCAATAAATCTTTTGGAATACGTGGCCTCAATTTATTGCGCAACGGACTGAATGCGCAGCAGGCACTGGATAGTCTGTTGAGCGATGATGCAGGCCGCGAAGTGCGGCAAGTGGCTATTATTGATACTACAGGAAATGTGGCTACACATACAGGCAAAAACTGTATTGATCATGCAGGTCATATTCAGGGCAACAATTTTTCTGTACAGGCAAACATGATGCTGACCAACAAAGTTCCAAAGGCTATGGCTGATGCATTTGAAAAAAGTAAAGGAAAGCCTTTGGCTGAAAGAATGTTATTAGCATTGGAAGCTGCACAGAAAGCTGGTGGAGATATACGAGGCCAGCAATCTGCGGCAATGGTAGTAGTGCCTTCAAAAGCAGAGGGTAAACCATGGGATGAACGCACCGTTGACCTGCGTGTAGATGACAGCCCTGCACCACTGAATGAGCTGCGCCGATTATACAAAGTACATGTAGCTTATATGCACATGAATAATGGCGATCTTGCCATAGAAAAGAATGACATGGTCACCGCTATGAATGAATACAATGCAGCCATGAAGATGTTTCCTCAAAATCTGGAAATGCAATACTGGACAGCCGTTACACTTGCTAACAACAAAGAAGTGGCGAAAGCTATGACTATACTTAAAAAAATATTCAGTAAAGATGCAGCATGGAAAGAACTCACACGTCGTTTACCAAAAGTGAATCTGCTTACGGTAAGCAACGCTGATCTGAAAAAGATTTTAAGTTTATGATATGCACCCCTTTTTGTCATCGTGAGGCACAAAGGATCTCGTAGTTATGAAACCCATACCGAAACAATAATAACTATTTTAAAGTAAATTAATGAAGGCTTAATCACCAAAAACAAATTCTACAGTTTTATCCCTGTTTGAGAAACCCATTTGGGTGCATTGTCCATTCCTTGTCGCAAGAGCAAATTCAATTGTGCAGCATGATGTTGTACGTGCCTCATATTATAGATTAATAATTCAAGGATGCTATAATTTTTACGGTCATTTACCCAGCGACTGTTTGCCTTTTCATCTGTCAACCCGGCTATTAAATGATGGCATTTGTCCCGGCAAAAGTGGAGATATTGGAGTAGTTCATCCTTGTTATATACACGATCAGGCATAATTCCTGTTGGATCAAATTCAGAAAGTGTGAATGGAGAGGGCGGTGAAAAGCTTTCCGGTTCATCAGTGAGATAATAATCTAAATAAAAGAGGGTGTGGTAAGCATTGTACCAAAATTTTGATGCTGTATTCCACAACTGCTCCGGACATGCCTCTACTGCATTTTCAAACATGTCAATGGCTGCTCCGAATTGCTTCCACAATATTTCTTTCCATGACGAATCCACAAACTAAATTTAAGAAAGATCATATATACACTAAGAAAAATTCTTAATGGTTTCATAGTGCAATTATAATGCTGCCTCAATTGCATTAATAGTTAACATTATAAACGCTTTCATCGGTGTGAAGGATAGTTCCGATGAAGTATTTAGTGTTAGCTAATTTATTTTGATGTAACCTTCTGTGGTTCGATTTTTATGAAACCGATGGCTATACCGGAATGAGTTCCATATTCAATATGTACAAGTTTTTGATTATTCCAAACACTAACAGTCGGGCTTTCTTCAATAGCACATTTTATCTTAGGCAGAAAATATTCGTCATACAATTTCTTAACCCGCTCCCAGGGACCACCGATATAGACACTCGTAATACCCCCCGGCATTTTTACCAATTCTGCCCCTACCAGCGTATTCTTCATTTCATAATTGATTCTTATGGTACAAAACTCAGCCTTATCCCTTAGCAAGACAAAGCCGGGTTTAGAATAACTCACCATGGGAAATTGAAGATACTTTTTTGAGGTTTCAATTATTGAAGTTGCTACGGTGGTATCGCCACCAATAAAATTTTCACACTGGGCCTTTCCAAAAAAAGGAAGTCCTATCAAAAAAAGGAATAAGAGTTTCATAAAGTAGTGTTTTTAGGGGATGCTAAGATAATGTTTTATAAGCCACCCTTTCCCCGTTGTGGGTGTTTTCACCAACAACATAATAAGTTCAATCGCTGAAGTGAGAGATAAAGCCCCATTAATCCAAATTGCATTCGTAAAAATTTGCTCATAATACACCACGCATACAATATCAATCCCTTCTCATTCTGGCAATATCTAATGCTATCTAATAAAATGTCTTTGTATTCTTTTCTTGTAAATACATCTACCCCCGCCTGCCCGCCCGGATGACCCGGTCGGACGGGAATGACTCAGTCGGGCAGGCATTCTACTACTGCAAAACTTATGAAGTGAATACTATCCTTATTGATTATTTTATAGCCGCCTGTACTCATTGAGTAGCTAACATAAGTAAATTGTCCTGAGTTGCAAACTCAGGACAGCTTCCGTTCTTTAATGAAGACTACGGATAGCTGGGGTTGTATGCCGTTTTGCTTTTCTCACGAAGATGTGTCCCTCGAACTAAGTAATAAACATTTACAAAGTGTTTTGAGTGGCGAATAAAATTTCTTTCATTTTGTCAACATGAAATTGTATGTCTGCTCCTTTTTCCTGGTAACTTGCTCCCATTTTAGATAATCCTTTTTTGTTGTTATCATCTTCCATTTTCTTCAAAAGAGTTCTGCGCTCTTCCATAATGCGCAAGGCTGTCCATAATGTAGATTCTAATATTTCACCCTGCTTCACTACCAAATCTTTTTCAGAATACGAATGCCCAATATGGCAACGGTAACGGTCGGGTTTTCCATTTTGTTTGTTGATGTCCCACAATCCGCCTCCGCAATCGGGGCAAGCATAAATACTTTTAACGCCCAATTGTTTTACATTCTCATAATCCACCACTACTCTTTCAGCAATTTCAGATTCAATAATAACATCTTGTGGCGCAGCAATTTCTTCGGGGTTCAATTTAGTAATTTCAAAAATTGTCTCGCCCATTTGATGGAGCGGAATGCAGTAATCAACTTCCATATTATTGAGAACCGATAGGGGCATGTCAGGATATTCTGCTTCGTTAGGGTCTTGCACGATGCAGGTTCCTCCACTTCTTTTAATGGCTAACATGCCTGTAGTTCCGTCATCAAGTGAGCCTGTTAATACAACCCCAATAACTCTTGTGCTGTAAGCGGCAGCGGCTGAACGAAACAATACATCAATGGAAGGTCGCCAACGATTTTCTTCGGGTCCCCGGCCAAGAATAATCTTATTTTTCTTAACGAGTAAATGTTGATTGGGTGCGGCAACGTAAATATGACCTTTTTCTATTGCAGTATCTTCTTTTGCTACTTCACATTTTAAAGAGGTATGTGGTTGAAGCCGATGCACTAAAAAATCGCTGATACTTGTTCGGGATAAGTGCATCACGATAAAAAAAGCTGCATCTATATTTTCTGTCAACTGCGAAACCAATTCAATCAGTGCATTCATTCCGCCTGCGGAAGTGCCAACTACAATAATAAATTTTGGTGCTTTCATTTTCGAAAAATTTATGATTATTAAGAAGGCTACCGTTGATATAAAAACGAAGGCGAAGATAATAAAAGTGCCTCAGTCGGGTTCATGTTAGTAACGTTCTTTAAAAATGGCATACAACAATAAATATCTCTGCTATCCTGAGTTTGTAACTCAGGATTTTATTCATCAATAAATTTAATTCTAATAATCCGATTTTTTTCCGAATGTAATAGTCTCTTGCATTGCTGTATAAATATTCTTCTGCCTTATCCACGATACCCTCTTCTATGGGATTGTTGTGAATGTAATCAAGCTTTTGATCGGTAAACGTTTTGCTGTAACATTCCTTTGGTTGATTATCTTGTCTCCAGAATTGGTATTCACTGTTACGGCTATTGCTCAATCCATTTCGTTTAAAAATTTCGAGCATCCCTGCCCGTCCGGTCAGGCGGGCATTCCTTTCTGCTTTCCCCTTGATTGTTTTGAATTGCTGCAATAATTTTTTTAGAAGTAAATTTTTTGAAGTCTCTTATAATTTCACTTTGGGTCATTATTTTCTGCTGCTATCATCATATGTACGTGATTGCTCATAATACAC